>OGXT01001033.1_pt1 | contig 29819 bp, 12 predicted proteins | sample 1576361 | NCBI WGS metagenome assembly OGXT01 (sample SAMEA3541514, study PRJEB24748) | human gut metagenome | biome: human gut; feature: human-associated habitat; material: faeces | place: China | collected 2012 | reverse complement strand
AGATACGCCCTTATAGGGCGTGGTCAAACCACCGGTTCAACCGGTGGTTTTGATTACGCTCAATCTTTGGGGTAGATCACTTGGATCCAGTCGGGGTTGTAGCCATGCCCACCGCATTCCAGCCGGATGGTGTTCGCTTCGCCGGCGAGCAGGTCGGTCAGTGGAAACTCAATCATCTTAAAGGTGTTCCAGTCGCCGGTATTGCTCAGCGTGGTTTCCGCCACGGTTTTGCCGTTGACGATCAACCGGAAGTTGCCGGAACCATTGCCCTCGCAAAAAGCCAGCCGCAGCCGGGCATCGCCGCCTTTGCCGCCGTCCACCTTGGTGAACTCGACATAGGCACCGGTTTTCTCCATCCCATGGACGGATTTACCGCCGGAGGCCTTTTGGTCGTTCGCTACCGACGCGCCGTTGCCGATGGCGGCATTTTCCGCCTCATAAACGGTGTAGCCATTCGCCTGTACCGGATTGACTATGCCCTCAAACGGGTCGGCGGTGTGGTCGGTGTTGACCCGCTGGATCACTTGGATCCAGTCGGGGTTGTAGCCGCTCCCGCCGCATTCCAGCCGGATGGTATTCGCCTCGCCGGCGAGCAGGTCGGTCAGCGGAAATTCAATCATCTTAAAGGTGTTCCAGTCACCAGTCTGCTTCAGCGTGGTTTCCACCACGGTTTTGCCATTGACGATCAACCGGAAGCTGCCGGCAGCGTTGCCCTCGCAATACGCCAGCCGCAGCCGGGCGTTGCCGCCCTCGCCGCCGTCTACCTTTGTGAACTCAACATAGGCACCGGCTTTTTCCATGCTGTGGACGGATTTGCCGCCGGAGGCCTTTTGGTCGTTCGCCACCGTCGCGCCGTTACCGATGGCGGCGTTTTCTGCTTCATAAACGGTGTAGCCGGTTGCTTGCACCGGATCGGCGATGCCCTCAAACGGGTCGGCGGTGTGATCGTCCTCGTCGCCGGTGTCGGGCACTTCGTAGACCGCCTGGATCCAATCCAGATGGAACGCACTGCCGACACCCTCCAGCCGGATGGTGTTGGTTTCACCAGCCGTCAGCCCGCTCAGCGGCATATCCACTGTGGCGTAGGTCGGCCATCCACCTGTTTTTGGCAGTTTCAGTTTACCGGCATCGCTGCCGTTCACTTTCACAGACACTTCTGCCGCCTGTATAGCAGCGTAGCTTACCCGCAGCGTAACGGTGCCGTCTTCGCCGCCGTCCACTTTGGTGAATTCGACGTAGGTGTCGGTCCCGCCCATGCCGTGCAACGCCGTAGCGCCGGAGGCGCGCACCTCATATTCCGGATGGACACCTTCGCCGCCGTAGAGGGCGTTTTCCGCCTCGTACACCGGCAGCTTTTTCGCCTGGTTGCACAGCGCCGGATTGTTGCCGTCCACATCGTATCCCGACTGGCGCGGCTCGGTTGCGATTGCTTTGAAGGTGCGGCTGCCCAGCGCGACGCCGCTTTCGTTGAATGCGTCGATGGTGAAATAGTAATCCACACCGCGGTTGAGGCTGTTGATGACCAAATTCGAAGAATCCAGCACCTGATAATGGGTGTACAGCGCGTCGGGCGAGGTGCCGTACCGCACAATGTAGCCCTGCGCGCCGGGCGCATCGTTCCATGCCAGCGCGATCGAGCGGTTGTCGTCCTCCCGCCGGTCAAAGTCCACGCTGTCGATATCCACCGCCGCGGGGGCGCGTCCGCCGCCCTCACCGAAGATGCGCAGCCCGCTGACGGCGAATTTGCCGTCTGCCGGCACCGCTCCGCGGTTGGTGATGCGAACATACCGCGCGCCAACACGGCTTTCAAACTCAATGTATTCGTGGGAGAGATCCTCGGTTTGCGCGGTGCGATCCACCAGTGGATACCAGGTTTCGCCGTCTTGCGAAAACTCCATCAGATAGCGGTAGGCATAGTCGTGGTCGCGTCCGCCGGTGGTGGTGAAGTTCTTGTCGGCAAAGTTGACCTGCACCGCCCACACGCCGTACAGCTTGCCCAAATCCACCTGCAGCCATTCGCCCTCGTCGCCGGTGTCGGCGACCCACGCGTTGGTCATGCTTTCGTTGAACGCCAGCGAGGCGGAGTTTGCGCCGCTGGAAGCGGTCGCCGCTTTGCCATAGGACAGCAGATTCCAGCCGGGACCGGTTTCGCCAAACGGGTCCGCCGACGCGGTGGGAATATAGAACGGATAGTCGCTGCGCACGGTGTTGGTGTAAAGATCGCCGTTTTCGTCAAACATGGCGGGGATCAGCACCAGCCGCCGTTCAAATCCGGCGATGCGGCAGGTGTCCACCTTCCACCAGTGGCCGTTCAGATCCTGGAACACGGCACCGTGACCGGCGCCTTGGGTAAAGCCGGTGGATTTCCACGAAATCGGGCTGTTGTCGCAATAGGTGAACGGTCCGATCGGCGAATCCGATACAAAGCAGTTGTTGGAATAAGACGCATACTGGGTGCCCGGCACAGCGCAGGTCAGGTAGTATTTGCCGTTCCATTTCACCGGCCATGCGCCCTCCATCGTGTCGTTGGAGGAGAAGTTGGTGTTGGTGTCACCCGCCACCTCAAAGCCGCGGTTGAGCGGGTCCGGCCAGCAGCAGTCGTAAGGACCGTCCACCTTTTTCATATCCTGCTTGGGATCCAGCTTGACCACTTGGATCGCGTTGCGGTGGCTCAAGCCTTTGTACATATATACATAGCCATCGCCGCCGGTGGCGGGATCGTCGTAGAACATACCCGGATCCATCCAGCCGTCCGGCTTGCCGATGTCCACCCATGAGTCGGGGTCGCGCGGGTTGGTGGTTTTCAGCATAGTGCCGCTTTCCGAATGGGTGAGGTACAGCGTGTCGCCGATCACACAGGTCGCCGGGGCATATTTGGCGAACTGCGGCTGTTTGGTCAGATCCACTTGGATAAACTCCCAATCCGCCAGGTCTTTGGACACCCAGTAGCCCTGTCCGTGAGAGGCGAAGAGGTAGTATTCATCGTGGAACACCACCACCGCCGGGTCGGCGGATTCACGATAGGTCTGATTACCCTCTTTGTTCGGCGCTTGGAACATATAGCTGATGTCGATCGGGTTGCACGCCGTTACCGGCGTGGCGTTCTCGGTCGCCTTGGTTTCCATGGTCAGATCCTCCTCGACGGGGAACGCCCCGCCCATCTTCAAAGCGCGCTGCAAAATCATCAGCGCATCGGTGGCGGACACCCGCGGCGTGCCATCCACATTAGCAGCTTGTACCTGCGTGTCGGTCAGCGTCAACTGATGGGTGGCTTTTTGCAGCGCCATCAGCGCATCCACCACCGAAACGGTGCCGTCCGCGTCCACATCGCCGTAATCCGGCGCGCTGTCCGCAAACACCAGATTGGCGAAAGCGGCTTTGGCGGCTTTCGCCGCTGCTTTTACACCGGAAACCGTGGCACCGGCATTGTTCACCAGCTGCTGCGCGGTGTCGTGCGCCGCTTGCCATGCCGAAAACGAGTCAGCGGTGAACAGCGCCGCGTCCGCCTGCTTTTCCGCCCAGGTACGCAGCGTTTGCTTTTGCGCATCGGTCGCTATCATTGCATTTTTCAGTACCGCCCGCGCGCTTTTCAGCGTGTCCAGTGTGGCACCGGTGTTGCCGAGCGCCTCGGTGGCGGTCTGCCGCGCCTGCTGATAGGCGGTGCGATCCGCCGTACTGAACAGATCGTCCTGCTGCGGCGTATCCAGCAGCGCTTGCAGCTGGGTGCGCGCCTCGGCAGTGGTGGCGGGGCGTTTGTCGCCGTCCGCATCGCGGGTGACATCCACAATGCGGGCATTTTTTACTTCCATTGTGATGCCGGTGTTGTAAATCACACCGTCGTTGACATCCTTTTGCTTGGGAATGTCGTTGTAATCAAACAGCACCAGAGAGGACAGCTTTTGGGTGTCGCTCATGCCGGACAGCGAAAAGCGCACCGGCATCCATTCTCCCGCCAGCCGGTCGGCTTCCGCCACGCCGTGCTGCACCGGAGATTTGGATTGGAACACCTCGATGCCGGTGGTGTCGATCAAAGTGAGCCGCCCGTTTTGTACCCAGCGGATGGAGCCGGGGCCGGTTTTGCCATCGTGGCGGGTGACCCGCATTTCCAGTTGTACTTCCAGCTGGGCGGGTGCAAGATCCTGCACCGTCACGCGGCTAAGCGCATCCAGCGAGATTTTGGCTTGTCCTTCTCCGGACAAAGCGGTTTTGGCAATCTCGTCCTCGCGCTGAAAGCGTCCGATGATGTAATCGGGGTCGTCGGTGTCGCCGGTCGTAGCCGCCGTCGCCCCGATACTGCCAAAACCGGCCATGCCGGTGGTCAGCATCAGCGCGCTCATGGCGGTCGCCAGCAAGCGTTTTGCTTTTTTCATAATTCCATTCTCCCTTTTCTCTTGTGACATCCGGGCCTTTGCCTAGGTGTATAATACACGAAATCTATGTTCAAGACTAGTTATAATTTGATGTATTTGCCGGTTTAGCAACGAATAATTGCCGCGCTTTTCGCGGGGAACCGCGCGGCACCCGAAGGGGAAATTGCCGCCCGACTCTTGACAGCATTCCCTCTTCTATGGTATAGTAAGGGGCAGCAAAAAGCGCTGGTATAGCTCAGTTGGTAGAGCAGCTGATTTGTAATCAGCAGGTCGGGGGTTCAAGTCCGTCTACCAGCTCCAAAAAGGGAAATCCTGTCGATGTCGGTCGATGGGATTTCCCTTTTTATATGAGTAATTGATTCAACAGGTGGTATCTGCTACAATATAACAAAGAATCGCGCATAGGAGGAATAGTATGGGAACATGGAATGCAGGCTTATTTTCCAACGATATTACTTGCGATGTAAAAGATACCTATATGAAATTCCTTGAACAGCAATGGGGCAACCAGAAAGCCTATCAAAAAACGCGCGAGGAATATGAAGAGCTTATTGGAACGGATGAAGAAGCGCTGTTTTGGTATGCACTGGCAGATACGCAGTGGAATGTTGGGCGGTTAATACCGGAAGTCAAGAGCAATGCTTTGGCTCAAATAGCGCAAAAAGGCGGCTGTTTGCTTTGGGGAGAGGATAAAAGAAAGCTCGCGAAATGGGAACACACGCTGCAAAAGCTAAAGGATAAAATGGAATCTCCTATGCCGCCTGAAAAGGCAATCAAAAAGCCGGCTGAATTTGATCGCCATCCATGGAATATTGGCGATATTTATGCGTATCAATTTCATACAAACATTTCTGAAGAAGAAGGCTTGCTTGGAAAATATATCGTATTCCAAAAAGTAGGTGATGTGGAATGGTGCGATAATATGATTTTTTCAGCCGTTCAAATTTTTGACCACGTTTTTGATGCAGTACCAACCGTAGACAACATTAGTGAACTACGTATTCTTCCACTGGTCTCTCCGACTTCCCCTCTATGTATCGAAAAATATGTCCCCTCGTTTGATTGGTATTTGAAAGCAACGATGCTATACATGAAAAAAGGGCAGTATCCCCAAAAGTATTTTACCTTTATAGGGAATCAAAATATTTCTAAAACAGAGTATGCTTCTAATGAAATGACAGATTTTTATTGGGATAAAGACGGCATGGAAGAATGGCTTGTGGATTATTATGCAAGCTGGCGAAACATTCCCTATTAAGGAAGCATCGTGTTCTGTGCAGTCGATGACTGGGGATTCTCGTCCTCAAAAGCGCTTGCTTCGGCAAGCGCTTTTTTACGCCCACTGTTGGATGTGTCAATCTTTTTTTGAAATTGGTTTTTACCGTTTGTGCCAAAAAATGACCGCTTGTGCCAAACCCATTGCGATTTTATCCTGCTTTTTATATGATATAATTGTGAAACCATGGGCGAGTGTGCCCAAGGGGTTAGAGTGCCGGTGTGTGCATCGGCTGTGGATATAGATGGCGTGTAGAAAAGGAGTAATCGCATGAACACAAAAGTTACACGAAGAAAACGCTTTTTGTCGGGGCTGTTGACGCTGGCTATGCTGTTGACCATGACACCGCTGTCGGCGTTTGCGGCGGAGGACTATGTAGCCGAGGTTACGGTCGGCAATACGACCACGCCGTACGGCGACTTGGCGTCGGCGTTCAGCGCTGTGCAATACGCCTCGGGGAGCGTAACGGTAAAATTGTTGAGCAATGTTGACAATTTTTATACCGGCTTTAACAGGAGCGACGGCGTCCAGCTGAACAGCGGCGATGTTACGTTTGACTTAAACGGTCACTACCTTGAAAGATACAACAACGGCGCCGGAACCAACGCCAATAAAAAGGCTGTGTTTTATGTAACGGGAAGCGCTAAGCTGACCGTTATGGACAGCGTCGGCGGTGGAGAGATCTTGCAGCCGTTGAGCGAGCCCGCATTGATCGTTGATTCAAGCGCGTCGCTTACTGTTTTGAGCGGCACGATCACAAACACCGGGGCAGGCTGCGGCGTCCGTATTGACGGCGGAACGCTGGCTGTCGAAGGCGGCACGATCAATGCCTCATTTGACGCGGGTATTTGCGTCGGCGGCGGTACCGTGACCGTGACGGGCACCCCTGAGATCTACGGCGGAAAAGCAAGTGCTCTGCTGATCAACGGAGAAAGTACCGTCACCCTTTCGGGCGGAACCTACACGACCGATGAAACCGATAAGCGCAGTATCCTGACCACGGTCGGCAAGGTTACCGATCTTTTGGCTGACGGCTTCCGGTTTACCGACGCAAACGGTCTTGATGTTGCCATTACCGAGGACGGTCAGGGAACAGAGTCCGATCGTGTTACCGTATCCGATTTCGGCATTAAGTATATCGGCGCCGACGGAGCGGAGCAAAAATGCACCAGCTTTACCGAGCTTACCGATGCGTCCACGGGGGATTTGACCGGTTGGTATGCCGTCACGGGAGCGGTTGATATAGGAGGTGCCGTCGGTGTTACCGGAGACAATACACTGAACCTGATCCTTTGCGACGGGGCACAGCTCAACCTGACCCGCACCCTGTATATGCTCCGCGGTTCAACCCTTAACATTTACGGGCAAAGCGGCGGTACGGGTACACTGATCATCGAATCAAGTATCTGCCAGCCTGCCATAGGGATTATGGTGGGTTCCCCCGACGGCACCGTTACCGTAAACATTTACGGCGGCACTGTCACCGCAAAGACAGCCGAGGGCGCACAGCCTATCGGATCGGTTCCCGCTGTTACGACCAGCAAAGCTAATGTCACCATTGCCAAAGGCCTGAAATGCGTGAAGACCGACGACCTCAATACGGCATATGCCTACGACAATACCGACGGTACATCCATAACCATTACAAAATGCATCGACCATAAATGGTCCTATGCAAATATAACCGACGACGCCCACGACCAGACCTGCGACCTCTGCGGTACGACGGAAACGGGCGTTGCACACACAGCGGCAAGCTATAGAAACATCCCTGTAGACCCCCAATACCACTACCTGGTTTGCGCTTGCGGGAAAGAATACGGCAAAGAATATCACACATATACCTATGCTCCCAACAGCGACGGCTTGACCCACACGGCGACCTGTAAATGCGCATATGCGGTAGACGATATTGAACATACCTATAAGGACGAAGATAAAGCTTGCATCTGCGATGCGGTCCATTCGGCAACATACGACGGAAAGAAATACGCATCACTGCAAAGCGCCATTGACGCCGCCGCACCTGTCGGCGGTACGGTAACCCTTGCGCGGCAGGTAAATGAAAATGTTGTCGTCACCGACGGTACGGTCACCATTGACCTGGGCGGTAACAGATGGAGCGGCGACATTGAGGATGGGAGCTTTGTTCCTCTGACCGTAAACGGCGGCAGTGTTACCTTGAAAAACGGGAATCTCTTCCAGTGGTGGTCCGGTTCCAGTGCCCTAACCGGCATTGTGATAAACGGTGGAAGTGTGACGGTAGGGGAAGATGCCCGTGTCATGGGCGGTGTGCCTGACAGAAATACCAAATGCCCTTCTATCACTCTTAACGGCGGCACCCTTGTCCTCAAGGAGGGCGCAGTCCTGCTGAGCGGCTTACAGGTGCCGGAGGGCAAGGTGCTTGCGAACTATCTGCCCGAGGGAACGGCCTTTGTAAAGTGCAGTTATGATTATGACAGCGGCACCGTGACCGTTTCCGACCCGCAGGAGTTTGTTTCCGATATTTATACGGCAAACAAGATTACCGAGGGAATGATAGTCGTTTCCCATACCCACGATTTTGGTGGCGGCACGGCCTGCCCTTGTGGCTTTAACTGCGAACACAGCGTGGTGGATGAAGCTACTGGCAAGTGCATGATCTGCGACGCGCAGATATATATCGCAACGGTTATAACCGCAGACGGTTCGCGCGCACACTTTGATTCCTTTGCCGACGCGTGGGAGGCGGCGGTCGATAACGAAGGCTCAACCTTAAAGCTGCTGTGCGATGTTGACCTCGGTCAACTCGGCACAAATACGGCTATCAGCGTAAAGTCAGGCGCATTTACCCTTGACCTTAACGACTTTACTTTGAGTGCCGCTTATTCAAGCGGTGGCGTTATAAATGTCTCCGGTTCGGCGAAGCTCACCGTTAAAAACGGTAAGCTCGTAAACACAGCTACAAAGGGATTCGCTGCAAGCTCCACTGCTATTACGCTTTACTACGGAACGGTGGAGCTTGAGAATGTTGAATTGACCGGCGGAAGTGAGTACGGAGAGCAGGTCTACTCTGCCGCTGTGAATGCAGGCACACTCCGTATTATGGACAGCACCTTTAACGGTGCGCTTCGGGCATACCCTGACGCACTCGCCAAAATAGAACTTAAAATCGCATCCGCAACGCTCAATAACGGCATAGAATATACATATGATGACAACAGCAATAGGGACTATGATGGACTTAAAGGCTTTTTCGCCGACGGCTGTATGCTCTTTGACAAAAACGGCAAGTATATTGACCTCACTTCCGACGATTATTGGAGTGTGGGCAAAAGTTCTACAACCTTCAAATATACCGATAAAGCGATTGTAAAATCACACGAGCACACATTTGTAGACGGCAAATGCGCCGAGTGCGGCTATGCCTGCCCACACGACAGCGGCAAAAACGACCGCGAGGCGGGCTATTTTGAAAAGGCAATATGCTCTGTCTGCCACTGCGAATACGGCGATTTTGCGCCCGACACCACGGCACCCACGGGCAAAATAAAGATCAAAGAGCGCAACTGGTGGCAGACGGTGCTTAATGCAATCTCTTTCGGCCTCTTTTATAATGAAGACGCAAGCATGATCATCACCGCCACCGACGACAGCTACAGCCAGCCCGGCTTTGACGAGACAAAGCATGCGGTAAAGATCGAATGTTTTGTCAGTGACGGTATTTTAAGCGAAGAGGCGGTCGAGAATTCTACGGAATTCCGGGAGTATACGAAGCCCATAGACTTTTCCACCGAACAGCCGTATGTTGTCTATGTGCGTTTGACCGACCACGCCGGAAATGTTACCTATGCCGGCTCCGTGGGCTTTGAAATAGACAAGACCGCGCCGCGGATCGAAGAAGGTATGGAAAACGGCGGAGTCTATTCCTTCTGTGGCGAAAAAGCCATAACGGTCACCGACAAGAATATAGACAAGATCACTATGGATGGTGCGGAAATTACTCTCGATAAAAACGGGCAGTATACCCTTCCTGTGGATTCCGAAAAGCACAAGATCATTGCGGCGGATAAAGCGGGAAATGAAACGACCGTTTGGATTACGGTCTACCCCGCACACGATTTTGATAAGACGACCGACACCTGCTTAAATTGCGGTACTCTCGCAGCGGCAAAGGTGGAAAAGGGAGAAATCTCCGACCGCTTTGCAACCGGCGACGAGTTGTTTAAGGCGTTGGAGGACGCAAAGTACAACGGCGCTGTCGTGACCCTGCTGACCGATGTGACTATTACCAAAAATGTGAGCGCTTCCGGCGAGGCGCATATTAAAAACGATCTGACCATCGATCTGAACGGCAAAACGCTGCAGGGAGCTGAAAATAAATATATCATGGTCGCTGGCGGTGCGGTCAGAATATACTCATCGAACGGGGAAGGCACGCTTGCAACCGATTTGTCGGTCTATGGTACCGATGCGTCACTTACCATGGATAGCGGCATCGGTGAGGTGGGACGGATCCTTTTCCGCCTCGGTAATCTTACCATACGTTCCGGACGGTATGGGGTGCTTAACATCGTATATGAGGAAGGTGATGTTGCAGATATCATCACCCTTTACGGCGGAAGTTATGATTCAATCTATCTTGCCTCTGCCGGCTCTGCGACGGCCGAACAGCTTTTGGGCAAAGGCTGCCGTTATGACGGGGTGAGCTATGCGACGGCACAGGCGAAAAAACAGCTGTCGAATGTTTCGGTCATCCCCTGCAATCACGCGGATCTGAGCGATTTTGTCTGCGTCGGCTGCGGTATGGAGATATTCCTTTCTGTTGAAGCAAACGGCGAAACCAAGCTGTTCGGCACCTTTGAGGACGCTATCCGCTATGCCGAGCAGAATGACGGCTGCACGGTGAAGCTGCTGCAGGATATTACGCTGTGTAGGGAGAATGTCGGTTCACTGATTTCTAACTACTATATTTACCTTAAAACCGGTACTTACATGCTTGATCTTGCGGGAAAAGCGCTGACCATAGGAGACGGAGCGGAATCACTACAGGGGCTCTCGGTGACCGGCGGCTGTAACCTGACTGTTACCGATACGGTCGGCGGCGGAAAAATCAAGAGCAGCAGATGGGGCGAAGTTTTTGAAGTTCGTTCCGACGGTCTCCTGACTATTGAGAGCGGCGACTGTACCGAACTTTCAAGGGTTTTGGCTTGGGGTTCTGACAGCCTGACGATCAAGGACGGTAAGTTTAACTGTGTCGCAAGCAAGGAAAGCAGTGACTCGGTATCTCCGCTGACCTATCTTGCCGACGGCTGCGCGTTTATGCTGGGTAGCGGCGAGTATGCAAATGAGAGCAATGTGGAAAGTCAGTACATCTCAGGACGGGGTACAATGTATTGGATCAATGGCGTTACCGTCGTGCCTGCGCCGCTGGTCTTCCGCGGGCAGCCTACGGATGTGATCTTCTATCTGACATCGCCCGACGCCAAAAAATGTGTAGACTATCTGGTGTCGTATGTGGGTGATGATACCGATAAAAAGGTCACGCTGACGCCGGAAAAGGCGGACGGCAGCAAGATCGCTACTGTCGAGGTTCCGGCGGCTTATGAGATCGCGGCATCGTTCGATATGGCGGCGTTTGGCGTGGAGCATTCCGGTCAGTACCGTATCCGGGCAGAGTTCAGCGGTTATGTGCTTTATTCCAACACATTTACCGTCACCGTTGCGGAATGCGAACATCCGGGCTATGACAGGGATAACAAGTGTACGCAGTGCAGATGCGACCTTGCGGCGGCTATCGTTAAGGACGGCAAAACGACCGGATATGTAAACTTTGCCGACGCTCTTGCGGCGGCGCAGACCGACGCAAACAAAGGCTGTGTGCTTTGGCTTTTGGCCGATGTGACCGACAGAGTTACCGTCAGCGGCGGCGACTTCAAGTTTAGTATTAACGGCTATAGCATCGGCGGGCTCGGTGTTACAAAAACCGCTAAGCTGAACATTTTCAGCGGCACCATAAACGGAACCGTTGCCGTTGCAAAGACCGCGAACCTTATCGCGTCGGTTACCAATTTCATGGGTGCGGTCAACGACCTCGGCAATATGAGTTCATTTATCAATTGTGTATTTGTAAAGTCGCTCAATGCCAAAGGAAGTAATACCAACCTCAACAACTGTACAATAAACGATGCGCTTAATGTTTCCGGCAACAAGGTTACGCTGACCGCAAGCACGGTATACGGCAAGACCACCGTAAACAACGGCGGTTTGCTCAGATTTATGGGCAACGGTGGCAAATACGGCGAGACCCTTGTAAAATCCGGCGGTGGGCTTGAAGTATACTCGAACAATACACTCAGCGGTACGATCACGGCTGAGTCGGGCAGTAAGCTAACCCTTTCGGGCGGTGTTTATACCAAAATTGCGGCTGTGAGCGGTGCTAAGCTTACAATTTCCGGCGGCTCGTATGCCGAGGTCGGAGCTGAAAATAATGTTGATTTCACTCTAAGCGGCGGCGAATTTACCAATATCACGGTTAACGGTCAGCATCTTATCGACTGCCTTGCAGAGGGTAAGGCGTTTGAGGATATGAACAACGGCTTTATCATCGACGGCCGTGTGGGTATCGCCGGAGATGTTAAGGTCGTAGACCACACCCATACTTGCGTTTGGAAAACCGATACCCACGAAAAGCTTTGCGGCTGCGGCTATGTGGCAGCGACCGACACCGACGCGCCGGTCATTTCCGGCGTGGAAAACGGCAAGACCTATTACGGCGCGGTGGAATTTTCCGTTACCGATGCGAACGAGTTCACCGTGATGGTGGACGGCAATCCGGTGCGGCTGACTCTCGGTAGTTATATTCTTGAACCGGATAATAAGCAGCACACCATTACGGCAACGGATGCCGCGGGCAACACCGCCAGCGTAACCATCCATGTCTTTATCCTTTATAAAGTAAAGCTGTCGAGCGGTGAGGGCTACAAAATCACCGGCGAACCTCTCGCCGGTTACGGCACCGATTACACCTTTACGGTGGAGATTGCCGAGGGCTATTCCAAAACCGCCGATTTTATGGTGGAAGTGAACGGTCGACCGATGCAATCCGATACCGGCAGCTACACCGTTTCCACTGTGACGAGCGATATTGTTGTGACCGTTTTCGGTGTGGCGGACACCACCCCGCCCGAAGCGGAGATCGCTATCGGTACCAACTCGTTCAAATCCTTTATAAACACCATCACCTTTGGTCTGTTTTTTAAGGAGACCCAGACAGTCACCGTCAAGACGAGCGATGCGGGCAGCGGGGTCAGCCGGGTGGAATATCTGCTGTCCGAAACCGCGTTTGAGAACACAACCGCCATCACCGGCGATTGGACGGCGCTGACGCTCGACGGTGGCGTGGCAAGCTTTGCTATTCAGCCGAACCAGAAAGGCTCGGTCTATGTCCGGGTGACCGACAACAGCAGCAATGTGCAGATCATCAACTCCGATGGGGTGGTGGTTTATACGGATGCTGAGGCGATCACCGGCACCGTAGGCTTTACTATGCGGGACAAAAACGATGTGAACTTTGAGGTGCAGCTGAACGGCAACACCGTGGCGGCGCTGTATAATGGTACCGAACCGATCGACAGCGCACAGTACACCGTGTCCGAAAACGGAACGATCACGCTGAAAAACAGCTATCTTGCGGCGCTGGCGGCGGGCGAATATACCCTCCGCGTGGCGTACAACCCGATGGGTGAAGTATACCAATCCGGCGACGCACCGGCGATGACCTCGCTGAAGCTGACGGTGGAAAAAACGACGGCGAGCATGGGCTTCCTCCCGGCGAAATTCCAAAAAGAGTACGACGGGCAGCCGATCCAAACCCCGGCTTACACCGCCAACTCCGACGGTGCTCACACCATCGAGTATAAACCGGCGGGGGCGGAGGATACCGCTTACAGCACAGAGGTGCCGACAAATGCCGGCAAATACACCCTGCGCGTTTCGATCGCCGAAACGGATACCTACAAGGCCATTTCCATCCAACACGACTATGAAATTTTGAAAAGGTCCGTCACGATCAACAATGTGACTGTGGAGGCTTCCAAAATTTACGACGGGTCTGCCGACGCTAACATCACGAGCGCGGGAACGCTGTCGGACAACTACGATGGCGATAATCTCGCCATCGTGACCGGCAAGGCGCATTACAGCGATCGGAATGTCGGCACCGGCAAAGCGGTGACCTTTACGGAGTTTGCGCTGACCGGCTCGGCGGCGGCGAACTACGCGCTGGCAGCGCAGCCCACCGGCACGACGGCGGACATTACCCAAAGAACGCTGACCATCGACAATTTGAAAGTCAAAAACAAGCTGTACGATGGTACCAACACCGCCGAGATCGACGGCACGCCGACGCTGGTCGGTGTGGTGGACGGCGACACGGTGCAGCTGCTGAACGGTGTGCCCACCTTTGATAGCGTGGCAGTGGGCGAGAAGATCGCGATCCACTTTACCGCTTTCGCCCTGTTTGGCGACAGCACGCTCATCGGCAACTATGCCCTGACCCAGCCGAGCGGCATCACCGCCGATATTCAGGCGTATATCGCCACCGGCGAGGAGTACACCGTCAATACCAACGATTGGCAGAACACCGATTTTGTGGTGACGGCACAGGAGGGGTATCGTCTGTCGCTGACCAACACGGCGGACGGCGAGTGGAGCGACAAGCTGACCGCATCGGAGCCGGCGAACGACGGCACGCTGACCTTCTATGTGAAGAACAGCGACGGCGCGATCACCGAAGCGGTGGCCGAAGGATATAAGATCGACAAAACGCTGCCCACCGGCGAGATTCGCATTGACGAGCGCAACGGCTGGCAGAGCTTCCTGAACACCATCAGCTTTGGCTTGTTCTTCCCCGATCCGCAAACGGTGACCATCACCGCGGCGGACAACAGCGACGAGGATGTCGCCATCGCGTATCTGTTGACCGACAAGGATCTGACCATCGAGCAGCTGGCGGATCAGGAGTTTACTGACTACGATGCGGCGTTCGGCATCCATCCGGACGGGGCGTTTGTGGTGTATGCGCGGCTGACCGACAAAGCCGGCAATGTGACCTGGCTGCGGTCGGACGGCATGGTGCTGGACGCGACCAAACCGGCCATTTCCGGCGTGGAGAACGGCAAAACCTATTGTGCGGCGCAGACCGTGACCGTGACCGAGGTCCATCTCAAAACGATTACTGTGAACGATAAAGAGGTCGTCTTGGACGACAAGAACCAGTTGGTTCTCTCTCCGGCGGTCGGCACGCAGACGATCGTGGTCACCGACCAGGCGGGCAACACCGCTACGCTGACGGTGACGATCAACGACGGTCATACCGGCGGCGAAGCGACCTGCACCGCGAAAGCGGAGTGCACGGTGTGCGGCGAGGCGTATGGCGAGCTAAACCCGCAAAATCATACCGGCGAAAAACGGTGGACGCAAACCGAAACGACGCACACACAAGCGTATACCTGCTGTGGCGCGGTGACGGTAGAGGAAGAAAATCACGAGTGGAAAGACGGTAAGTGTACCGAATGCGACTATACCTGCCAGCACACCGGCGGCGAAGCCACCTGTACCGCGAAAGCGGAGTGCGCGGTGTGCGGCGAGGCGTACGGCGAGCTGAACCCGCAAAACCACGCGGATATGAAACACACGGACGCCAAAGCCGCCACCGAGGAGGCAGAGGGCAACGTCGAATATTGGCATTGCGGCGATTGCGACCAGTATTTCGCGGACGAGGCGGGTACCCAGACGATGGCGGAGAAAGATACCGTGATCGCCAAGCTGGAACCGACCGAGCCGGAGCCGACTGATCCGACCGCCCCCGCCGATCCGCCCCAGCCGGACGACCAGCCCGACACACCCACCAACCCGACGACCGAAGAGTCGTCGCAGCCGCAAACCGGCGAACGGCAAAATCTGTCGCTGCTGTTTGCGCTGCTGTTTGTCAGCGGCGGGCTGTTGACCGGCGCGATGGTTGGCAAAAAGAAACAGGAATCCGAAGAATAGTAATCAGCGGGACAGTCGTTTTTGGCGGCTGTCCCGCTGATTGTCCTCCGTATTTTCTCAAGTGGCTGTTGCTTTCCCGGGCGAGGTATGGTATACTGTTTCTGAACGAACGGTCGGTTATACGAGAGAGGAAGATATTGTTGAAAACAGAGCAGCAGCACAACGAACGAAAACAGGAGCTTATGGAAAAATGCTTTGCCTGTTACGCCGAAAACGGCTTGACCGGTACAGGAATTCAAGCGTTGGCAGAGGCGTGCGGATGCACCAAAGCCAATTTGTATGTCTATTTCAAAAATCTGGATGAGTTGATTATCGAATCCACCGCTTACTGTATGGCCAAGGTGGAGGATGACTTTATGAAAAAAGCGCCGCGTGACCCCAAAGATGTCATGCGGTTTATCGAAGAGGTGCCGTATTGGACAGCAAAAAAACACGGAAAAAAATATCGGCTGATGTATCAAATCTACACCCACCCCAAATACATAGAATACGGAAAGAAGTTCTTTGAGGGCGTGGACGAGCGCTACACCGCGTACGCCAGGCAGCTGGAGCCGAAGATCGGGATTCCGTATACCATTATCACACCGCTGATCTTCATTTTTGTCCGCGCTTGCGTTCACTATGCGATGTTCGAGGACGAATACTATCTGAAAACCCAAATGGAGGTTTTGAAGCAGGGGGTTGCCCTGTTTGCCGAAAAATACCGTTCGCAGTATCTGAATGGAGGGGACGAGATATGAAAAATTGGTTGCGTGGATTTATCTGCACGCTTACGACGCTGGGGATCGCGATGTCTGCCGGGTGCAGCAGCATTCAGCAAACGAGCACAGCCGCGGATCGGCTGGAGGTGCGGAATAACGGTACGGCGATCCAGTGGAAATACAGCGACGAAACCGATTGGCGCGATCTGGTGGCGCTTGCCAATCTGAAAGGCGAAAAAGGCGACGCGGGTCAAAGCGGGTCGGGTACCGGCGATGGGAAAGATGGTGCTGATGGCAAAAATGGCACCGATGGCACTAACGGAGCCGATGGCAAGAATGGTACCGATGGCACGGATGGAAAAGACGGTATCAACGGCAAAGATGGCATCGATGGTGTCAATGGCAAAGATGGTGCCGATGGTGCCAACGGCAAAGACGGGATAAATGGTACCGATGGGAAAGACGGAATCGATGGGAAAGATGGCGCCAACGGTAAAGATGGAATAAATGGCGTTGATGGTAAAGATGGCAAAGACGGCAAGGACGGTGCCAACGGCAAAGACGGCAAGGATGGTGCCGACGGCAAAACCGTCGAGGTCCAAAAGACCGATTTGTACATACAATGGCGTTACGAGGGGGACGAGTGGCAGAATTTGGTAGCGCTTGCCGATATCACCGGTCCCTCGGGTCAAAACGGCGTGGACGGCACGAACGGCGAAAACGGCAAAACGCCGGAATTCCGGGTGGACGGCAATCTGCTGCAATGGCGCTATGTCGGCGAGGAGATTTGGCTGAATCTGTATGACCTATCCACGCTGAAAGGCGCCGATGGCCAGAACGGTGTCGATGGCACCAATGGTATCAACGGAAAAGATGGAAAAGACGGCAGCACGCCCTTTATCGGCGAAAACGGCCACTGGTGGATCGGTACGACCGACACCGGCATCCAGGCGGCGGGCACCAACGGTAAAGACGGCACAAATGGTACGAACGGCATCGATGGTGCCGATGGTATCGACGGCGCGGACGGCAAGCAGATCGAGATCCAAAAGACCGATTTGTACATACAATGGCGTTACGAGGGTGGCGAGTGGCAGAATCTGGTGGCGCTTGCCGTCCTGACCGGTCCCTCCGGTCAAAACGGCACGGATGGCACCGACGGCGAAAACGGCAAAACGCCGGAATTCCGGGTAGACGGCAATCAGCTGCAATGGCGGTACACCGGGGAGACCACGTGGCTGAACCTGTACGACCTGTCCGCTCTGAAGGGCGCGGACGGCAAGAATGGGAAGGACGGTACCAACGGTAAGGACGGCACCAATGGCAAAGACGGCAAAGACGGAGCGGACGGAAAAGACGGCTTGTGCGCCGGCTATTTTTCCGCCAGCGGCGAATGGATGCAAAGCAGCTGGGGATCGCCGCTGCCGTTCACGGTAAAGAAAAACAGCGGTGGCTTGATTGCCTATAACGACTCCGGCAAAACCATCACACTTTCCAAAGGTCATTCGTATAGCTTGGTGTTCAGCGGCACGGTCATGGTCAGTGCCAAGAGCGATGATAAGGTGTGTGGCGCATCGCTCATCGATGGTTACAACAATTCCGACATGCTGCTGACCACGCAAACCTATGTCACCATACCAAAAAGCGGTCAATCCGGTCGCCTGACCGTGGCGTACAATACCGTATACACGGCGGAGCAGGATATCACATTAACATTTGCATACAGCAATATGCTGTTCCAAGGGGCGAACTTCGGCGGCAGCCGATACAGTGTAACCATTATCGCGCTGGATTGATTTTGGTGTAGGGCGCGAGGGGCTTTTTGTTGCAACGCAGGAGGGAGATAACATGAAAAAACGCATACTCAGTATTTTGCTTACTTTTTGTATGGTGATGGGGCTGGTGCCGATCACGGTGTTTGCGGAGGACACCCGCTACGGGGTGTGGATTATGGGGGAGGAGATCACCTCTTCCCGGAAAACGAGCCGGGAGGGCTGGGAATTTGACCCGAACACCTACACGCTGACCCTGCGGAACTTTCAAATAGGCACCATCGGGACGAAAATACCGGCGCTTTTTGACAAATATTCCCTCTTTGGGCTGATCTATGTGGACACCAGCGTGCATGACCTGACCATTCGCCTGGAGGGAAAGGAGAGTTACCTGGGCGATGAGGAATTCCCCAACGAGAATTGCACCAAATATAAAGAGGCCTACTACGGCATTTACGCCCCCAGCACCAACCTGACCATCACCGGAAATCGCGGGGCCATATTGAAGATTCAGACCCACGAGAACGCCATCGAGTGCAAAAATCTGACCATAAAAGACAGTGTCACAGTGGAAGCCGTGAGCCAGGGCACCTGCATCTACGCCTGCGGCGACATAACGATAGAGGGAGCGGGCACCCTCGTCAATGCTCGCACCACTGACATCATCAAGGGTCAGGCGGCTATGTCGACCCGCGGCAAGCTGTATGTGGGAGAGAACTCGTACTTGGTCACATGTTCTGTGGCTAAGAGCAGCTCTTGGGAAAGAGTGGGTTTTCTTCACAACCTTCCCAATTCCAACTGTATCTCCTCCCTCTATGTGGGTGGCGTGGCCACCGTTGACGGCGGCATCGTAACTGCGTATTTCTACAAGAGGAGTGGTTCATATATTAATGAATATGACTATTCCATTGAAGATTTCGGTGAGACCAAGGCGTTTTATTGCAAGCGTCTGGATATTGACAACGGCGGAGAAGTGAATGTGTTCTTTACCCGAGCCGAAGGGAAGAAAGCACAGAACGAATATGGTTTCTACACCAGCGATGTTGCCGATAGCTGGGAGGATTTGCGGCGCGGATGCATCTACTTCCAGGGAGACGGCGTGATGCGCGTGGGTATGGCCAACGGGAAGCGAGTGGAAAACGCCATATCCATACCGGATAACCGGGTGGCCATAGCGGGGCCGCATGTAAAGATGACCCGTACAGCTTATGTAAATCCTCCACAGCTGTACAGTGAATATTCGGATTTTGTAGAGCTGACAGGGAAGAAGCACAACAGCATTACCCTCTTTTCGGAAAAAAGAGGGGGCGGGGATATGCCGTTCTGGTCCTATTACACAGATAAATCCGATGCGTCCTATATCGACGGCACCCTGGCGCTGAAGGACATTGTGGCATCGGATCTGGAGCTGAAGCTGACGGCGGAGCCGGGGACCTACACGGTGGACCCGCTGGTGAATGCGGGCTGCGCTATCCCGGAAATGGTGGTGCAGTCGGGCGCCGCGCTGAAGCTGACGACGCAGCAGTGGGGAAACTACGCCTTCACCAAGCCTATCCGGCTGGAGGGCGGCAGCCTGGAGATAGACGGGACCACCGCCAACATCACCGGGCTGGATATCCGGGGCACGGGCACCGTGACCTTTAACGGCGGCACCGTCAGCGGCACGGTGGAAAAGTCCGTGCAGGTGGTGATAAACGGCGGCAACATTGATGTGCCCGACTACGGCAATACCGTGGACGGGGACGGCAACGCCGTACACAAGTTCGTTTACACGGTGGAGACGGAGGAGCGGTACACCCAGCCGCTCCAAATCAAAACCATGACGGGGTCGGACAAATACGACACGGTGAGCCTGCGGTCGGGGCTGTTTCACCGGGGGGAGAACAACGAGCGGCTGCTCTATCTTTGGCTGGATCGGAGCGACCGGGTGCTGCGGCTGCGGGTGAACGATCCCAACGAAAACGAACACAAGGACTGCTTGGCGCTGCGGTTCGGCACCAATGTGTTTACGGAGGGACCGCACCTGAATATGCGCAGCAACGAGACTGTGATGGCTCGGGAGGGCGAGCGGCTGACCCTGTCTGCCATTGAGAACCAGACGCCCACGGATATGCAGAACCAATATGTGAAGGAGGTGCTGTGGTTCCTGAGCACCGACGGCGGGCAGACCTTCCGGCAGATCGGATACAGCTACGGCAATATGGGTGGGGTCAACTATGACTACACCATCCCCAACGTGACAAAGGAGCAGAACGGCTACATCTATCGGGCTAAGGTGACATACAGAAACGGCGAGGATGTTTGGGGCGGAACCATGGAGACCTACACCTATGACGCCACCATCTATATGGATCAGCCGGAGCTGCGGGCGCCGGAGCGCTATGTGGCCGGACAGACAGCGAAGTTTGAGGTGGTTCACCCCACGCTCCCCGAGGGGATCCGGATGAAATATTTTTGGCAGACCAGCAAGGACGGAGAATCGTGGGGATTCGCCGGTCACCTATTCGGGGAAAGCAACACCTACGAGCCGGAGATCACCGCCGACATGGAGGGCATGCAGGTGCGGGTCGTGGTACAGACATGGAAAAATAACAGCTGGACAGACACGACCATTTTGGGACCGGTGACCATCCATATCTCCGAATCAATTCCGGTAATAACAGAGCATCCGAAAGACGGTGTTACCGAAACGCCGGAACAGCCAAAACCGGCAAAGCCCGGAGAAATTACTATTGTATTTGGCAGGCAGCACCTCTTCAAAGTTACCGCTTCGGGCAGTGATATTAAATATCAGTGGCAGATAAGCAGCGATAACGGAAGAACTTTCGTTGATATTCCAGGCGAAACAACGGATAGTACAGGCCTGAATGTGGGCAAAGAAAACAACGGAAAACTGGTGCGCTGTGTTGTATCAAACGAATACGGAACGGCAGTTTCCAATGTGGCACGGCTTACGGTATATTATCAGCCGAAGTTTAACGGTTCCATCAGCGATACGACCGTGAATGTCGGCGAAAAGGCCACCTTCACCATGCCCATTACCGAGGGGAATCCCGGGGGCGTTGAGGTAAACTGGCAGGTGAGCAGAGACGGCGGAACAACATACGCCGATGTCACCGAAGCCGATGGAACGGCTTCCCTTTCGTCGGAAACGGTAAACGGCGAAAATGTGTGGACGACCACCTTTGTTACCTGCGAAGCGACGACCGGGTTAAACGGCAATGTCTACCGCTGTATCGCAGGGAACGCCAAAAATGACGACTATGTGGGCACATGGCGCTCGGATGCGGCAACCCTTACGGTCAACAGCTATACCGTGAACTATGATACCGACGGCGGCTCAAAGGTCGGCAGTAAAACGCTGGGCTGGACTGATAAGGTGCTTGACGGCGTTGCGACTCCCTCGAAAAACGGCTATGACTTTATCGGATGGAAATACGGTGATATAACCGTTACCGCCGATACCCTTTATTCCGATCTTGCGGCCAACGACAGTGTAAAAAGCATCACCCTGACGGCGCAGTGGAAGGATACCGAAAAGCCGACCGGCACCATTGCCATCGACAAGAACCAGTGGAACAGCTTCCTCAACAATATCACCTTTGGTCTGTTTTTCAAGGAAACCCAGACGGTGACGATCACCGCCGCCGACAACAGCGGCAAGGCGGTGAAAATTGAATATTTGCTGTCCGGCGAGAAATTGACCGAATCCGAGCTGACCTCGGCGGCTTTCACCGCCTATGATGGTGCATTTAACATCAATCCGGATAACGAATATATTGTCTATGTCAGATTGACCGACGAGGCAGGAAATGTCGCCTACATCTGCTCGGACGGCATCGTGCTGGATGGCACTGCGCCTGTGATCGGCGGCATTGAGAACGGCAAGGTCTACTGTGAAGCGCAGACGGTCACTATTGATGAAAAGTACATTGATACCGTTACCGTAAACGGCACGGCGGTCACGCTGGACGAAAAGGGGAGCTTTATCCTTGCCCCGGCAACGGGTGAGCAGACGATCGTTGTCACCGACAAGGCGGGTAACACCGCCCAAATGACGGTGACGGTCAATGACGGACATACCGCGCTGGCGGACGATGGCGATTGCACGACACCGGTATACTGCCAGATCTGCAACGCGGAGGTAGTTGCGGCACAGCAGCATGATTTCAGCGGCGCATGGCTGACCGACGAAAACGGTCACTGGCACGCTTGCCAAAACGAAAACTGCACCGTCACCGATATCAAGGTCGCCCACAGCGGCACGGACGACGGCGACTGCACCACCGCGGTCATTTGTGAGTGCGGTTATGTGTGCACAGCGGCGCAGCCCGCGCACACATGGGGCGAGTGGGTATCCAACGAAAATGGCACCCATACCCGCCGGTGCACAGTGAATGGCTGCACGGCAGGCGTGGAAACGGGAGATTGTGCCGATGCTGATCACGACCATCAGTGTGATACCTGCGGTTATGTGCTCAGCGAGTGCACCGATGCCGACCATGACCACCACTGTGATCTGTGCGGCAAAGAGCTTTCTCCACACACCGGCGGCAAAGCCACCTGCACCGCAAAAGCGGTGTGTGAGGTGTGCGGGGAGCCATACGGCGAGCTTGACGCAGACAATCACACAAATCTCCAGCATATTCCCGCCAAGGCGGCGACCGAAGAGGCAGCGGGCAACATCGAATACTGGTATTGTGCGGCGTGTGGCGCCTATTTTGCGGATGAGGCGGGCACCCAGCCGATCATCGAACAAGACACCGTGATCGCCCGGTTGGAACCGACCCAGCCGGAACCGACAAAGCCGACGATTGCACCGTCGCTGCCGCAAACCGGCGACAGCGGCCATCCGCTGTTGTGGTTCGCCCTGCTGTTTGTTAGCGGCGGCGTGCTGACCGGCGCAGCGGCATTCGGCAAGAAGAAAAAGCACAACCCATAACGCCCAAAGGCGGCTATCGAAAGATAGCCGCCTTTTCTGTCGCTGACTGGTAAATCAGGGCGGTGCGGGAACGTTTAGCTGCATTTCGCGCCGAAAAAGGTACATTTCGCGAAATCGCACTTTTTGGTCTCTATTATCGGTATATAATAACGCTGAATATAGTCGAAAAAGTGGAAAAGGGGCGAAAAAGATGGCGGCGCGGCGGTGTGCATCACTACCGCGTTTGCAGCCGATTTTTCTTTCGGTGTGTCCGCTGCCGGAGGAACCAATAAGCGGACAATCTATAATCGGGGGAATCATGATGAAGAAGTTGTTTGCCGTCCTGCTTAGTCTGGTCATGGTCGCAGGGGTGCTGCCCGCTGCTGCCTTTGCCATCGGCGCGGGACACCAGGATCACTGCGTGTGCGGGGGTACCGCCTCTATTGACGGGCACACCCACAACGCGAATGTGACATGGGTAGGGGTCTCCGACCTGAGTGAAATTACAAAAAGCGGCTACTACTACTTAAAAAACGATGTGGAGTGTGCCGAGTCCTTTCAGCCTGTCAGCGGCGTGGTGCTCTGCCTCAACGGCAAGACCGTCACCAGCAAGGCAGACTCGGTCTATGACAGAGGTTCCGCCATGATCGTCAATGCCGACACAACCTTTACGCTTACCGATTGCGGGGATAACGCCGGTAAGATCACCCACGAAACCGGCAAAACCGGCAGGGGTCTTCTCAACCGCGGCACCGTTATCATGTATGGCGGTTCTGTTTGCGGCAACACGATGAAAAGTGCTGGCGCGGGCGTGTGCAATAGCGAGGCGGCAACCTTTTATATGTACGGCGGATCTATCGCCGACAACCATACCACCGAGTATAGCCACGGCGGCGGTGTGTATAACCGGGGAACCTTCACCATGACCGGCGGCAGCATCACCGGTAACGAGGCGACCGGCTCCGGCGGCGGTATGTATAACTACCGGGGCACCGTCACCCTGTCCGGCACCGCGGCGATCCGGAACAATTCCACCGATCCCGAAAACAGAAGTGCCTCCGGCGGCGGTGTGGATAACTACCTCGGCATGTTGATTATGACCGGCGGCGAGATCTCCGGCAACACTTCCAACTGTGGCGGCGGTGTGAGCAATGCCGCTGCATCGGGGTCTTCTGCCGAGACGACCTCTTCCAGCTTTACCATGACCGGCGGTACTATTTTTGGCAACGAGGCTTCCGCGGTCGGTGGTGGCATTTTCAATTCGGCTGACAAAGAGGCGACGGCGACCTTTACCATGTCGGGCAAGGCGGTCGTCCGGGACAACCAGGCGAAAAACGGCGGCGGCATCTGCATCAGTGGCGGCGGGGCAACCATGACCCTGTCCGAAAGCGCCGAAATCAAAGATAACACCGCGACCAGCACCGATCTTACCGCTGCCGATGGCGGTGGCGTATACTTCTCTGGCAGCAGCTACAGCGGGTACCCCGTGTTTCACCAGAACGGCGGCACCATCACCGGCAACACCGCCCGCCGCGGCGGTGGTATCTATGTGAACTACGGTAAGTGGAATGCCACGAGTGGTTCGATTACCGGCAACACCGCGGACTATGGCGGCGGTGTGCATATGTCCGGCAGCGATACGATCACGCTTGGCGGCGCGGTGACCGTCACCGGCAACAAAACCGCCACGGACAGCAAGAATAACAACCTGTATCTGGTTCTGTCGACATTTCGTGTTGCCGCTGCCGACTTGACCGATGGCGCCAAAATCGGCGTCACTGCTCCGCTCGGTGCGACATACCCCATCATCCTTACCGATAGCGCCGTGACCAGAAACTATTTCGTTTCCGATGATGCCGCTTATGAAACGGCCATCGATGAAACCGGCTATGTGGTGCTGCGCGTCAAGACGGAGCAGACCTACACCGTCAAAATCCATCTGCCCACGGATGGCAGCGCCAGCTCCACCGCGACCAGCGGCGCGCTGGAGCAGACGGTGAAGGCGGGCAGTAACGATTATCAATTGGTATCGCTGCAAGCAGATAGCACCCACTATTTCAGCAACGAGGACATCAAAACGATCGACGCCATGCTCGACGGAACCGGCCTGTATGTGGCGACGGTGAGCGAAAGCGCGAATATCAAAATCACCGGTACCCCGACCGAGGATGTGGAGATAACCGTTGTCACGACCGCGAAAGAGCAACAGTCCGCACCGAACCGGCTTGTTGGCGAGGCACCCTCCGAAGAGGGCGGCAAAGGCTATATCACCGGCACCAGCGGCGATATGGAATACCGCAAGCTGGGCACCGAGCAATGGACGGATTGCAGCCATCTCTATTATCAGGAGGTGGATGCCGGTTACACCTACGAGGTGCGCTACAAAGCATCGCTCAAAAAACTGGAATCTCCCATCAGCAGAGTCACGGTTCCCGTATACATCGCGGTAGTCAAGGTGTCTGACCCCACCCCGCACAGCTACATCTACGACGGGCAGGAGCACACCGGCATCGCGCTGGGGGCGGACTATGTGGTTGCCTCCGGCACCAACACCGCCACCGAGGCGGGTTCCTATGTGGTGCATATCCAGCCGGCCGACGGCAAGCAGTGGGAGGACGGTACCACCACCGCTAAAGAGTTTGGTTGGAGCATTGCGAAAGCCGACCAGGATGCGCCCGCCGGTCTGGCGGGTGTCAAACCCACCGTGGCGGGCGCCAGCGACGGCACCATCACCGGCGTAACATCCGCTATGGAATATCGCCAGGCGGGCGCGGCGGCTTGGACCTCCTGCACCGGTACCACGATCACCGGACTGGCGGCGGGCAGCTATGAGGTGCGATACAAAGAAACCGCAAACTACAACGCGGGCAAGGCGTTTGCTGTCACCGTTCCGAACGGTGATGCCCCAGTGTATGTGTTGACCGTTTTGGGCGGCACCGGCTCCGGCAGCTATGAGAGCCAAACGACCGTGACCATCACCGCTAACGCTCCTGCGGCGGGCAAGGTGTTTGATAAGTGGGTGATCCGCAACGGCGATGCTGCGATTGCCGACACCGGCAGCGCCACCACCACCGTGACCACCAAGGCGGTGTCCGCCACCATCGAAGCCACCTATAAAGACAGCGATCCGGCCTACCGGATCATTGAGGGGGCCGACAGCACCTGGACGCCCAAAGACGATGGCACCCTGACCTTCCGTGCCAACGGCGATGTTACCAAGCTCACCGGCATCAAGGTGGATGGTGTCACTGTTCCTGCCGATCAGTACACGGTCGGTGCCGATTTGACAATGGTTACACTGAAGAACGAGTATCTTGCCGCGCTGACTGCCGGCAAGCATACGCTGACGGTGGTGTACAGCGACGGCGAGTGCAGCGCGAATTTTGAAATTCAAGCGGATGCATCGCATACGCATCAGTACGGCACGGAATGGAAATACGACGAAACGAACCACTGGCACGAGTGCTCCTGCGGCGATACGGCAGACAAAGCGGCACACACCTTTGTATGGAAGGTGGATCAGGCGGCTACCGCGGAGGCGACCGGCTTGCAGCATGAGGAATGCAGCGTTTGCGGCGCGAAACGCAACGAAAACAGCGTTATCGAAAAGCTGACGGACGACAACAGCGGCAGCACCGATAACACAGGCGCGGCGGATGCCACCGATCAAACCGGCAGCGCAGACAGCACCGACCATACCGGTGCGGCCGATACCACCGGCAACCAGGGTGACGCGGCTTCTCCGAGCACCGGAGAGCACAGCAGTCTGCTTTTGTGGATCACGCTGCTGCTTATCAGCGGCGGGGTGCTGACCGGTGTGCGGTATGCGCGGCGGTGCGCGACCCGCTAAACCAACGATAAAACACCCGCCCGACAGAATCGTTTCTGTCGGGCGGGTGTTGCTCTATCCGGCGGGTGGTCACAGATCGTCGGCGTCCTGTACCGGCTTTCCGCCGTCAATGTCCAGACCGGTGTAGCTGCCCTGCACATCCGACAAGATCTCACTTTTGCCCTCCAGCGGCAGGGTATGGGCACAACGCCGCGATTTTTTCATCACCGGGCTTTGGTACACATCCGGCTGCGCCGGACGTTTCGGCAGTTCCCGCGGCTTTTTGGAAGTATCCATGTCAATAATCCTCCACTTTCAGTTGAAAATACGCTTGCGGCTTGCCGCACACCGGACATTTTTGCGGTGGTTGCTTGCCGCTGTACACAAATCCGCAGTTCAAACAGATCCACACACTGGTTTCGCTGCCGCTGAACACAGTGCCTTGCTCAATGTTTTCCAGCAGCTTGACAAAACGGCGCTCGTGGGCGTTTTCAATATCACCCACCTGTTCAAACAAGCGGGCAATATCGGTGAATCCCTCTTCACGGGCGGTTTTGGCAAATTCGGCGTACATGGTGGTCCACTCGTACCGCTCGCCCTCGGCGGCGGCTGCCAGATTGTCCGGCGTGCTTTTGATCGCGCCGCCCTGCAGTGCGGTAAACCACAGCTGCGCGTGGGCGCGTTCATTGTTGGCGGTTTCGGTGAAAATATTGCTGATCTGCTTGTAGCCATCCTTTTCCGCCTGCGACGCGTAAAAGGTGTATTTGTTGCGTGCCTGACTTTCGCCGGCAAACGCCGCCATCAAATTGGCTTCGGTTTTGCTGCCTGTCAGCTCCATGGCTATCGCCTCCCATTGCCAGTATGCGCGATTGGTAGGCGGATATCCGTTTTTTTTGGATTTTTAGCAAACAAAAAGCCGATTCGCAGATGCACTGCGAATCGGCTTTGCTTATGTTATGATGTTGCGCCCAACGCCAAAGACCAGCAAAACGGCAATGGTGATGTACACAATGCCGTTGACCCAGCGGCTGGGGGTGAGTTGTCCGGTTTTGACATAACGCACCGCCACATTGCCGGCGATGACGGCGCCAAAGGGCAGCAGACACAGTATAGCGGGATTATACCGCCATGCCGCCGCGAAATCCCCTTGCAGCAAGCTTATGCACATCCGGCTGACACCGCAGCCGGGGCATTGAAACCCGGTTATCCAGCGGAATACGCAGGGAAGACCGGTGCCAATTGCCCGACAAACCAGTGCGTATCCTACGCCCGCCAGTACCAAAGCACCGCTTATCAGCAGTACCCGTGCCAATCGTCCGCGAGGGGTTGTCTTAGTGAACCGTTGCAACCTGGTTCAGCTCGTTTTGGATCAAGCAGTAGCTGACGATGCTCAAGCCAAAGAAGCTCAGCAGCAGATACAGAATGCCCGCGCTGGAATCACCCGGCTGACCGCTTTTTTGCTTGATGTAGCTAACTTTCTCGCCCGCTTTATACAGCCAATACAGGGTGTAGATATTGCAGGTGACCAGACCCAGCAAAAAGACGATGCCGCCGGAGGTGTCGCCGGGGCAATCCGCCGCCGTGTTCAGGTCGTTGACCATGCAGATCATCCAATAAATACCGTAGATGCCGCAGGTTACGATGGTCAGCAGAATACACAGCGCAATGTTCCGCTCCTGGATGGGGGCGCCGCCCTGCGGCACGCCATATCCGGCTTGCGGATAAGAAGGCTGCTGCGGTTGTTGATAGGGTTGTTGGTACGGCTGCTGCGGCGGATAGGGAGGTTGCTGCGGCGGCACATACGCAGCCTGCGGGGGCTGCTGGGGTTGTTGCGGTTGCTGGGGCTGCTGCGGCTGCGCCGCCGTCAAAGCGGCTCCGCAGTTGACGCAAAAGGATGCCGTATCGGCGTTGTTGGCTCCACATTTTGAACAAATCATGGGTCGATCACCTCGTTAAAATTTCGGAACAGGGGAGATTATGAAAATTCAGCATAGGGTAGAATGTGCGCTGCCTGTTGGCAGGCAGCGCACATCAACAAATCACAAAACAGGCCTTATGCCGCAGCCACTTTGTTCAGCTCGTTTTGAATCAGGCAGTAGCTGACGATGCCCAAGCCGAGCAACGACAGCACCAGATACAAAACACCGCTGCTGGAATCCGCGCCTTGGCCGCTCTTCTGTTTGATGTAGCCGACTTTTTCGCCCGCTTTATACATCCAATACAGGTTGTAAATGTTGCAGGTGATCAAGCCCAGCAAAAACACCACGCCGCCAGAAGTGTCGCCCGGACGATCGCTGGCCGTGTTCAACTCGTTGACCAGACAGATCATCCAATAGATACCGTAAATACCGCAAGTGATGATCGTTAAGATCAAACATACCGCGATGTTGCGGCTTTTGATCGGTGCGCGACCATTTTGCGGAGCATTCATGGTTCCGTCCATAGTGATACCCTCCATATTCTGAATTTTCAAACAGCCTGTTCACTGTTTGTCTATATTCTACCATACCGCCCTATGGATTGCAACTGGTTTTTGCGAAAAATCGACATTTTTACGCCAAAAATGACTGGCGGCGAATGCCGGCGCGAGGGGTCGCGAGGGGTAGGACAGAACGGTATACAGCAGCTTATGCGGCGAAGGGGTTCGGCTATGCCGAAAAGGCGGAAAAAGACACAAGAAAAGCCGCCCGGCGAATATCGTCGGACGGCTAGGAAACCGATAGGGCCGCTGAGCGTATCCTTTACGCCAGCGGTTTTCCGCAATGCGGGCAAGCGGTATCGGCGGCGCTGTGCGCCTGACCGCAGAACGGGCAAAAAGCCGTTTCCGCTTGAGGTTGCGGGGCAACGGGAGCCACCGGCGCAGCGGGCTGCGCATAGGTCGGTGCCGGAGCCGCCGCCGGGGCGGGCACAGCTGCCGG
>OGXT01001027.1_pt1 | contig 29955 bp, 28 predicted proteins | sample 1576361 | NCBI WGS metagenome assembly OGXT01 (sample SAMEA3541514, study PRJEB24748) | human gut metagenome | biome: human gut; feature: human-associated habitat; material: faeces | place: China | collected 2012 | reverse complement strand
AGTTGGTGTTGATGACGCTGAGGGTCCACCTGTTCCCATACCGAACACAGAAGTTAAGCTCAGTGGTGCCGAAAATACTTGGCTGGTGACGGCCCGGGAAGATAGGGAGATGCCAACACAAAGCATACACCCAAATGGGTGTTTTGCTCTATATTCCTCCATAGCTCAGTCGGTAGAGCGCATGACTGTTAATCATGATGTCACTGGTTCGAGCCCAGTTGGGGGAGCCACAACAGAGTAGTCTTTTGACTACTCTGTTTTCTTTTTTATCTAAATTTACTGCTAAATCGGGCGAGAAGGTGAGTGTTAAGAAAACAGTCCCGTGGACTGTTTTTAGTGAACTGGGATTGTGCGAGTGCTGTTTAAGAACCAAATGTAGTATGCGAGGCAGTTACTTTCCCTCCTTACAAAGTAAGTTGGGGGAGCCAGAAAACGACAGGTTTTTACCTGTCGTTTTTTTAGTGAAATAAATCCTTACGGATTTGTGAAATATGCTTTGCGTGTGAAATATTCCTTCTGAATGTGAAATGCCTACGGCGTGAGCTGATTTATTTCGTTTCACTTTCTGTGTTAGCAGAAAATTTCACAATACGTTATGTAGTATTTCACCGTTTGCACAGCAAACAATTTCACGGAGCAGTTGATGTGTGGAAACGAAATTTCAACCATGTCGAGCAGCTTTTTGATTACGGCAGTTCCGTTCGTAAGGTTATGTGTACAACCAATGCGGTTGAAAGCATAAATTCAAGTTTCAGAAAAGTTACAAAAAAGGGTGCTTTTCCAAATGAAATGCACTACTCAAATTGCTCTATTTACGCACAACTAGGCTTTACAAAAAGTGGAATGGCAGTAAGGTTCAAAATTGGGCTATGGTCAGAAATCAACTGGCTGCGAATGAAAAAATCAGTGCCCGTATTAAAAAATACGAGCATATGATTTAAGGCATTAACATAATTTTTTATGATCTTTAAAAACTTACACACTTTTCTTGACAAAGCCTCATATCTATTATTATAATGATGATGACCATGAACTCCCATTCCCAGGAGAGAAAATGTCCCCGGATGGTGGTAATAACCGGTATGTTTACACAATTTACGGTGTGAACAATCCGAGAGTTATTTTTAATAATAACACTACTGATCCTGCAACCAGACAACAACATCCCGGTATCAATCAACCCGGAATTGAAATAACAGAAGATGAAATGTGGGTAGTAAATGAAACTGCATATAGCAAAAAACCACAGGGAATTACTGTTCATTTTTATCGTCTTTCTGATTGGGAGTATTGGGACACAAGAATTTACTTCTATGAAGATAATGATATTCTGATGTCATGACCTGGTGCATTAATGAATAGTCAAATGTATGACAATTGGTTAACTTATACGATCTATGGTGTAGATAATCCTAAAGTAATATTCAATGATTCGAAGAATAAACAGATACCTGGTGTATTGCAACCTGGGCATTTGGTTACACAAGATGTGTGGTTTAAGGATAATACTTGGACAACATATGAACCAGATTAACTGATTCATTATAAATTTCTAAAGATGAATGAGCAATTATGTTTGCTCATTCATCTTTGAAATTAGTGCTACAAACTTTTGAAAGGTTTTATATATGAAAACAACTAGATTAATACGAGTAAATATAGTATTTGCAATATCTTTTTGCACAGTTTTTATTTTAATGTTTTCAAGTTGTAAAGAGCTATACCCTATAACAAAAACTGCTGAAGGATATACATTTGAAATTGATGAAAATCAAAACGCTACATTGATAAAAACCGATATATTGGCTGAAACCATTGAAATTCCTTCGGAAATTTCTTCATATAAAGTCAAAAAGCTAAGTTGTGTAGAAAAAGCTGCATTAGTTGGGGTGTCTCTTACAGGTGTATTTGAGGGAAATAATGTTGTAAAAGAAATTATAATACCTGAAGGAGTAGTGGAAACTTATGGCCCGGCTATAGCTAATTGCTATAATCTTGAAAAAATTACTATACCAGGCACAATGACGACATTTGACGTAGTGCGGTGTGATAATTTAAAGGAAGTGAACATTGTTGACGGAGATACTATTACCGAATCCTTTAGTTTCAGCGATTGTTCCGGGCTTGAAGAAATATACTTACCGAAGCAAATTAACAAAATCAGCACTAATGCTTTTGCTCGTTGCTATTCATTAAAAAATGTGAAGTTTTCAAAAAATGTTTATTGTATAGAGAGTGTGGCTTTCCAAGGATGTACTTCACTTACAAATATTGATTTACCCGACAAGCTATCAGAAATAGGTTCAAACGCTTTTCAATGTTGTACTTCTCTGCAAACTATTGATGTTCCGTCAAAGGTCAGGATTATTGAGAGCTGGACATTTGATGGTTGCAAATCTCTTGAAATAGTGAATTTGCCTGAGGACTTAATAAAAATAGGTGACGGAGCTTTTCGGGATTGCGTTTCTTTAGAGAGAATTAATGTCTATGATGAATGTGATTACATTGCGGACAACGCTTTTGATGGATGTGATAAACTTACAATCTGCGGAATAAAGGGTAGTTATGCAGAACAGTATGCAAAAAAACATAACATACCATTTGAAAAATTGGATACAACAATTCAGTCTGTAAATTAATAATTATCGGTTTGTTGATAATTAAAACTATATTTTTTACGAGAGAATTTTAATATGATGAAAAAAATAAAAAAATATAAACTACCTATCGGGATATTGTGCGTAGTGTTAGTGATATTTATATTGCTGCAAAGCTGTTCAAGTGAACATTGGTGGTTTGGGTACACATATGAAACCGATGGATATACAAATAAATCGGCAACAATTGTAAAGATAAACTACCCGTCAGAGAAAGTTGTAATTCCTTCAACAATATTTTTCCATAAAGTAAATGCTTTAGGCGGATATGTTACAGGATACAATTTGTGGGGAGCAGAAAGGAAAGGAATGTTTGAGGATAACGATATAGTAAAAGAGATTGTTGTTTCTGAAGGGATAGAGTTATATATTTAACAGATGTTTTGACCATTGTATTTCATTAGAAAGCATACAACTCCCAAGTACTATAAAACAATTCTCTTTTACGAATTGTGAAAGTCTGAAAAATGTTAATTTTAATGGTGATGTAAAAGAAATTGAAAGTTTATCATTTTCAGGCTGTTCTTCATTAGAAACGCTTGTAATTCCGGATAATATTGCTGATCGTGGTATAGCATACGGTGCTTTTTCCGGTTGCACATCACTAAAAAGTATAAATATTCCCGATAATATTACTGCAATACAACGATATACATTTAGTAATTGCATATCCTTAAAACAGTTAGTTTTGTCTAAAAATATTAAGAGCATTGAATGGGGTGCTTTTGAAAATTGCACCTTGTTGGAGAAAATTATCATTTACGATAAGGTAGAATATATTGCAGATAACGCTTTTGAAGGTTGTGATAAGCTCACAATCTATGGAATAAAGGGTAGTTATGCAGAACAGTATGCAAACAAACATGACATACCATTTGAAGAATTGAATAACATAGTTGACTGATTATATTTGCGGAGATTAAATAAAGTCAAATTTTAGAATTTAAATGCCGACAAGTTATAGCTTTTAATGCTATTACCTGTCGGCATTATTTTTGGCACCCCATAAAATTTTGTGTAAATAATAATCCTTCAAGCAATAACAAAACAGCGGATTGGAGCTTGTAAAATAAAGTGTGTAAGTTAGAAAAATAACTTGCACACTTTTCTTGACAAAGCCTCAAGAAAATTTGCGTTTGCACTTGCAAGCTGATTTGATACATCATCGTACTTGTCCTTTTCGACATACTGACCGCCTGCAAGGTTGCCGAGCTTAACATCTGCCGCATTGTTTACCTTTTCTGCAAACTGTTCAAATGTTAACGCTTTGCCGCCAAACATGGTTTTTAAAATTTCCATTAAGTCCATTTGTTTGCTTTTGCTCCTTTCAATTTATTAGCAATTGTGTGTACTCAGATATTTGAGCAATATTAAAAGCCCCCGAAATTCGGGAGCTTATAACCATAATCTGTAATTTTAAGGGTAAAAGTAAAAGGGATGTTTCAAACACCCCTTTATACCCTTTTAAATTCGTTTAATTTTGTTTTTATTCAATCAACTATGTAACTTTACCTTTTAGCAGTAAAGGCTTATACAAACTAATTTAAAGCCTCTTTTGTATTCGCATATACATTGTCATACAGTATATCATCATATATCTTTTGAGCTTTTCTTCCAAGACTATTATAATCATAGCCATTATTTTCCCAACAATCAGGATTCATGTCAAGCCAATCAGAAAAAGCTACAAGGGCATTACGTACAGTAGTAGCTTCTAAGATTTTTTCAGGATTTGGAATATACTTTTTTATAAATTCTGCATCTTTCTCATTTATTACGATTGCCATAATATCATCCTCCTCCAAATGAAGTAGCCTGTATAAGTAACTTATCCGTTATACTATAAACGAAAGAACAACTTTTACCTGTAAATTTTACTCGTTTATCTAAGTACACCGAACCGTTTTTCTTCATACTTATAAAGCTCGGTTCAGAGATACTTATTGGATTTGCAATAGTGTTCTTTAATTGTTCTAAAGTTGTACCTAATCGCATATCTTTATGTTTTGTTGATGTTTGACCTAAAACTCTGTCAACAAAATGTGTAGTAAAATCCGTTATGTCATAATCAGGGTTACTGTTAATTTTCAGACCAACAAGTTCTCTTCTTATTTCATCAGCTTTACTTTCATATAAATCGAACCCTGTAAAAGGAGATATATTTCCTTCATCAATAGCTTTTACATAGCCTTTAAGAAGTTTATACCTTTCAATATCATTATACTTCACATCGTAATATTCTGCAAGTGTTTCAATGTTATTGATATTATGTTCTTTGCTCCAAGTTCTGTAATACTTTTTAGCAACACCGGTAGATTTTTGAGAGGTACTTTTACCAAATCCGTAAACTTGCGAGCGTGAACCGTCAGGAAGTAATCCTGTTTTTTACAAAAGCTATGCAGTTCTGATTCCTGCCGTTTCAACTTGCTTGAATAGTGACTGAAATTTTTTTCTAACTTTTGTAACAGCTCTTCATCAGAGAGGTTATTCAAAGCCTCATCACAAGCGGCAAGTGTTCTTTTGGTTGTCCTGATTTTGCGTTCAAAAGCTCTTTGCTGTTGTTCTGCTTCGTAAAGCGTGTGCATTGAGCCGTCGGGATACTCAATGTTTTTAGCATTAAGTTCTTCGATGTCTTTTGCCGAGTACATTCGAGCAGAACCCTAAGAGCTTTTCTGTAAAATATCTGTAGAGCATATTTTCTCCTCCGTTTCAGGTTTTTAAGCAATTCCTTTTAACGGATCTTGGCAAAATATGCTCTACTTTTTTTGCTTTTTATTTGCAGCTCTTTTTCTGCCCTAACTTTTATTATAGAGCAATATTTGAAATAGAAGGGCGTTGATGAGGGTTAAGGTTACGCTCCGCAAGCAATTGGCGGGGCAGAAATCTTTTGATTTTAAAAATGTATAATACAACATACTGATAGTAGTATGTTATACTACGCAAAATATATAGAAAGTATACCAAAATTGTACAATTGAATAAAATATACTAAAAATAAGGATAAAATAACTTAAAGATATTGAAAATAACTACAGCGTGTGCTAAAATTAGACAAAAGAAAAGGATTCGGAAAACCGAATCCTCAAATCACACACTGTGATGGTTGCCTAAGCAACGGATAGAATGAATTTTTATTTGAACTCATAGTGTAAATCCAATAAGGTAATTAGATTATCTTAATAATATTACAAAATAAATACTTTGTCAATAGAAAAGGAGGAGATTTATGAAGAATTTTAATGACGATTATTATGCAGGATTTGATATAGGAACGGATTCTGTCGGATATGCAGTAGCCGATACAGATTACAATCTCTGCAAATTTAAAGGCAATGCTATGTGGGGTGTTGATCTCTTTGAGGAGAGTAATTCAGCTGCCGAGAGAAGAATTCTTAGATCGGCACGAAGAAGAGGTTTGAGAAAAAGAAACCGTATTGAATGGCTGCAAATGCTTTTTGATGAGGAAATTTCAAAAGTTGACAATGCTTTTTATCAGAGATTAAAAGAAAGTTGTCTGTATCTTGATGACAAATCATCAAATGTTCCGTATGCGGTTTTTGCAGACGGTAATTACACCGATAAAGAATTCCATACAGACTACCCTACAATATATCATCTTAGAAAAGAATTGATTAAGAGCTCACAACCACACGATATAAGACTTGTATATCTTGCGTTACATCATATTATAAAACACAGGGGACATTTCTTGTTTGATAATATGGGGTCTGATTTTGAAAGTGAATCCTCGTTTGAAACTCTTTTTGACGATTTAAAACTTTACTTAAAAGAAGAATATGAAATTGAATTTGAGTGCAATGATTCGTTAAGATTTTCAGAAATATTAAAGGACAAAACATTGAAGAAAACTGCAAAATCGTCTGAATCGTACAAGCTTTTCGGTTACAGTAAAAGAAATAACCCATATGAAACCGCTTTGATAGATTTAATGTGTGGCAGAAATGTTGGATTTTCCGATATGTTCGGTGATAAGTCGTTTGACAGTGAGGAAGTAAACGGTATTACCTTTGAAAGCGGTTATGATGATAATGAAAATACATACCGTGATTTGTTACAAGAAAAGTTTGAACCTATCGAAAAAGCAAAGGCGGTTTATGACTGGGCAATTCTTGCAGACATTTTGAATGGAGAAAAGTATAATGGTAAAAAGTATATTTCATTTGCCAAAGTTAAAACATACGAAGAACATAGTTCAGATTTGAAAATGCTCAAAGATTTCGTTAAAGAAAGATGTAAATCGTTATATGGCGAAATCTTTAGAATTACAAAGGACAAGCTTGATAACTATACGGCATATTGCGGAAAGTACAAAGAAAACGGCAGAAACGGTGTGATTCAGTATCGTACAAATCAGGCGGATTTCTGCAAATATCTGAAGAAAAGGTTTGAAAAGCTTGACAAAACAGGCTATGAAGAAATGTTTGATAAGATTGAAAACGGCACATTTATGCCGAAAATTGTCGTAAAAGACAACGGCATTATTCCTATGCAGGTGAATAGGAGTGAGCTGAAAGCAATTCTGAAAAATGCTTCAACTTATCTTGAATTTCTTAATAAAAAAGATGAAAACGGAATTTCTGTAAGTGACAAGATAGTCAAAATTTTTGAATTCAGAATACCGTATTATGTAGGTCCGCTGAATAATCACAGCCTAAAATCCTGGCTTGTCAGAAGTGATGAAAAAATATATCCGTGGAATTTTGACAGTGTTGTTGACATAGAACAATCGGCAGAGAATTTTATAAATAATCTGACTTCAAAATGTACATATCTTCCAACGAAGGATGTAATACCTAAGAATTCGATTTTATACAGTGCTTTTACGGTTCTTAATGAACTGAATAATTTAAGACTTGACGGAAAAAAGCCTGATGTAAGTCTTAAACAGGCAATATTTAATGACTTGTTTATGACGCATAAAAAGGTCAGAAGAAAAGATTTGCTAAATTATCTAAAAAGCGAAAAAGGTATTACGCCCGATATCACAGGCATTGACGGTGATTTTAAGTCAAGTATGCGTTCCGCAATTGAAATGTCACAGTTTAATCTGACCGACAGTGAAAAAGAGGACGCTATAAAAGCTATAACTGTATTTGGCGATGATAAAAAACTTTTAAGAAAGCGTTTAAAAAGGCAGCTCGGTTCAAAATTATCGGATGAAGATATAATGAGAATTTCTAAACTCAAATACAAGGATTGGGGAAGATTATCAAAGGAGTTTCTTACCGAAGTTTATAATGTCGATAAAAATACAGGCGAGTTGCAATTTAACATTATCCATGCACTATGGCAGACAAATGATAATCTTATGGAGCTGCTTGGCTCAAAATACGGTTTTGAACAGAGCAGACAAAACTATCTTGACGGTATTCAGACAGGGCAAAGCCTTGAGAAAATGGTGGAGAATCTCTATATTTCTCCTGCGGTAAAACGACCTGTGTATCAGTCTTTGAAAATTATGCATGAAATCAACAAAATTCAAGGTCATGCACCTAAAAAGATATTTGTTGAGATGACAAGAAAAGACGGTGTGAAGGGCGACAAAGGCCGTAAAGAGTCAAGAAAGACCAAGCTTGTAGATTTATATAAAAAGTGCGGTGAGGATTCGGGCGAACTCTGGGAATCTCTTGAAAAAACACCTGATGATGAATTTAAAAGAGACAGACTGTATTTTTACTATACTCAATTCGGCAAGTGTATATACACGGGAGAACCGATAAATCTGTCGGAATTGTACAATCAAAACATTTACGATGTGGATCACATTTTCCCTCGTTCAAAAGTTAAAGATGACAGCCTTGATAACCGTGTCCTTGTAAAAAAACAGGTTAATGCTCACAAGGATAATACATATCCGCTTGACAGTTCAATTCGTGAAAAGATGAAAGGCTTCTGGCATTTGCTTATGGATAAAGGCCTTATTAGCAAGAAAAAGTACGAGAGGCTTACAAGGGCAACTCCGCTTTCTGACAGCGAACTTTCAGATTTTATTGCAAGACAGATTGTTGAAACATCTCAATCAACAAAAGCAGTTGCATCACTTTTTAAAGAATTATATCCCGATACTGAAATTGTGTATGTAAAAGCGTCTTTGGTAAGTGAATTTAGAGATGAAAGCAGGGGATTTGGATTTTTAAAATGCAGAGAAGTAAACGATTTTCACCATGCAAAAGATGCCTACCTTAACATTGTTGTCGGCAATGTGTATAACGAACGCTGTACACATAACAAATCTATATTTATAAAAGGTTTGCAGACTAAAACATACAGTCTTAACAAAATGTTCAGTTTTAATACACCGAACGCATGGTCAATTGATGATAATAAGTCAATCAAAATTGTCAGAAAGACTATGAACAAGAACAATATCCGTTTTACAAGGTATGCTTTAACAAGAAACGGCGGACTTTTCAAGATGAATCCTCTGAAAAAAGGAAGCGGTCAGGTTTCGCTAAAACAGAACTCTCCGCTTTCGGATATCAGTAAATACGGCGGATATGACAAGCCGGCATCTTCGTACTTTTCATTTGTTAAATATGAGGGCAAAAAGGGCAAAGAAATGCGTCAGCTTGTTGCAATTGATTCTTACATTAAAGCTCGGTATGAAGCAAACCCTGAAAAATATCTAAGTGAAACTTTTGGATTGAAAAAACCTGTGGTATTGATTCCTGTTGTAAAACGTGATGCTTGTATTGAAATTGACGGTTTCAGAATGCATATAAGTGGCAAAACGGGTAGTAGAATAACTTTCAAACCTGCTATGCAGATAACAGTTAGTTATGATACGGAAAAATATATCAGAAATGTTGTTAAGTTGAATTCCAAGCCTGAAAATTACAATATTACAGAACTTGACAAAGTGAGTACCGATGAGAATATTGAGTTATTTGATATTTTAACCTATAAAATGACAGATACAGTTTTAAAAGTTAAATTTGGTGATATGGGTGCTAAAATCATATCTCATCGTGATGCTTTTGAAAAACTGGATATTAGAAAACAATGTTTTGTTCTTACAGAAATACTCAAAATCATACATTGTAATGCTGTTTTAGGAAATCTTACGTATATTGGTGAGGGTAGTTCTTCGGGAAGAGTTGGTTTAAATTCCGTATTGTCGGAGGTTAAAGGTGTAAAGTCGATTTATCTTGTTCATCAGTCTGTAACAGGTTTGTTTGAGAAGAAGATTGATTTGTTACATATGTAAGTTATCAAAAAAGAGGATATTTAGATGAGTTGGAGAACGGTAGTAATTACGAAAACATCCAAGCTGGATTACAGCATGGGACACCTTGTTGTGATTGATAATGATTTGTGCGAATTTTATTGACAATCATTATACAAATGTTATAAAATAACCTTATAGATTTGCCGTGCACAGTATAGTGGGTGCATTTTATTTTCAATTTGAGGTTTGAGAATAGTGTAAATCTATAAGGTAGTAAAACTCAAATGGTCAGATTGGGCTACTGCTTAGTGTTTGAGAATAGTGTAAATCTATAAGGTAGTAAAACATATAATTCACTCGTTGCCACCTAAATGCAGTTTGAGAATAGTGTAAATCTATAAGGTAGTAAAACTCTAAGACCCCGAGCCGTGCCGCCATTGCGGTTTGAGAATAGTGTAAATCTATAAGGTAGTAAAACAAAAGACTTTTTCGAGCCTTGCTCAGGGTAGTTTGAGAATAGTGTAAATCTAATTAGGGTACAAATTTTACTCGTGGACTGTGAAAAAACAGCATTGCAAAAAACAATAAGGCACATAACCGTTATCACTTTCGGTTATGTGCCTTTTGTAGTTTAATAAGTTTGTTAAGAATACCACGATTGATTACAGTCCAAAACAAGGAAGATTTCAGTGCGTTAATTTCCAAAGTAAGTTCCACCATGAAAGTTACTTTGGAAATTAACTATTTACTTTTTCGTTTAAGTTTGCGGTAAATATGAATTGTATAATCCGTTTTATTGTGTTATTATGTAGTAAAATGGTGCGCAACATTGGTGTTTTGAAAAAATTATGTTGCTGAAATTAAACTTGAAATAACTGACGGGTGGCATATGGTTCGCAAAGTTGACAAAACAAAGCTTCTGACTGTTGTCGGGATAATTATATTCCTGTTCGGAGGTGCGGTGAGAATTTTTTCTCATCTTACTTCCTCGGCGGATAATTATATTGAAAATTTTGATGTTATTATCTTTTCCGGGCTTATTATAGGCTGGGGTGTGTCTGTTGCATATCGCATTGTTCAGAAGAATATACGAATCTGCCTTGTGATATCTGCGGCTCTTATGCTCTTGTGGATGGCTCTTCGTGCCATAAAATACAACAGCCCTGCCGACATCAACACATACGGACGGTATCTTTGGTATTCATATTACATAGCAATGGTGTTTTTGCCGCTTATGATGTTTTTTGCAATGCTGAATATCGGTAAGCCCGAAAATACAAATAACCGAAAATATCTTTTGATTATACCTGCCGCCGTTCTTGTGCTGCTTGTTATGACGAACGATTTTCATCAGCTTGCTTTTGTATTTGAACCCGATTTTCACAATTGGAACAAACAATACAGTTACGGCCCTGTTTACTATGTAATTGTAGTGTGGATTTTTATACTTGTACTTTCGTCAATTGTGCTTTCAATAAATCGATGCAGAATTTCCGCAACACGCAAAAAGCTGTGGATTCCGATTGTAATAATTCTTGTCGCAATAATTTACACACTCTGGAATAATCTGAATCACGGATATTTGGGACTTAGAATTTACAATGTTCCCGAGGTGTTCTGTTTTGCCTCAATTGCTCTATGGGAAAGCCTTATTCAGATAGGTCTTGTGCCGTCAAATACGGGTTACGGCGATTTTTTCAATGCGTCAAATCTTAACACTCTCATATTTGACAATGAGGGCAATGTGAAATACCGCTCAAAAAACGCAACAAATGTTTCAAAAGATGTTGTTCTGCAAAACGGTAACAGTGTTGTGATTGATGAAAATATAATTCTTAAAAAGCATAATATAAAAGGCGGTAAGGCAGTTTGGACGGAAGATATATCGGCAATTAACCGAATTAACAGAGAACTTTCGGAAGTAAAAGAGCAGATTTCGGAATACAATGTAATCTTAAAATCAGAGGCAGAGCTGAAAAAACGAAGAGCGGCAGTAACCGAACAGAACAAGCTCTATGACAGTATAACCGAATTTATTCGTCCTCAGCTTTGCGACCTTGAAAATATACTCAAAAATATTGAAAACAACAGGGGAGATATTTCGGTTAATTATGCCGGCGCCTGTGTTGTTAATGCCTACATCAAGAGAATAAGCAATCTGCTCATTATGGCAAAAAGCAGAAAAATGCTGAATGCTTTTGAGCTTGAAAACAGTATCCGAGAACTTGCAGAGTACATTTCTGTTTACGGAATTTCGTGTTCGTTTTTCAGTAATGTTTCGGGAGAAATTTCAGCCGAAAAAACTATTGCACTTTTTAAATTCATCGGGATTTTTATAAGGCATATAATGAACTGCACAGATGCGTTGCTGTTTAATTTAAAAGTCAATGACAGATTTATTGATTTAAAAATCAACTGTGACAGCAAAAATGAAATGAAAATTCCCGATGATTTACTTGACGATATTATAAAACTCGGCGGAAATGTCACCACGGAATATGACGCTGACACGCTGTTTGTGTTTGTTCGTATGCAAAGCGGAGGTGATGACATATGACATCCATCCTTGAAATGCGTTCGTTTGTTTGTGTTATATTGATGAGTGTGCAATTTGTTGTTGCCTGTGCGGCAATATACAACGCAACGCAATCTTTTCTTTATAAAATCAGGTTGTGGAAACCGATTTCAGCGGTTATAATTGCAGTAATCTCTTTGACAATGTTTTTGGTAAGCACTCATGTCTTGAGTAAAATATATTATGATAACCAAATTAATAAAATGGCTGAATTTTTTGGCAGAATGCCGTTTGCTCTGTCTGTCGGCATAACGGCATATTGTGCTGTAATGTCTGTGTACATAACGGTAAGGCTTCATCATTGCAGGAATACCGATATTACCGCAATGTCAATTAAAGAAAGCTTTGACGGCTTGCCTACAGGACTTTGCTATTTTGACGAAAACGGACTTGTTGTATTGAAAAATAACCTTATGGAAAGCATATGCCTTGAACTTACGGGTAACTCGCTTAATGTTGCAATGCCATTCAGAGAGAAGATAAAAGAGGCTTCTCAATATGAAAATGACGGGGCATTTACAGTCAGATTAAAGGACGGCAGGGTTTTCAGCTTTTCGTTGTCGGAAACGGAAATTTTTTCAAAACCGTATTTTCAGCTTGCGGCAACCGATATAACAGAGTTTACAAAGCTTACATCAACCTTGGAATATGAAATAGGCGAGTTAAAAAAGGTTAATGCTCATCTGAAAAAATACAATGAAATGGTGTATGATCTGACAAGAGAAGAAGAAATTCTTCGCACAAAAGAGATAATTCATGACAGACTCGGCAGTACGCTGATAACAACAAGAAGATATCTTGAAAACGGCACTCTGTCTGAAAATAACAGTAAATTACTTGAAATGTGGAAAAACAATATTTCTGTTCTTAATACCGCAGAGAATGATTGCAAAGACGAAAACTTTGCTAAGGATATTGAAAATGCCGCAAAGCTTGTCGGCATAACGCTTGAAACAGTCGGAAATCTTCCGACTGATAACAATGCGGTTGCACGGGTTCTGACTTTTGCAACAATGCAATGCCTTAACAATGCCGCAAGACACGCAAAAGCAGATAAAATGATTCTTGAAAGTCTTGACGACGGTGAAAAATATATTTTTAAATTTGCAAATAACGGCAGAAAACCGCCTCAAAAAATCAATGAGGGCGGCGGACTTTCTTCCGTAAGAAAAAAAGCAGAGCAAATCGGCGGAAGCATGAAAATATCGACTTCCGAAATTTTTGTTCTTGAAATCACAATACCGAAAAGCGAGGTGCTGCAGTATGACAAGAGTGCTGATAGTTGAAGATCAGTCAATGCCGAGAACTTTATTTGAAATGTATGTAAACCAAAGCGAAAACTATACGCTTGCGGGCTCAATAAGTAATGCCGATATGACGGATTATCATTGTGAAAATTCCGATGTTGACCTGATTTTAATGGATATATGCACTTCAATGGGGGCAAACGGTCTTGAGGCGGCTGAAAGAATAAAAGCAAAGTTCCCGAAAATTAAGATAATCATTGTTACCTCAATGCCCGAATATTCCTATCTAAAGCGTGCCAAGGATGCAGGAGTTGACAGCTTTTGGTACAAAGAGGTAAGTTCCGAACCTATTATTGAACTTATGGACAGAACAATGAACGGTGAGCGTGTGTTTCCCGACACAACTCCGAAAATTAAATTCGGCAACGCAATGAGTACGGATTTTACCGAAAGGGAGCTTGAGGTTTTGCGTGAACTGACAAGCGGTGATACAAACACGGAAATTGCCAAAAGACTTTACATTGCTCCGGGCACTGTCAAGAACTATATACAGTATATGCTTGAAAAAACAGGCTTTAAGTCAAGAACAGAGCTTGCCGTAAAGGCAAGAGAGGCGGGACTTGTAATCCTTGACGATAGAATTAACGACAAATAAATACTTTTTTCTGAATATGTGCCGTTTGGCACATATTTTTTTGCTGTTAAAACAGTATAATACAATTACAGGATATAAACTGCTCAGACGGTGAATATCTTTTGTGCAAAACGCTACCTTTGTCCGATTAATAATCAAAGACAAAGGTGCATAAAATTTATTATTTAATGACAGGAGGAAAAACTATGGAGGCAAAAGGTTCAACTTTTCTTAAAGTAACGGGAATCCTTATGATTGTATTCGGTGCTATTGCATTGATTGTGTCAATCATCGCCATTCTCGGTATCGCCGCACTTGCAGCTTTTAACGACGGTACATACGATATGACTATGCTTTATGTCGGCGGCGTTTTCGCGCTTATCAGTGCGGTTGCTGAGTTTGTTGCAGGTATTATCGGCGTTATCAACGCAAAACTTCCGCACAAGGCAAATACATGTATTGTATGGGGCGTTATTGTTGCGGTTATGTGTATTGCAGGCGAAATTATCAGCATGATAGGCGGATCACAGTTCAATGTATTCTCTCTTATCTGCGGTCTTGCTATCCCTGTACTTTACATTATAGGCGCTGTTAAGAACAAAGCATAATTATTTTATTATTTACCCCCCTTTTAATTACCCACCATAAATATTTTTAGCACAAGGTCACAGCTGTCCGAACAATCGGGCAGCTGTGCTTTTTTGTTTATGTTGTGAAATATGCCGTTTGGCACATTCATATTCTATCGCAAAATTGTACAATATAAGTGAAAGATATAGGTGAAAAGGGGTGATGTCCGTTGAAGAAAATTTTGCTCAGTGTTCAGAATAATTTGCTCAGTGAGGCTATTCAAAATGCCCTTGTAAAGAAGGGAAGATTTTGTATTGAAAATGTTTTACCGAATCAAGACGGGAAAATTCTTGATTTGTGCATTGCAGAAAGAGTTGATGTTTTGCTTATGGATGTCACAAGACTTGCCGATTCAACTATTGAGAAACGGCTTGAGCTTTGTGGAAAAGTAAAGGAATATTTGCCAAGCTGTAAAACGGCTCTGCTCTGTGACGAACAGGCATATCCCGACCTTGCCGACAGGGTTAAACAGGCAAAACAATTCGGAAAAATAAGCTCATTTTTTTATTCATCCGTAACGGCAGATTATCTTGCCGCCGCACTTGACGCACTTTAAAAAGGAGGTACTGTTTATGGGTATATTTGACAGCTTAAAAAATATGACAAATCAGGCTGTAAAAAACAATGTTTCAAAGGCCGTTTCGGGAGCGGTAAACAATGCGATGCACAAAAGCAAAACATTTGTATTTGCCGATTATCCGAAAAATGCAGATGAACTCAAAAAAATGCCGGAGCTTGACTTTTCGTCACCTCTTTCAACAGCGGCATTTGCAATGCTTGTGTTGCTTGAATATGATGAAAGTCCGGAAAACACAATAGAAATGCTTAATGTATTAAAAGGACCTCAGCCGATGAACGGGATGGATGTTCAGTTTTTGCGTGACAGAATCAAGGGCAGGGGATATATTCCTCGCTCATATTTTGAGGGTTCATCCGTGAAGAACGATTATACACCGAATGTTCCGTACAAAATAACCGTTTCCGAGTATGCATATACCTATCAGAGCGAGGGTTATGCAAAGGTTCAGGTTCAGTCGTCGGGAGCAGATTCACCTCGTCCGATTGAGCTTCGCAGAAAGGGCAATCAATGGTTCTTATGGCGTAATCTTGCACTCTCTGATATACGAACTCCGGTTTCGGTTGATCCTTGGGCATAAAGGAGGGATTTTTATGAAAATCAAGAAAAAAGCAAAGCGTATTTCGAGTGTTGTTTTATGCTTTCTCATGCTGTTGACAACACTTCCTATGACAGCCATAACCGCAAATGCGGCGGCTCAGGCTTATATCAAATATATCGACACCGAGGTTTACATAGGAGATGTCCTTAACATTATCGTGGGAGTAAACGGCGGCAGTACAGACGAAACCTTTACCTATCAATGGCAGGCAAAGTATCCGAGCCTAAACTGGGTTAACCTCTCCGATAAAACCAACAGACCCAACTCGAAATTTTCGGGTGTTTTTACAGACCATCTTAAATTTCAGACCTACGCAGAACTTGTAGGACCTGACTCAGGGTGGAAAGATGTTGTCTTTAGATGTAAAGTAACGGGCTCAAAAAGCGGTACTTTTTATTCGGGAAAATGTAATTTTCCGGGACTTCTTGAGAAGACAGAAATTCCTATAATTGGATTTTTAGGCTTGGAGAAACCTGAACAGCGGAAAATCCCCTCAACTACGGCAACTCCGATAAACAGCACTTACTACAGTTTTGATTATATTGAGTGGTATGAGTACAAAAACAACAAAGTTAGCAGAAAGCTCAACGACGGAGAAGCTTTTGACAGCGGTATGTATTGTTGTCAGCTATACTTTAATATGAACAGAGGATATGCGGTTGCCAAGAACGCAGTATGTGGCTTGTACAACGACGACGGTCAGGCGACAATTCTTCAGGATGAAACCACAGGTCAATATTATATTTGGGCATATTACGTTGTTGCAGATAAATCACCTTCATTTTCACATCAGTTCACTGAGGCAGAAATTATGAAAGGCAAAGAAGGAACTATATCGGTTACTGCCAACAATGCCGCAAGCTATCAGTGGCAGATGAAAGTAAGGAGAAGCACAGGAAGATATGTGTGGCGCAACATAAGTGACAACTCATCCACATCAAACAAATTTTCCTTCAAGGGTACAAAAACAAATGCTTTGAGCATCAGACCGAATACGGATTTTGATGAAACTCATTTCAGGTGTGCTGTCACGGGTGAAAACGGTGATGTCATTTACAGTGTATCGGTTAAAGTTACGCAAAAGGTTAAGGCCCGTATTATACTGGATTTAAGAACGGGCGGCTTACCGGAGGACACTATTACTATTAAGTTTGATGAATACACTCCTGACGGCGTCTATAATGGCAGCTATACACATGAAACGGTATGCAGTAATGCAAAACCCTTATATGTGTATTATGAAACAGTTCCGGGCAAATATGTCATTACTGTAAGCAAACCGCAATGCGTAACACGGGTATATGAAGCGAATGTTGTTAAGAAAGATGTTAACCTTGTAGTAAAAATTACTGTTCCGTATGATGTCAATATGGACGGTGTTATTAATGTTGTGGACGCAACCTTGGTTCAAAAATACATTGTCGGGCTTGAAGAATTTGACGATTACACTTTTAAAATTGCAGACACAAACGGTGACGGCACAATATCAGTTATTGATGCTACAAATATTCAGAAGAAAATCGTGAATCTTTTGTAAAGGAGAAAGTTTATGGGACTATTTGAAAAGAAATATTGTGACCTTTGCGGTGACAAGGTAAACGCCCTCACGAGGCAAAAGCTTTCAGACGGTTATCTTTGCAGCGACTGCAAGCACAAGCTCAGTTCGCTTTCATCAGGCTGGAAAAACAGGACATTAGCCGATGTTAAAACTCATCTTGAACAGCGTGAACAGAACAGACAGAAATGTTCGGCATTTGTTCAGTCGGCAAGTGCCGGTACAAACGAAAAGCTTGTTGTAGATTTTAATAACAGAAAATTCTATTTTACAATAGGCAGAGATTTCAAAAACAGCAATCCTGAAATTTTTGATTTTTCACAGCTGCAGGACTTTTGGCTTGAGCTTGGATATACAACTCTGCAGGATTCCGACCGTGACGGAATTCCTGATGAGTATGACCGCTATGATAACCGTCAGGGCAGGAACAGCGGTTTTGGCAGTCAGTTTGATACAACAAACTCATTTTCGGGGCAAAACGGTATGCTTGATGTTCCGCTTGCACTTCAGCCGTATGTTCGTGATACAAACACATCGTCATCACCGCAAAGAATATCTTCTTTAAAAGCAAAATTCATCGTAAATCATCCGTTCATAACCGATATATCAATGTATGTTGATTCGTCAATCGGTACTGTAAGAAATGAGCTTATGAGAGCGTTTGATGACGGAATGCAGTTAATGAGACTGTGTGAACAAATAAGGAACGGTATGCAGAACAATATGGGCTATCAGCAAAGCGGAATGTCCATGCAGAACAATATGGGTTATCAGCAGAACGGAATGCCTATGCAGAACAATATGGGATATCAGCAAGGCGGAATGCCTATGCAGAACAATATGGGTTATCAGCAAAGCGGAATGCCCATGCAGAACAATATGGGCTATCAGCAAAGCGGAATGCCTATGCAGAACAATATGGGTTATCAGCAGAACGGAATGCCCATGCAGAACAATATGGGCTATCAGCAGAACGGAATGCCTATGCAGAGCAACACAGTAAATCAGCAAGTTTCACAGCCGTTTACTCCGCAAAATGCTGCGGCAATTGTTTGTTCGGCTTGCGGATATAAGCCTGACGGCAATCCGCCGAAATTCTGTCCGTTCTGCGGGGCTGCCATGACATAACCGATATGACTTTACGGTCGTTATTTCATAATATTTCCAAACGAAAAATGCGTGTAAAAAAAGAAATTGTATCCGTGAGCTATTCAAAAAATCATTCGAATTTTGACTACTGCTGTTCTTTTTATGTGCGAAAAAAAGGTGTAAATTTCCTTTTTGACGCTATCTGCAAATGCGGTTATGTCGCTTTTGAAAATGTTTTGATCGACGAAACGGATATGAGACTGCTGTGTGACACCGCCGAAGACGCATTGGAAATTCTGAAAAAATATAATCCAAAAAACAAAGGACTGACGGTCGATGACGCCACGGTTACAATCGTTGAAATCATATTTTCCGACAAAAACAGTATGTCGGTCAGCATGACGGAACAAACCTTGGATTCACTCGAAAAAGCGTTCTTTGCCCTTGCTGAAAAATATTGCAAAGATGTTTAATATCTAAAAATAATTGAAAAGCAACCCTATGAAAACAACCCCACGGTAAAATAATCGTGGGGTTGTTTTTTTGCTGTAACAGAAAATGAGTGCATTTTTTCTTGCCATTACCGTAGTAATTGTTTATAATTAAGGTATGACAATAAAAGAAGGCATGAACAATGCAAACGATAGATGAGGCACTAAACAAACTGAAAAAATCTGATTTTCGCAGTCGGTTTCATTTAAAGCAAAAGGACATTGACTATATTAGTGAAAAGGGAATGAACAAAATCCGCTCCCATGCAGAAGATTTTGTCAGAACACGGCTTGCACCAAAATATATTCCGAATGACGGAAAGCAAACACCCATGAGGGGACACCCTGTTTTTATCGCACAGCACGCCTGTGCCTGTTGTTGCAGAGGGTGTCTTAACAAGTGGTACAGAGTTGCAAGAGATAAGCAGCTTAACGAGGTTGAACAGCAGAAAATTGTAAATCTGCTTATGGCTTGGATTGAAAGAGAATACAACGATTATAATTCCAATAAAGAACGATAGATAAGGGCAAAAAGATGAGTGATAAATTAAGCGTGTTGAAAGATTACTTCGGACACGATTCTTTCAGAGACGGACAGGAACAGATAGTTGACGCTTTGCTTGACGGCAGAGATGCACTTTGCATTATGCCCACAGGTGCGGGCAAGTCTATGTGCTATCAGATTCCCGCATTACTTTTTGACGGGGTGACAATTGTTGTGTCACCTCTGATTTCGCTTATGAAGGATCAGGTCGGCTCACTCGTTCAGTCGGGAGTTCCTGCGGCATACATAAACAGCTCGCTTTCATATCCGCAATTTCTGCGAGTGCTTTCAAATGTTGAACACGGGAAATACAAAATCATCTATGTTGCACCCGAAAGGCTGTTGACTGACGGATTTCTCGACACCTGTAAAAAGATAAAAATCTCAATGGTTGCAGTTGACGAGGCTCATTGCGTTTCACAATGGGGACAGGATTTCAGACCGAGTTACCTCAAAATTATTTCATTTGTTGAAAGCCTTGCAAATCGTCCGATTGTCGGAGCATTCACCGCAACGGCTACAAATGATGTAAAAGAAGATATAAAGAAAATTCTCAGGCTTGAAAATCCGTTTGAAATTACAACGGGATTTGACCGCCCAAACCTTTTCTTCGGTGTAATAAAGTCATCGTCAAAGGACGAAAAGCTTATTGACCTCATTCGGGAGCGTGGCGACAGGTCGGGAATTGTCTATTGTGCAACCCGAAAAAATGTTGAATCTGTCTGCGAATTGCTTTGCGATAACGGCTTTTCGGCGGCAAGATACCATGCAGGTCTTGATGAATACGAACGCAGGAAAAATCAGGAGGATTTTGTTTTTGACCGAAAAAATATTATGGTTGCAACCAATGCTTTCGGTATGGGAATTGACAAGTCAAATGTTACATATGTAATCCATTACAATATGCCGAAAAACATTGAAAGCTACTATCAAGAGGCAGGACGGGCAGGTCGTGACGGCGGTGAGGCTGATTGTATTTTGCTCTACAGTCCTAAGGATGTTCGCCTAAATCGCTTTATGATTGAAAATTCCGAGGGCAACGATGAGCTTACAATTGAAGAAAACGAGCAAATTCGTGAGCGTGATTTTGAACGCTTAAAATATATGACCTTTTACAGCACTACAAACGATTGTCTGCGTGGATTTATTCTGCGGTATTTCGGCGGTGAAAAGAAGGCTTACTGCGGAAAATGCTCCAACTGCCTTTCCGTTCACAAGCTTGTTGATGTCACAATTGACGCTCAAAAAATTATGTCGTGTATTGCAAGAACAGGACAAAGGTACGGCAAAACCGTGATTTGTGATGTGTTAAAGGGCAGTAAAAGCGAGAAAATTCTAAAAGCTGAGCTTAACAATCAGTCAACCTACGGAATAATGAAAGAGGTTACGGCAAGGCACATTTTCGGCACAATTGACTTTCTTGCAGAAAAGGAGTATATTTCATCCGACAATGAAACCGAGGTTCTAAAACTATTGCCAAAGAGCCGAGATGTGCTTTTCGGACGAGAACGGCTTGTGATGAAGAAAGTTGAAAACTCCGAAAAGGTTGTCAAAACGCACCGTCCCGAAGTGCCTGTTAATTCCGAATTACTTGACGCACTCAAGGCTTTGCGAAAAGGCATTGCATCCAAAAAGAGCGTTCCTGCCTATGTTATTTTTACCGATGCAACGCTGATTGATATGTGCAAAAAATGTCCCGAAACACCCGATGAAATGCTTGAAGTTTCGGGTGTGGGCAGAACAAAGCTTGAAAAATTCGGAAAACAATTTCTTGAAGAAATCGCAAAATTCAGATAACTTCATATACTGTTAAAGGATGAACGAATTCGTTTGTCCTTTTCTTTTTCGATCTTCAAAATTGCATTGAAATAATTAGTACAAAGTGGTACAATAGTTACAGAGAGAAAACAGATTGGAGGCATTTGTATGGCTGACATATTTGATTACATAAGCTGGCGCGGCGATTTGACATTTGAACAGGATGGTTTTAACGAGCTTGACGCACTTGTGCTTTCACGGCTTTCATATCTTCCTTTTGACGGTGCGGTATCGTCCTGTCTGTTTGATGAAATTACCCTTGAACAGGCGGCAATGCGTGTGTTTGCAACCGATGATTACGAGAAAAATCTATTGTGGAAGGGTGACGCCGACCTTTTGAAAGCGACGGCAGAGAGCAAGAGATTCGGCAAAATTCTTGTTTCGGGGTATGTAAACGAGGTTGAGTCCGATGTGAATATGCAGTTTTCCGCAATCACTTTTGAATTTCTTAAAAAGAATTATTTTATTTCATACAGAGGAACGGACTTTTCTCTTGTCGGCTGGCAGGAGGACTTCAATATGTTCTTCACATTTCCGTTGCCGTCACAGAAAAAGGCTCTTGATTATTTTGAAAAGGCAGTCCGTATGCTCAACGGAAAATTCATTCTGGGCGGTCACTCAAAGGGCGGAAATCTTGCGGTTTATGCCGGTGCTTTTACCGATGAAAATTCAAGAAATCACATTGATTATATTTACAATTTTGACGGACCCGGGTTTTCTCTTGACAAAATCAGGGACAGCGGATTTTATGAAATCGATGACAGAATCTACACCTTTGTTCCGCAGTCAAGCATTTTCGGCATGATGTTTGAGCATGAGGAGAGCTACACAATTGTAAAGAGCAATCAAAAAGGTTTTCTCCAACACGATGTCTATTCGTGGGAGATTGAGCAGAACAGGCTTGTCAGGCTGAAAAGCACTACAAATTTCAGCGTTTTCTTTGACCATACGCTGAAAGAATTTGTTGAATCGCTGACAATTGCTCAAAGACGGGAGTTCACAAAAGAGGTTTTTGCCCTTTTGTCGCTGACAGAAACCGCAACCTTTAATGAGATGCTGAAAAATCCGCTTAAAAACACGGGAACAATCCTAAAATCCTTTGCAGGCCTTGATAGCAAAACAAGAAATATGCTTCTGAAAACAATCTTCGCATTCGTTAAAAGTGCAAAAAACAATTTTTCCGACATAACAGGCGGTCAGAAATCAATTGAAATAACGACATAATATCATATAATATTATAAATACTCCTCAGATACTTGATTGCATCTGAGGAGTTTGCTATAATTATATGGCAAGAAAAACTGTATTGATTTTTTCGACTGTTGCAGAGAATAAGAGTTCTTCACAAATTTACACAAAAGGAGAATGACATATGAAAATGACTAACAACATTAAGAGAACAATGACAATTGCAATTGCAGCGGCAATGATTACAGCAACAGTAATGCTTTCGGGTTGCGGTTGTGACGATAGTAATGCAACGAACAAGACTGCAACAACAGTTCAGACTACAAGTGTAGAAGAAACAACAGTTTCTGAAACAGCACCGACTCTTTCTGAAACAGATAAAGCAATTACCGATGCAGGGCTCAAAGTAGGTGCTGACGGCAAAATTACTGATAAGAACGGCAAAGAAGTAAAAGTTGATAAGGACGGTAAGATTGAGGTTAAAAACGAAAAGGGTGAAACTGTCAAGGTGGATTCTTCTGAAGTGAAAAAGGCAAATCAGAACAAGGTGAAGGTTGACAGCTATCCAACAAACTCATCTTCTCAGAAGAAGGACACAAGCACATCAAATAAGGGTAATGGCAGTTCTTCTTCAAAGTCAAACAGTTCAAAATCTGACAGCAAAAAGGACACTTCTTCAAGCTCCAAGGCTGAAAGTTCAAAGCCTGAATCATCAAAATCAGAGCCAAAACCGACACAGCATACTCATAGTTGGAAGGATATTACCAAGGCTACACAAGTAAAAGTAGTAGATCAGGAAGCCTATACCTACGAAAAACCGATTTATGAGAAACAGGGCAGGTATATTTGCAAGGCTTGCGGAGCTGATATCACAGATAACCTTGAACATATATTTGAATGTGCTGAATCACACGATGGAAAGGCTAGTTATAAAACTGTAAGCGTAGAGGTTCAGGTCGGCACAAAAACTATAACTGTACCCGAAAAATCGCACTATGAAACTAAAACCAAAGTAGTCGGCAGAAAGTGTTCGGGTTGTGGTAAAGTTGAGTATTATTAAGCTGTTAATATTTATTGCATTATAGTTAAATAGTATTATCGCAAAATTGTTTTATTGTATTATCTGTAAAGAAATAACCGCCCTGTGTTGTAAACAGAGCGGTTATTAAAAATAAAAATCGTTCAAGCGAAACAGCTAAAGCTGCTCCCTTACTTGTGTATTAAAATAATAAAAATATGTCAACTGTCAGGGTACCGATCGGTATCCTGTTTTTTGTACAAAAAACATATGAAAGCGGAGTGTTCAATAAGCTCTGCTTTTTAAATGTCAATCGTCAGTTCAACGGGACAATGGTCAGAACCTAAAATTTCGGTATGGATTTTTGCACCGTCAAGCTTGCTTTCAAGAGCTTTTGAAACGATAAAATAGTCAATACGCCAGCCCGCATTTTTTTCACGAGCCTTGAATCTGTATGACCACCACGAATACACGCCCTCTGTATCGGGATAGAAATAGCGGTAGGTGTCGATAAATCCGTCATCGAGCAACGCTGTCATCTTTGAACGCTCTTCATCGGTAAAGCCTGCATTTTTACGGTTGGTTTTCGGATTTTTCAAATCAATTTCTTTGTGTGCAACATTCAAATCACCGCACATAATAACAGGCTTTTTTTCTTCAAGTTTTTTCAGATATGCCTTGAAATCATCTTCCCATTTCATTCGGTAATCAAGCCTTTTCAGCTCACTTTGCGAGTTTGGAGTGTAGCAGGTGACAACAAAGCAATTGTCAAATTCTGCCGTGATAACTCTGCCCTCATGGTCGTGTTCGTCAATGCCGATCCCGTAACATACATTCAAAGGCTCTTCCTTTGTGAACATAGCCGTTCCCGAATAGCCTTTTTTGTCGGCATAGCACCAATACTGATGATATCCTTCAAGCAAGAGGTCAATCTGTCCCTCTTGAAGCTTTGTTTCCTGAAGACAGAAAATATCTGCGTCAACATCTTTAAAAAAGTCCTCAAAGCCCTTTGTAACACAGGCACGAAGTCCGTTTACATTCCACGAAATCAATTTTTTCATAATTTACTCCCGTACACACAAAAGGGAGCAAGCATTGCCTGCTCCCAAATTGCCAATTTGTTAATTATTCTTCTGCGGAAAATTCGTCTTTGCCTACACCGCAGAGAGGGCATACCCAATCCTCGGGTACATCTTCCCATGCTGTGCCTGCATCAACGCCGTTATCGGGATCGCCGATTTCAGGATCGTAAACATATCCGCAAACATCGCATACATATTTCATACTATCAAATCTCCTGTTCAAAGTCTGTTGTGTAATCGGTTAGTTGTTGGTCATACGATTATCAAGCTGACTTTTTTGATTTTTTATTTTTTAATGATTACTTAAAGTATCTGTTAAGAAGACCTCTAAAGCCTGCGCCGTGTCTTGCTTCATCCTTTGCCATCTCGTGAACCGTGTCATGAATAGCGTCAAGGTTCTGAGCCTTTGCACGCTTTGCAAGGTCAAACTTACCTTCGCAAGCACCTGTTTCTGCATCTACACGCATCTGAAGATTCTTCTTTGTGCTGTCTGTAAGAACTTCGCCTAAAAGCTCTGCAAACTTGGCAGCGTGTTCAGCCTCTTCAAAAGCATACTTTGTAAATGCGGCAGAAACCTCGGGATAGCCTTCTCTGTCTGCAACTCTTGCCATTGCAAGATACATACCGACTTCGCTGCATTCTCCCTCAAAGTTAGCTCTGAGATCCTTGAGAATATCTTCGCTTACGCCCTGAGCAACGCCAACCTCGTGAACTGTTGCGAAAGACGCCTCCTCGTCCATCTGCTTAAATTTTTCCTTCGGTGCCTTACAAACAGGGCAAGCCTCGGGAGCTTCGGGACCTTCATAAACATAACCGCATACTGTGCAATACCATTTCATAATTACTTCTCCTTTGTAATAAATATTAGTGTACTTCTGCCGAACATTTAGGACATATGCCGTAGTAGATAACAAATCTGTTTTCTACCTTAAATCCCTCTTCGGCAAGCTGTGACTCAAGGTCATCAGCATTTTGATTGTCTTCAACATCAATAACTGCATTGCATTTGTTGCAGACAAAGTGGGGATGCGGCTCTGTGTTGCCGTCAATACGCTCCTCACCGTTTACGTTGCATATAACGCTGACCTTTCCTTCATCCTTAAAAAGAGCAATGTTTCTGTAAACCGTGCCAAGACTAAGGTCGGGAATTTCGGGCTTTAATTTATCATAAACCCAGCGTGCGCTCGGATGAGTGTCCGTACCGCACACAGCGTTGTAAATTGCATTGCGTTTTGAGCTGAAATTTCTTTTTGCCATAATTCATAAATCCTTATGCAATATTAGTCAGTACCGATTGGCCAAAATCAGTAATCAGTATTAACTTTGGCTATATTCTATCACGCAGATGTTTGATTATATTTACAATAAAGAATTATAGATAAAAAATCTTGCACAAAGAATTGGGAGGAAATATAGTGAAATCAAACAAAACAGTAAAAATTATCATTTTTGTGGCACTTTTCCTGTCTGCAGTAATTTTAATATCGGTAATGACAGGTGCAGTAAAAGAAACAACGGCTGATACCGACAGCGTAAAACTGCCCGTAATAATGTATCACTCACTTTTAAAGGATGAAAAACTGCAAAATGACTACACCGTTTCGCCGACTCTTTTTGAAAACGATTTAAAATATCTTGCCGAAAACGGCTACACAACCGTTGTTGTAAAAGACCTTACCGATTATGTTTACGGCAAAAAATCATTGCCCGAAAAATGCATTATGCTGACCTTTGACGACGGCTATTATAATAATTATTATTATGCACTCCCTTTGCTTGAAAAATACAACTGCAAGGCGGTCATATCTCCGATTGCCTCAGTGTCCGAAAAATTCACCGAAACCAAGGACATTTCTGTGACCTACGGGCATATAACTTTTGATGATATGAAAGAAATGTCCGATTCGGGCTATGTTGAAATTCAGAATCATTCGTACAATATGCATTCTTTGAAATCACGAAAGGGTGTTTTGCCAAAAGCGGGGGAGAGTGACGAAGCATATAAATCTATTCTTACGGAAGATGTTGTCAAAGCTCAAGGCTTGCTTGAAAATGCAACAGGGAAAAAACCGACCTGCTTTGTATATCCGTTCGGTGCAAAAAATGACCTGACCGAAAAGCTGATAAAAGAAATGGGCTTTTCGTGTACACTAACCTGTACGGAAAAGCCCAATATAATTACTAAAAATCCCGACAGCCTCTACGAGCTGGGACGATACCGCCGTGACCGCAACGAGTCAATGCAGAATCTTCTTATCCGAATTGAAATGCAGTCATAATATTTATACGGCAGATACGGCAGATTTTTCAGCCTTGGCGTTTCTTACAAAAGCCTCGCACAAAGCTATGAATATGAAAAACAGCGGAGTTGTAATCGGCTGATAAAGGTTTACAACAGCCTGAACAGCATAGCAGATAACAGCCGAAACGCACGCAATCAGCATCGGATTTTCCTTTGCATACTTAACTGCGTTCTTGATCGTACCGCACACAATGGCAAGATAGGAGAGAAGTCCCGTAATTCCGATTGTGATAAGGTAGTTTAGATATTCGTTATGGGCGGCATTTGTTGAGCTGTCACCGTATTTTGAAAGGTCGTCAAAGTACGGACTGAATGCGGAGTAGAACATATCCGGACCTACGCCGAACAGCTTTTCAATGAATGAAGCGTCGCCGAAAATCCATATCGACCTTATCCACATAAAGCCTCTGTGCGTACCCCATATATCGTTAAAGCGGATAATTCTTTCAAAACTGCCGAGGTCGGTTTTGGTGTCAATACAGCTGAAATAAACCATAATTCCTATCATGGCAACAGCACAAAGTCCGAATACAACGGCAAGAGCAATCGGCACGGCTTTTGAAATTGTGATGTTTGGTTTTTTGTAATCAATAAGATACAAAATCCCTGTAATAACGGCACAAGCTGCAAGCAATATCCAGCCGATGCCTGAGAAAACGAAAATTTCCTGAAACTTATCAAAGCCCTTGTTTTTGTCGCCAAAGCAGAGCGAGAACAATCTGAGCAGTTTTGCAAACAACAGCATAACAGTTGCCGAAAGGAAAAATCTTTTCAGTCTGACAAGGCTGTTTGAAAACCATACAAGGTAAATAATCATAAATACAGCCATACCGAGAATGCCCGAATCGCTGTCGGCAGTCATAAGAGCCGCAAAGCCAAATCCTGTTGCTACAAGATAAATTACTCTGAGCAAGGTTTTCTCCGTGATAACCGACATTGCAATCATAACAGGCATAGCGATGCAGATGTAGCTTGAAAGCAGATTTTTGTTGCCGATTGTTGAAGTGAAGTCGGTAATAGTCTGTTGGTCGGTGAGAAGAGTAAACATCCCGAGAGGATCAATATAGAATGAGTTAAGCACCGCAAGTGCATAAACTATCATTGAACCGAACGCAAGCGCAACGAATATGTATTCAAAATATTTAAAGCACCTTGTAATCATAAAATATGCTGCGGTGTAAAATGCCATAAGCACAAGACCGTTGTTTCGTCCCTGAGTACCCAGAAGTGCATCCAAAGGGTTTGCAGACAACAGCGTTGAAATGACATTTATTCCTAAAAATACAATAAATGCCCAGTCCATAAACGAAAGCTCTTCATACAAATGCTTTGGCTTAGGCTTTTCAAGCTTTGAGTCTTCAGGCAGTTTATCAACGCTTGCGGTCATAATAATAAGAAATTCCGCAATAACGAGAATACCCGTCAATATAATGAAAAAGTAATACTTATCGTGCCTGATGTTAAAATATGCGTCCGTGAAAAACAACGGAAAAAGCGTGAACATAACAAGCAGATAATAGTTTGTGAGCGCCTGCTGTACCGAATATTTTTCTTTTGGCTTAGCAGGCGGATTTTTATGCTTTGCAGAAGTCATAATAAAATAACCTTTCAATGTAATATACTTCAATTTTATAACGCACACACGATGTTGTCAAGAAATAAAGTAAGTTGAAAGCTCTGGTTTTCGACTTGTTTCGATTGGCATATGCTTGCAAAAAAACAATAATTGCATATTTTTCGGCACTTTTATTCCCAAATTAATACTTGTGGAAAAATTAGTATTGTATTTATCTCCGTAAAATGGTATAATTCCCCTTGAGATATATTTCCATATTTGCAGGACAAAGACTTTTGTAAAAAATTGTTTATGAATTTATCTATTTGCAGATTGGGTGGTTTTATGAAAAAATTAGTTGTTTTTGGCTTTGACGGCACTCTTGCCGACACAGCCCCCGGAATTTTATATTGTTTCAATACAACAGCAGTTGCAATGGGCTATGAGCCTGTCGAACACAGCGCACTCTACGGAGTAATCGGCGCACCGCTTGAATACGGATTTAAAACGCTCTTTAATATGAGTGATGACGAAATTGAATATGCCGTAAAGAATTACAGCAAGCTTTATTCCCAGAAAGGAAAAGAGATGTTCACCGTCTATGACGGAATTTATGACGCTCTTCGTGAACTCAAGAAAAGCGGTTTTAAGCTTGCAATAGCAACTCAAAAGCACAGAATGTTCACGACGGATATTCTTGAAACCTACGAGGCGTCGGATGTTTTCGACGCAGTATGTGCAACAGATGTCGGTACAAACCTCACAAAGAGTCATCTGCTTTTGCAGGCGTGTGAGCAGACAGGAGTTTCCGTTGAAGAAAGTATCCTTGTCGGCGACAGCACAATCGAGGCAAAGGGTGCGGAAGAAATAGGTATGGACTTCCTCGCTGTGCTATACGGCTGGGGCTTTAAAACCAAGGAAGAAACCGAAGATTACAAATGCGTCGGCACAGTGTCATCTCCGGCAGAAATCTCTCAAAAAGTCATGGCACTTTGATTACGTTTAGTGCGTTTAAAACAGTGCATAAATAGGATTAAAATTGTAATTTTCCAAAAACAAATCGGGCAGTCATAACGATTGCCTGATTTTTTATGCAAATTTAATTCTGTATAATAGCAATGATACAACGATATACTTTTGCTTGTAAACGGGATGTTTGATAAACAGAAATATGGTAGTACGGAATTGATATTGTTAAATTC
>OGXT01001021.1_pt1 | contig 30039 bp, 29 predicted proteins | sample 1576361 | NCBI WGS metagenome assembly OGXT01 (sample SAMEA3541514, study PRJEB24748) | human gut metagenome | biome: human gut; feature: human-associated habitat; material: faeces | place: China | collected 2012 | reverse complement strand
ATCCGGCACCAGCACCGCCGTCGCGTTGTTGAAGCAGGTGACGTGATCCGTGAACAGCGTCTTTGCCCTTGTGTAGCTGTTGCACTGGAATACGCAGTATATGTTCCTGTGGGGTATGCGGCTGGCGGCGTCCAGCGCCGCGGCGGCCTCCGCAGGGTGATGGGCATAGTCGTGGTATATCTTTATGCCATCCCTCTCGCCGTAAAACTCGAACCTGCGCTGGGTGTTGCGGAAGGCCGCAAGGCCTGAGCATACGGTGTGCATTTCCGCGCCCAGGTAAAGGGACACAGCCGCGGCCGCCATAGAGTCTATCACCGTATGGCTGCCGGGAATGTGCAGCGTTATGCGGCCCAGGTTTTCGCCCCTGAACATAAGGTCGAAGGAGGGGCAGCCGTTGCCGTCGTAGACGAGGTTTGCGGGAGTATAGTCCGCGTCCTTCATGCCGTAGGATATCTTATTTCCACGGAAATCGTCGAAAAGGCGCTTTACGCGGCTGTCGTCGGTGCAGCCTATGAACACGCCGTTTTCGGGCAAGAGGCCGATAAACCTGCGGAAGGCGGCAACTATGTTGTCCATGTTTTTATAGTAGTCCAGATGGTCGTTGTCTATGTTGTTTATGAGGGCTACCGTGGGGCGGAGGGTAAGGAAGCTCTCCACGTATTCGCAGGCCTCGGTGATGAACAAATCGTGGGAGCCTATGCGGGTGCCGCCGTGGAGAAAATCCACAAAGCCGCCGATGTGTACCGTGGCATTAGCGCCGCCCTTTTCGGATATCATGGCCAGCATGGAGGTGATAGTGGTTTTGCCGTGACAGCCTGCAATTCCTACTACCTCCTTGTAGCCCTCGGTGAGCTGGCCCAGTGCAACGCTGCGCTCAAGCTCGGGTATGCCCCGGCGTCTGGCTTCCGCCCGCTCCGGGTTATCAGGCTTTATTGCGGCAGAGTACACTACCAGATCGGCATCGCCTATATTTTCGGCCTTCTGGCCGATGGCTACTGGTATGCCCAGCTCGCCCAAACGCTCGGTGAACGGGGAGGTGGTGCTGTCGCTGCCCTGTACCTGATATCCTCTGGCCCTGAGTATCTGGGCAAGGCCGTTCATGGAGCAACCGCCTATGCCTATGAGATGTATTTTTTTATGCCCTTCGATATGTGTCATATTTTCCTCCCTGGGAAAAATGTAATTGCAGATCAACTGCCGATAATTATATCACAAACCCGCCCGTACTACAAACGCGGGCGAAGGGCAGATCGCGAAAGCTTTTCTGCGCTTCCGCCGCCTGCTCCACCGTTTTGAATATGCCCACTACCGCCGCGCCGCTGCCTGTCATGAAGGCGTGGGCGCCCAGCGATTGAAGGCGTTTTTTGTTTTGCGCTATTTCGGGCGAAAGGCCGATGGCGGGAATTTCCAGCGCGTTTTTGCATAGGGGTATCAGCCCAGTAATGTCTCCGCGCATTATTGCGGCTATTGCCCCGTCAGTGTCCGGACGCCTTTCAAGGGGCAGCCTTAACTCTTTGAACAGCGCGCCCGTGCTCACTCCCTCGTTGCCCTTTATTATAAGCAGGTTCAGCTCCGGGGCGGGCAGCGGCGTAAGCACCTCGCCGATTCCCTCTGCCACGGCGCAGCCGCCCATAAGGCAAAATGGTACGTCCGCCCCTATGGAAAGACCTATACTATACAACTCGTTTTCGCTGAGGGGCTCGCCGTACAGCCTGTTCATGCCGCGCAGCACTCCGGCGGCGTCGGCGCTGGCGCCGCCCATGCCGGCCTCGGAGGGTATGCCCTTTTGTATGTATATGTCCGCGCCCCGGCCGGTTTTTTCGAAGAAGGCCCGGGCGGCCATTATGGCGGTGTTCTGGGGCGGCACTGCATCATCAAATGTAACGCTGACGCCTTCCGATCGCTCCATATGGACGGAATCATATACGTCCACGGCGCACATTATGCCCCGAAGCTGATGGTAACCGTCCGGCCGCCTGTACAGCACGTCCAAGGTAAGGTTGATTTTTCCGTAAGCCTTTATATCCATATCCGCATTATACCATCAGATAGGGCAAATGTATATTTCAACAGCGGCGGGGCGATAATTTTTCATATGTAAAATATGCAAATCAACACAAAGGGGAAACAAATATGAAAAATACGCTGTACAGAAAGCTGCTGTACGTCATATCCATGGTGCTGCTGTCGTTAGTGGCGGTGCTGCTGTTCAGGACGGAGGAAGGCATATTCCGAATGCACGTGATAGCTAACAGCGACGGCGCGGCGGATCAGGCAACAAAGCTTGCGGTACGGGACGCCATATTGGATTACGAGCGCGGCATGGGGAATGTGGGCAGCGCGGAGGAGGTAAAGGCCAGACTCATGGACGATGGGAGGGGGATCTGCACCGCCATAGATAACGTGCTTCATGAGCGGGGCATGGATTATTCCGCCGAGTTGCACATAGGCACATATGACTTTCCTGACAGGGAGTATGGCGGCAAGCTGTATCCCGCCGGAAGGTACCAGGCACTCAGGGTGATACTGGGAGAGGGAAAAGGGAAAAACTGGTGGTGCGTAATGTTCCCGCCACTGTGCATACTGGAGGACGAAAATGGAAAAATTGAAGATGAGGCAAAATTTGATAGCCTGATAATGAAGCTTATAAGGGAGGCGAAAAAGAATGAGAGGGCTGAATAGGAGCATAGTCGCCCTGCTTGCGCTGCTGCTTATACTGTGCATCGCGGTGCCGGAAATGGCGGACGCGGCAATGCTAAGGCAGGGCTCCTCCGGCGAGCAGGTAAAGATGCTGCAAAGCAAGCTGAAGCGCTGGGGATATTATAACGGCAATGTGGACGGCATATTCGGCAGCGGAACGGCGCAGGCCGTAAAATATTTCCAGAAGAAAAACGGCCTTACGGCGGATGGCATAGTAGGGGAGGCCACAGCAAGGGCATTGGGCCTGTCCCTGACGGGCAGCTCTGGAGGTGGGTCGTCAAGCTCCGGTGGGTCGAGCAATTCCGGGGACAAGGACCTGTATCTTCTGGCCAAGCTGGTACACGGGGAGTCCAGGGGTGAACCTTACAAGGGCAAGGTTGCCGTGGCGGCAGTGGTGCTGAACCGGGTAAAAAGCTCATCATTTCCCAACAGCATATCCGGCGTGATATACCAGAAGGGCGCTTTTTCCGCCGTCTCGGACGGACAGATAAACCTTTCCCCTGACAACGAATCCATAAAGGCCGCCAGGGACGCCATGAACGGCTGGGACCCCACCGGCGGCTGCCTGTACTACTACAACCCCAAGAAGACCAGCAACAAGTGGATGCTGTCACACGATGTGGTGCTGACCATAGGCGAGCACGCCTTCTTCTAATGGGGCATAACGGCTTTATACGAGGTGAGATAAATGAGCGAAAAAACGCAGAACGCTTTTCAGAAATACATAATACCCGCCATACTGGCCGTGGCGCTCATAGGAGTCATACTATGGGCGGCGCAGCAGAAGGCGCTGGCTGAGAGCTATAAAAACCTGGCAAAGGAAAGCTATGTCAGGGCATACGGCGAGCTTACCGACGATCTTTACGATATGGAGAGCACGCTGTCCAAGCTTACTGCCGTCAATTCCCCCGCACAATACGTTTTGCTGCTGGACGAGGTTTGGCGGCTGTCCGGCTCCGCGGTGAGCCACATGTCCTACCTGCCGGTGTCCCACGTGGACACGGCCGAGCTCAACCAGTTCGTGGTGAGGCTGGGCGATTACGCACATTCGCTTACCAAGAAGGCGGTGCGGGGCGGAGTAATGACGGAGGAGGATACAAACACCATACTACAGCTCCGGGACAGCTGCGCAAAGCTGGCGGAGGAATACGGCGATAAGTACGCCAGGGGCGACGTACCCACAGAGGGTATAGATGCTGAGGGCTACTTTGCGGACAACAAGCCTCAGGACAGCGAGGGCATATCGGAGTTTCCCACCCTAATATACGACGGCCCCTTCTCGGAAAGCAGCGAAAAACTCGAACCCAAGGGTCTGTCAGGCGGAGAGGTGACCATGGAGCAGGCGAAGACCGTGGCCAACATAATTGCCGGCGTGACGTTTGGCGAGGGGCAGGAGACGGGAGGAAAGATTCCTGCCTATCAATTCAGTATGAGCAATGAAGACGGCACGTGGGTTGAAGCGGCTGTGACTAAGCAGGGAGGCAAGCTGCTGTGGTACATGAGCCCCTGCAAGGGAAATGCCGAGGGAAAGCCTGACGATGCTGAGGGTAAAAGATACGCTGACACGGCGCTGAAAAAGCTGGAGGAGCTGGGCTATCGGAACATGACGGCAACCTACGCCCAATATTACGGCGGGGCGGCGCTTATCAACTGCGCGGCCACGCAGAACGGCGTCATATTATATAATGATCTCATCAAGGTCTGGGTAGACCGGGAGACCAATGAGGTGACAGGCGTTGACGCCAGAAACTATCTCTTCAGTCATACCGAAAGGGAGCTGCCTGAGGCCAGCGTCACTATGGCCGAGGCGGAGGGTTATCTCGCTTCCTCGCTGAAGGTTATGGAACGCCAGCTTGCGCTGATACCCATAACGCCCGAGACAGAGCGGCTGTGCTACGAGTTCAAGTGTACCTCGGGCAATGATTCCTATATAGTCTACATAGGCGTGGAGACGGGGGAAGAGGAGCAGATATTCAGGATAATCGACAGCGAAGACGGGCAGCTGGTCATATAGCAGCAAAAACGCTTTGGGCCGTTCTTATGCAGAACGGCCCTTTTGCAGGAAAAAGATTGAGAAATTTCATACAAAATTGCCCTGTTTGCCTTGACAAATCGTAAAAAAAGCCGTAATCTAAATAAACCACTTTTTGGCTGGGGAGTTACCATGACGGCAAATACCGAAATAACAGAGCTTATTCGCAGCGAATTATGCCGTTTCCTGCAAGACGCCTGTGCCGGTAAGACCGGCGTAAAATTGGATATGGACAACCCCGCGGCGGAGGTATCCGCCCCATTGGGCTTCGATACCGGCTATACCGCCCAATTCTGGGCGGAAAGGCTTGCTGACCGGCTGAACAGACATGAGCCGTCCCTTTTTGGCGTACCGCTGATAGAGAGCATAACCGCCGTAAGAGGCCATGTGGCGTTCCGTATATCCATTCAGGCATATGACGCCATGACCCATCATATAATAGAAAGCTGCAAGCTGCCGGATATGCCGGATAAAAGCTGCGATGATGTATCCTATGCGCTCATAAAGTCCCTCATGCTTGCGCGAAAGGGCGGGGAGGGCATACCGGATACGGCTTCAATAAAGAAAGCTCTGTGGCTCGGCATAAGCGCCGGGGGCTTTTCCGGGGCAAAGCGGGCGGCGCTGAACAGGCGCTGTGCAGCCGCTGTGCTGGGCATATTCGACGGAATGAAAGACGGGGAGAGGGACGCTCTCGCGGCGCGGCTGGGCCTTTTCGGGCAGTGCGCCGCCAGGCTGATTTGGGTTAATTCCCTTCAGGAGGTATAAATATATGTTGATTAAAAGATTTGCACACTCATGTTTTCTGCTGCAAAGCGAGGGCGGTACCCGTATACTCACGGATCCCTGCGACCCGGCAACCGGCTATAACGTAGGCCCTGTTGAGGCGGACTGCGTGACCGAGAGCCACCAGCACCACGACCACAACTATACCGCGGCGGCAAAGGGCAGAGACGTAAAGGTAATATCAGCCCCCGGCGAGTATACCGTCGGGGACGTAAAGATAACCGGCATACCCTGCTGGCATGACGAAATGCAGGGGGCGAAGCGGGGCGGCAACATCATATTCGTATTCGAGATGGACGGATTGCGCCTTGCCCATATGGGCGACATAGGCCACCTGCCGGATGAAGCTACCCTTAAAGCCATGGGGCATATAGACATACTGCTCATACCCGTGGGCGGCGTATACACCGTGGACTACAAGCAGGCGCTGGAGATAGCCTACGCCATAGCGCCAAAGGTTGTAATACCCATGCACTACGCCGCCGACAAGCTGGCCTTTGAGCTGGGCGAGCTTGCTCCGTTCCTTGAAAACGCAAAGAACTGCGCCATACACCGTATGCGCCAGAGCGAGGCGGTCATCACAAGGGAAAGCCTGGGCAGCAACAGGATAATAGTGCTGGACTGCGCCGTGTAGCGGCGTAAGCAAAGCCCCCCGAAAGGGGGCTTTTTTGCGTTTACTGTACGAGACGGGATATTTCAACGCGAAGGACATTCGCAAGCTGGACCAGCTCTATATCCGTAACGAATCGCTTTCCACACTCTATTCGCTGTATTGCATTCTTATCTATATCCAGTCCGCATACCTGCAGCCTGTCCGCAAGCTGCCGCTGCGACAGCTTCAGTCCCTTCCTCAGAGCCGCGACATTCCTTCCGCATAGATTATTCGAGCCGTCCTGAGATTTATTTATGAACATTTTTTTCTCCTTTTGACATTCAGTGATTGTCAATATCAAAAGGGTATGCTATAATTGAAGCAATAATGACATTCACTGAATGTCAAATTAAAGTAATTTTGAAAGAAGGGAAAAAAATGAAAAAATCACTTGCAATGATGTTGGCTCTGATCATGGTCTGCGCCTTGCCCGGAATCGCATCGGCAAATGGCAAAGGCAGCATCAACGGGGCCGGTATTACGAAGGATGCCGTATTCATTGAGCTGCAGGACATTACATTTGCAGATAGCGTAAAGGTGGAGCTGTTCAGCGACAAAACTCTGCTGACCACGGCTACGTTGAATACTGATAAGCTGGGAGCTAGTTCGTATCCTTACCTGACCTGCTGCATCGCTACCGAGACTGCTGACGAGTACTGGAAACTGACTGAATGGACTCCCAGGGACAAGATTGTTCCCAACAAAGCTGTCCTGTTTGTCGATGACCAAGAGATGGATACGATGACTTTCAAACTGGATGCCGAAAAATGGGCAGACCTGCCCGGCACTGTCCCCTATAGCGGCAGCATCAACGGGGCCTGTATTACGCAGAATGCCGTATCCATTGAGCTGGAGGACATTACATTTGAAAAAAGCGTACAGGTGAAGCTGTTCAGCGGCGAAACTCTGCTGACCACTGCCACTCTGAATGTGAATGAAGACATCTTGAAAGCAAACACGTATTATCAATTCGTGACCTGTTGTATACCTACCGAGGGTGCAGATGATAAAGCCTGGAGCCTGACCCCTTGGATCCCCAGGGACAATATTATTCCCACTAAAGCTGTCCTGTTTGTCGATGACCACGAGATGGATACGGAGATTTTCACACTGAATGCCAAAGAATGGGCAGACCTGCCCGGCACTGTCCCCTATAGCGGCAGCATCGAGCGCGCCGGTATTACGCATGATAACGGCACTCTGAAGAATGCCGTATCCATTGATCTGAAGAATGTTAACTTTGAGTCCAGCGTACAGGTGCAGCTATACAGCGGCGATACTCTGCTGACCACGGCTACCTTGCAGGGAGTAAATCCCGGCAGCTATGGTTTCCTGACCTGCTGCATCGCTACCGAGACTGCTGACGCAAACTGGGCACTGACCCCCTGGACTCCCAAAGATAATATTGTTCCCAACAAAGCTGTCCTGTTTGTCGATGGACACGAACAGGATACGAAGACCTTCACGCTTGATACCGATGAGTGGGCAAACCTGCCCGGCACTGCGTTCCCCTCTAGCGGCAGCACCACCGGCGGCGAAAGCCACTGGCATCCCCCGGTTACCCCTGCTCCCGTCCCCGTGGTGGTAATACCCCCCAAGACCGGCGATATGACGATATGGCAGAGCATACTGCATTTCTTCGGGGTAATATAAAAAGATAACGGCATGACAAAGCCCCCGCGAACGCGGGGGCTTTCAGTCTGTCGAAAAACCGTGGGGTTGTTAAGGGGCCGCAGCCCCTTAAGTTAATTCCGGCTTTGACGACATGTGCGTCAAAACGGATGAAAACCGGAGGTTTTCGCACTTTACGGGTTTTGCCGCCCGGGAACGAATGTGAGAGGCAAAACCCGCAAAAACTCGAAAAAGTGGTCTTTAGCCACTTTTTCGACACTCTGAAAGCCCCCGCGAATGCGGGGGCTTTGCTTATCCTTTCGTCTTTAGGGGGAAGAATGACGACGGTGCTTACGCTTTCTTTGACTTTGCGCTGCGGACGCTCTCGAGCATTATGCTGCCCAGTATCAGCGCGGCGCCTACCGCGCCCATGACGCCCATTTTCTCATGCAGGAGAACGGCACTCATTGCGGCGGTGGAAAGGGGGTTGAGGGCGCAGAACTGGCTCGCCCTCTCGGAGGGTATCCTGCGCTGTGCCACGGGCTGAAGGGTGAAGCCGAAGCAGCTGCAAACCAGCGCAAGCCCCAATATCGGCAGCCACTCAGAGGCGCAGGAGGGCAGCTTGGGAGCCTCGAATATGAAGGAGGCTATGGTGGTGAACAGGCCGATGAAGCCTACCTGCGCTATGCCTATGAGCATGGGGTCGCCCTTTTTGGAAAGCCTGTCAGTGAGTATTATCGCCAAGGCGTAAAGCATGGCAGAGAGTATGCAGAGCCCTTCGCCGAGGCCGAAGCTGAACCTGCCGGAGCGCAGGGTGAGGGCGCCGACGCCTATTAAGGTAAGTCCGGCGCAGAGCAGAGCCTTTTTGCAGGGTAGCTTCTTATGCAGCAGCGCCTCCATCAGCGGCACTATGACTATTGCGGTATTTTCGAGAAAGGAGGTGGTGGAAGCGAGGGTGTGCTTGAGGGCGAAAAGCTCCGCCGCCATCATCGCGGAGAAAGCGCCGCCTATCGCCATGCCCATGAGCAGCGTCCTGAGGTCCATCCGCTTCATCCGATTGAAGAATATGGCGCAGAGTATCACAAAGGCAAGGCAGAAGCGAACGGAGAGTATGTTGAGGGGGCTCATAGTGGTGAGGAGCGCCTTGGACAGCAGCAGAGAGGTGCTGCGGGCAACTATAACGCCCGCGAGAAGGAACTCCGCAGGGTTTACCCGGCAGCCTATCCTTGCCCTTGCGCTGATGCTTTCCATTGTTTCTGTCCTTTCCTGATATTTTGTCGTTTTCTTTGTTTGACATCATTATATTACTGTTATATACTTGAGTAAAACGATAATATATCATGGCAGCATTGATAAAAAGTCAAAATAGAGGCGCGATATGGATACAGAGAAGTGCAGGGCGCTGATAGCGGCGCTGGAGCTGGGCTCACTTACCGCCGCGGCGGAGAGCCTCGGCTATACCCCCTCCGGAATAAGCCGTATGATGGCGGCGCTGGAGGATGAGATGGGCTTTCCGCTTCTGATAAGGAACAGAGGCGGCGTCGCCCCTACCGAAAACTGCAAAAATATGCTTCCACTCATACGCGATTTCGTATATATGGGGCGGCGCTGCGTGCAGCAGGCGGCCTCCATACGCGGCATAGAGATAGGCAAGCTCACCATAGGCAATACCTACGAGGCCTGCTACGGCTGGCTTGCCCACTTGATCGCCGGCTTTTCGCGGAAGTACCCGATGGTGGAGATAAGCACCCTGGAGGGAACCAGCAGCGAGCTTGCGGCGGCTCTGGGGGAGCACAGGGCGGATTTCTGCGTAATGAGCCGCCGCGAGGGCGACTTCGACTGGCTGCATATAAAGGACGATCAGCTGGTGGCGGTGCTGCCAAAGAGCAGCCCACTCTCCGGCGGCGCGGCCTTCCCGCTCTCGGCTGTAGGCAATTATCCCTTCGTTGCCATACGCCCCGCAGAGGAAACGGACAACTCCCGAATGATCGCCCAGATGGGCATAACCCCGGATATACGCTTCGGCTGTCCGGATGGCCTTGCCGCCATGGCGATGGTGAAGGCGGGGCTGGGAATAGCCATAATGAACCAGCTCATCGTGGACTCGCTGGAGCCGGGCGGCGAGGTGAGGGTCATGCCCCTGGACCCTGAGCAGTATGTGGATATAGGTATTGGCGTTACAAAGAAGGACATGGTATCCCCTGCGGCAGCAAGGTTCATCGCCTACGCGAAGGAGCACATAGAGGAAATGAAGTAAAGAAAAAAGGCTTCCCAATTTAAAGGAAGCCTTTTGCGTTTGCAGCGTTATTCCTCCGCGTCTATGTAGGGCAGAAGCTTGTTGAGGTCGCAGGGCTCACTCAGTACAAGCTCTATGCCTTCCACCCGCTTGTCCTCGAACATCTGGGTGAGGGCTATGTACTGGCACAGGCGGGACTTGAGGTTGAGGCAGTCGCCCTCGGCGGTCATGAGCTCCACCCTGCCGGCGCAGGTGTTTACGGCCTTAAAAAAGCTTGCAGGCTCCGATATATCTCTGATCTTCATTGGGGCGTCCTCCATAAGTTTTTCTGTTATTATACAACAGCTCAGGTTTTTTTTCCACTTCACAATTATTTCAAATTATTATGATGATATGTACAAGGTCTTATATTACAATTAGCACTCGAAAGGTAAGAGTGCTAATAAGGATCATGGCACATACTACTTACGAAATCATCGGTCCGAGGAGGATTTTATATGGATATTAACAGGTTAACGCAAAAATCTATTGCGGCGGTGCAGGATGCCCAGTCCATCGCCAGCCGCAACACCAACCAGCAGGTGGATCAGCAGCACCTTATGAAAGCGTTGCTCGACCAGAAGCTCATAGCCGAGCTCATCACCCGAATGGGCAAGGATAAGGACGCCTTCGACGCCGCCCTGGACAGGGAAATAAGCAAGCTCCCCAAGGTGACGGGCAGCCGGGAGGCGGAAAAGGTGTACATAACCCCTGAGCTGGATCGCGCGCTCAACGCGGCGGAGGATCAGGCCAAGCACATGAAGGACGAGTATATCTCGGTAGAGCATCTGTTTTTAGGCATGCTGGAAGCGCCTAACGGCGCCATGAAGGAGATGTTTAAGACCTTTGGCATCACCCGGGACGGGTTTTTGAAGGTGCTCAACGACGTCCGGGGCGGGGCAAGGGTGACGACCGACAGCCCGGAGGACACCTACGACGCGCTGGGCAAATACGCGCAGGACCTTGTAGAGCTTGCAAGGAAGCAGAAGCTTGACCCTGTTATAGGGCGTGACGAGGAAGTACGCAACGTCATCCGCATACTTTCAAGAAAGACCAAGAATAACCCTGTGCTCATAGGCGAGCCGGGCGTAGGCAAGACGGCAATAGCCGAGGGACTTGCCCAGCGGATAGTATCAGGCGATGTGCCGGCAAACCTGAAGGATCGCAAGATATTCTCCCTTGACATGGGCGCCCTTATTGCGGGCGCAAAGTTCCGGGGCGAATTCGAGGAAAGGCTTAAGGCCGTTCTTAATGAAGTAAAGCGCAGCGAGGGCAGGATAATACTGTTCATCGATGAGCTGCACAATATAGTAGGAGCCGGACGCACCGAGGGCAGCATGGACGCGGGCAACCTCTTAAAGCCCATGCTTGCCAGGGGCGAGCTGCACTGCATAGGCGCGACCACGCTGGACGAGTACCGCAAGTACATCGAAAAGGACCCCGCCCTTTCCAGAAGGTTCCAGCCCGTAATGGTAGATGAGCCTACGGTAGAGGATACCATAAGCATACTGAGGGGCCTGAAGGAGCGCTATGAGGTGTTCCACGGCGTAAAGATACAGGACAGCGCCCTGATAGCCGCCGCCACACTTTCCCACAGGTACATAAGCGACAGGTTCCTGCCGGATAAGGCTATCGACCTTGTGGATGAGGCCTGCGCCATGGTGCGCACCGAGATGGACAGCATGCCCACCGAGCTTGACGAGAAGCGCCGGCACATAATGCAGCTGGAGATAGAGGAAGCCGCCCTTAACAAGGAAAGCGACAAGATATCCCAGCAGCACCTTGAGGATATCCGCAAGGAGCTGGCTCACGAGCGCGAGGAGTTCGCGGGGCTCAAGGCAAAGTGGGAAAACGAGAAGGACGCCATAAAGAAGGTTCAGTCCCTACGTACAGAGATAGAACAGCTTAACGCCGATATGCAGCAGGCCGAGCGGAGCTACGACCTTAACAAGGCTGCCGAGCTCAAGTACGGCAAGCTGCCCAAGCTGAAGGAAGAGCTGGCCAAGGCGGAGGCGGACATGGAGAAGGGCAAGGCCGACGGCCTGCTCCGCGACCGCATCACCGAGGAGGAGATAGCCAAGATAGTGGGCCGTTGGACCGGTATACCGGTCGCCAAGCTGATGGAAGGCGAGAGGGAGAAGCTGCTGCACCTGGACAGCATACTGCATAAGCGGGTCATAGGCCAGGATGAGGCAGTACAGACCGTATGCGACGCCATACTGCGCACCCGCGCAGGGCTTAAGGACCCCAACAAGCCTATCGGCTCCTTCCTGTTCTTAGGGCCTACCGGCGTAGGCAAGACCGAGCTTGCCAAGGCTCTGGCGGAAGCCCTGTTTGACGATGAGTCCAATATGGTGCGCATAGATATGAGCGAATACATGGAGAAGCACTCCGTGTCCCGCCTGATAGGCGCTCCTCCGGGCTATGTGGGCTATGACGAGGGCGGCCAGCTTACGGAGGCCGTGCGCCGCCATCCCTACTGCGTCGTGCTGTTCGACGAGGTGGAAAAGGCCCATCCCGACGTGTTCAACGTACTGCTTCAGGTGCTGGACGACGGGCGCATAACGGATTCCCAGGGCCGCACCGTGGACTTCAAGAATACCGTCATCGTCATGACCAGCAATCTGGGCTCCAGCTACATACTGGAGGGCATAAAGGACGGCAGGATAACCGAGGAGGCGCGCGCCCAGGTGAACCTGCTGCTCAAGCAGAGCTTCAGGCCGGAGTTCCTCAACAGGATAGACGACATAGTGTTCTATAAGCCCCTGGACAAGGAGGAGATCTTCAAGATCACCGACCTCATGCTGGAGGATATACGCAAGAGGCTCAAGGAGCGCAGGCTGGACGTGAAGCTTACCGACAGGGCAAAGAACTACCTTGCGGAGACCGGCTACGATCCTCAGTACGGCGCAAGGCCCCTGAAGCGGTTGCTTTCCAGCAAGCTTGAGACGCTGCTTGCCCGCAAGATAATCGAAGGCGACCCCGCCCCCGACACGGTGTTCACCGTGGATTACGACGGCGAGAACCTCACCGTATCAGAGAGCAAGGGCGAATAAAGCCGAATAATAATACGGCCCCGGTGAAATTGCCGGGGCACTTTTTTTAAGGAAGCGGCGGGCGGCAAGCCCCCGCAACCTCCGGTTGCGCTTTTTCCAAGTATGATTGGTGGCGCGATAGCCGCCTCCTGGTGTATGCTATGCACAAGAAAACCAAAAAGGAGTACCCGTGCTTATGAAAGAAATGACAGTAGGCGAAAGGATACAGCAGCTTCGAAAGGCGGCGGGCCTTTCGCAGGAGCAGCTTGCGGAGCAGCTCGACGTTTCCCGCCAGTCGGTATCAAAATGGGAGCTGAACGACGCGGCGCCGGAAATATCCAAGATAATCGCATTGAGCGAGCTTTTCGGCATATCCACAGACGAGCTTTTGAAGGGGGCTGAGAGCATACCCGCGGCGGCTGGAGAAAAGGAGAGCATAGCCGCCATAGCCCGGCTGAACGCTGCGGAAAAACGCATACGCACAGGCTTTATAACGGCGGTCGCGGGATTGATAATGCTTGCGCTGGAGCTTTTGCTGCTGCCGGTGATGCAGGTAATGGAACACAATGCCTTTGGGCATTTTTTGACCAACGCTATGGATTACGCCGGAAAAATGCCGATGAAGGCGGTGATATTCATAACAGCCGCCGCCATTGCCGCCGGGGGGATATTCATGTATCAGGGGCATATCTGCAAAAAGAAGCAATAGCGCACGGTTAGTCAAAAAAAGCGGCTTTTAAGCCGCTTTTTAGTCTGTCAAAAAACCCCGGGGTTGATAAGGGGCCGCAGCCCCTTATGTTCAATCCGGCTCTGACGACACAAGGTGAATTGCCCCGCAGGGGCAAGAGAAGGCCCCCTGGGGGGTGTGCGTCAGAACGGATGAAAACCCAGAGGTTTTCGTACTTTGCGGATTTTGCCGCCCGGGAGCGAATGCGAGAGGCAAAACCCGTAAAACTCAAAAAAGTGGCATTCAGCCACTTTTTTGACACTCTGAGGCTCCGCGTTGCGGAGCCTTTTATATGCACTAATTTTTTACTATGGTGGGCATATCCCAGCCGTGATGGTCGGTGTGCAGCAGGTGATGGGATTTTTCGCCCAGCGGAGCCGTGAGGTATTCCTTATACAGCGCCAGCACGTCGGGGTTCTCATGGGAGAAGCGGAGCTTATCCTTGGCGTCCAGCCTCCAGAGAACGCTGCCGCGCTCATCAGCCAGCTCGCAGCCGTCTACGATGGGCTGCCCGCCGCCGCCAGCGCAGCCGCCGGGGCAGGCCATTATCTCGACGAAGTCGTAATGCACCTCGCCGCGCTTGATAGCCTGAATGAGCTTGCGCGCATTGCCGAGGCCGCTGGCCACGGCTACCCGCACCTCGCCCGCGCCGGGTATCTCGAATACGGATTCCTTCCAGCCGTCCATGCCGCGGACGGATTTGAAGGCGTCGGGATCAGGATTGCTGCCGGTGATGAGGTAGTATGCGGAGCGCAGCGCCGCGTCCATAACGCCGCCGGTAGCGCCGAATATGACGGCGGCTCCGGTGCCGGTACCCAATGGACTGTCGAAGTCCTCCTCGGGCAGGAACACGGGGTTGATGTGGTTGGCGCGCATCATGATATTCAGCTCGCGGGTGGTGATGACCACATCCACGTCGGGATCGCCGCAGGCGTCCTTCATGGTGGGCAGGGCGCACTCGCTCTTCTTGGATACGCAGGGCATTACGGATACCACGAATATCTTGTGGGGGTCCACGCCTATCTTCTCGGCAAAGTAGCTCTTCGCAATGGCGCCGAACATCTGCTGGGGGGATTTGGCGGTGGAGAGGTTATCCGTAAGCTCGGGGTACTGGGACTTCAAAAAGCGCACCCAGCCCGGGCAGCAGGAGGTAAACATGGGCCAGCTGTGCTGATCCTTATGGGTAAAGCGCTCTATAAATTCACTGCCTTCTTCCATTATGGTGAGGTCGGCGGTGAAGTCGGTATCGAACACATAGTCAAAGCCCATGCGGCGGAGGGCCGCAGCCATGCGCCTGGGGGTGGCGAACTCGGCATCGAGGCCGTAACGCTCTGCCCATGCGGCGCGCACCGCGGGAGCCACCTGAACTACGGTAACGATATTCTCGTCGTCTATTGCGTCGTATACCCTGCCGGTGTCGTCGCGCTCCCTTATGGCGGCGGTGGGGCAGTGGGTTATGCACTGGCCGCAGTAGGTACACTCGGTATCCTTTATCCTGCGGTTGCGGGATACGTCAACCATCGCCCGCGAGCCGGTGCCGAGCAGATCCCATATATTCACGGTCTGCACCTTTTCGCAGATCTGTATGCAGCGCATACACATTACGCACTTGTTGTTCTCCCTTATGAGCGGCGCGGTGATGTCGGCCTTGTCTATGAGGAGCTTCTTCGGGTAATGCGTGCCGCGCATATTGAAGTCGTTGGCGAGCGACTGGAGCGTGCAGTTGCCGCTTCTTGTGCAGTTGGTGCAGCTCACGTCGTGATGGGACAGCAGCAGGCGCAGATTGGAGCGGCGCGCTTCGCGCACCTTGTGGCTGTTGGTGAGCACCTCCATCCCCTCCGCTACTACGTTGTCGCAGGCGGGGATCAGCCTGTCGTGACCGACAAGCTCCACGCAGCATATACGGCAGGCCGCTATCTCGTTCATTCCCTTGAGGTAGCAAAGCGTGGGTATCTCGATGTTTACGGAACGGGCGGCCTCCAGTATGGTGGTCCCCTCCGGCACGGATACCGGTATGTTGTCTATCTTGAGGTTTACCATGTGCTCTTCCTCCCTCCCCTGAATATTCCGTAGCCGAAGTGGTCGCACCTCAGGCAGCGGGACGACTCGGCGTTGGCCTCCTCATCGGTCATGCCGCACTCGATGCAGGTAAAGTCGTTCTTGCGCTCACAGGCCTGGCGCTCTGTGGTGTTGATGCGGCCGTGAGGCGGGTTGCTGGAGAGCTGGGGATCGGGCACGACGACATCGACGCTGATCTCGTGATGGAACCCCAGATACTCGTCTATATTTGCTGCAGCCACCTTGCCTGCGGCTATGGCGCGGATAACGGTTGCGGGGCCGGTGACACAGTCGCCGCCGGCGAATACGCCGTCCATGTTGTCTATCTGACCGCTGGCCTCGGCGATGAAGGTGCCGCGCTTTATGGAGATCTTGCTCTGCTCAAAGCCGTGGGTCTCAATGCCCTGACCTATGGCTACAATGATTATGTCGGCGGGTATGCGTATCTCATCGCGGGCTGCCTTTTCCGGGCGGGGCCGGCCGGCGGCGTCTATAGTGCCTATTATCTGGGGCTGTGCCCAGAGGGCTGTAGCGCGGCCGCTTTCGTCTGCCTCTATGCGGACGGGGGCGGCGAGGGTAACGAGCTCTACGCCCTCGGCTATCGCGCCCTCCACCTCCTCGGGAAGCGCGGTCATGTCGGCCTGACGGCGGCGGTATACGCAGGATACCTTCCTTGCGCCCAGGCGGACGGAGCTTCTACATACGTCCATGGCCACGTTGCCGCCGCCTATCACGACTATCTCCTTGCCGGTAAAGTCGGGCAGGCTGTCGTCGCCTATGGCGCGGAGCATCTCCACGGCGCTCATTACGCCCTCGCTGTTTTCGCCCTCTATGCCGGTCTTTTTGTCGGTGTGGGCGCCTATGGCTATATACAGTGCGTCATATTTGTTCTTAAGCTCGTCGAAGCTCACGTCGCTTCCGACGGTTATGCCGGTCTTTACTTCTATGCCGGTAGAGAGTATGGATTCGATCTCCTTATCCAGTATCTCCCTTGGGAAGCGATAGGAGGGGATGCCGTAGCGCAGCATGCCGCCCAGCTTTGATCTCTGCTCAAATACGGTCACTTTATGGCCCATGAGGGAGAGATAGTATGCCGCGGAAAGTCCGCCGGGGCCGCCGCCTATAACGGCTACGGTTTTGCCGGTGGGCTGGGCATTGGAGGGGTTGGGCACGTCGCCGGCGTGATCTACGGCGTAACGCTTCAGGCCGCGTATGTTTATCGCATCGTCTATCATGCGGCGGCGGCAGCGGGCCTCGCAGGGATGCTCGCATATGTAAGCGCAGGCGGAGGGGAAGGGATTGTCCTTGCGGATAAGCTTGACGGCGTCGGCATAGCGGCGGTTTTTGACAAGAGCCACATAGCCGGGTATATCCACGCCGGCGGGGCAGAGAGCCACACAGGGCACGGGGTTCTGCATACCGCCGAGGCAGCGGTGGTGCAGTATGTGCTCCTCATAGTCGTCCCGGAAGCCCGCGAGCCCGTCGGATACAAGGCGGGCGGCGTCGCGGCCGATGGCGCAGTCCGCAGAGTTATATATGACCCTGGCGGTGCGCTCGATTATGGATAGGGTCTCCATGGTAGCCTCTCCGTTGAGGACCTGCTCCAGAAGGGTGGCAAGCTGACCTAAGCCTATGCGGCAGGGTACGCACTTGCCGCAGGTCTGCGCATGGCACAGCCTGAGAAAGCTGAGGGCGAGGTCGACTGGGCAAAGGCCCGGAGGGCTGGAAGCAATACGCCTTTCAACGTCCCTGTAAAGGCCGTCAATGACGGTCTGGGAACGACTGGGCGTCATGATGTCAAGTCTGCTCATTGTCGCTTCTCCTTATTAAAGTGATGTTGGTACCATCAGTTGACAAGAGCACACAAGCCCGAAAGGCTTGTTTTGGGACGCTCCTGCGTTCTCGTCGCTTGTATTACATCCAGTAGTACTGCGCTCCTCGGCCTTGGATCGCCCTCAAAACAAGCTCTTTAGGGTCTTCGAGTTTTAGAAGCCAAAGAGTATGGCAGAACAAGGAGGACGAGTGCAGAAATACTGGTTGTATTTCAAATGAGGACGACACAGTTATGCCGTGCTGTTTGGCTTCTAAAACCTTGTGTGTCCTTGTCAACTGATGGTAAGGGCGAGTGAAATACGGTGCGAATGATTTTGCATAAAAGGATAAACTTTCACCCATTAATATTGTAGTAGCGGTGAGACGGGTTTGTAAAGTATAAATTTTGTAAATGCATAAAATCACAATATTTAAATATTTAATGATATTTCCAATACTATAAAAAACGCCGGTGACGATGCCGGCGCTCAAATTTCAGCCATGAATATTTTTCGTCTTGTAATTGCAAAAAAACGATCTCTATTTAGGGTTGTTTGAAAGGGTCACACAGATGTGACCGACGCAGAAAAGCATCGAGAATACTACCAGCGGCCACTGCCTGAGCGTTACGCCGCAGAGCAGGAACAGACAGCATGGTATTATGGCAAGGGCCAGAGCCTTTTTGCGGGAGGGGGATCTGCCGTAGAGTATCCAGAAGATAAAATACGCAAGAAGCAGCAGAGCGCTGCCAAAGAGATATATAAGGAAATCCTCTACCGATCCGAAGCCGAACTTATCCAGACCTATGCAGATTATCATCAGAACAAGGCAGCCGTAGCGGCCTATCTGCTCAAGTATGTTGATAAACCTGCTTTTGCACCTGTTCTCCATATTACGGTGTCTGAGGGCGAATATCACGTTGGGTATCATCATAAGCAGTATTATAGCCATGCCCCAGGGGTTGAGCATTCTCGGAAGGGCGGAGGTAACGAATATGGCGGTGGGGCCGTCCGCTCCATCTATTATGCCCACATTTGACATTTGCAGCTTTCTCCTTTAAAAATATTATTTTCTGTTCAGAACCACCGGCACAGGCGCGTCGGGGGTCATGCTGTCCTCAGTCACTTTACAGTCCACCGCGCAGATGCGGACGCCTACCGCCGCGGCTTCGCGCAGGGCTTGACCAAAGGCCGGATGGGTAATGTCGTTGGGCATGACAAGCTTCGCCAGCTTCATCTGCACTATGAAAAGCAGGCAGGCCTCATAGCCCGCTCTTGCCCAGGCGGCGAGGTGCTTCAGGTGCTTTACACCCCGCTCCGTTGGGGCGTCCGGGAATAACGCCGTGGCTCCCTCAAGCAGCGTTACTCCCTTGACTTCCATTAATACCGGTTTTCCGCCGCCGTGTTCTATGTAGAAGTCCAGCCGGGAATCGCCGTGGGAATACTCCGGCTTTATAAGCTCCGCGTCCGGATACAGCGTATATATGTATTCCGCCGCGGCCTTGTTGGGGGCCTGGCTGTCAATGTTGATCAGCTGTCCGTCCCGGTAAACGGCAATAAGGTCGTAGCTCGTCTTCCTGGCAGAACCGCCGGGCTTCGTGAGCACTACCGTGGAACCCGGTATAAGCAGCTCTTTGCAGCGGCCGGTGTTCTTTACGTGAACCGCTTCGGCTTTTCCGTCGATTGCCACCATGGCTACGAATCTGTTGGGGCGGGAAAGGAAGCGGGCTGTTTTTGTATTTGAATACCTCATAATCAAAAATTATAAATCGGAGTGGGGGATCATTTCAACAGCTTTTGATACAGCTTGACGGACGGTATCCGCACAAAGCTAAAAAACCATAAGCGGGAATGATGACAGGCGCGTCTGCGATAATAAACTTATGAGTATTTTTTATCAATAAAACATAAAAAAGCTATTGCCAAAACCTTTGATAAAGATATAAAATATAGACGAAATCAATAGATGATACCGATTGGCGATAACAGGAAAAGGGATAAGGAAAGGACTAAAGAAAAAAGGATCGATATCGGGCCTGCGGGTCGAGAATGATATAAAGCGGTTGATGAATGCAGGAGATTCCGCCGTAACTTGGCGGAGGCCGAAGGAATAAGCGGCGCGCATTGCCGGCGCGCTGTGAACATCTCAGGCGAAAAGACTGTGTTCTGACGGAACTCTGGAAAGCGAGGGCACCGAAGGAGCAACCTGTAACGGTATGAAAAACAGGGAATCTCTCAGGTTAATAAACAGAGGGCAGGCAGCATATTCGGTATGTTGTTAGCCCTCTGTATTTTATTTGGGGGCGGAAAGGGAGCAATAATGCGCAGCGGTCATGATTACCTGCTGATAACCAATAATCCCCTTGTGGTAAAGTGCATGGGCGACTGCTATCCCATAGAATTCGTGGAGGGCGGATACAGGGACGTGCTCGTGAAGGTACGCGATCTGGTATACATAGGACATACCCTGTACACCCACCCGCTTGCGGGCAGCGTAAAGCCTAACGAGACGATATACCGCTCCATAGCGGTATCGAAAAGCCCGCACACCTTTTCGGCGGAGCAGGCCGAAATGATGTCTAACAGCATCATAGCCTATGATAAATTCCCCCCTAAAAAGCGCATACTTACAGATGAGCTTTTGAAGGATTTTCAACTGGTTGACTATACCTTGATCGCAGGCGCCATGGAATTTGACGCGGCGGCGGGTTTAGCAAAATAGAACATCATTCCCAAAATAAGAATAAGAAAAGGAGGTGTTTTCTTTGAAATTGGAACTTGGATTCATAGAGATCAAGGACATTCAATTCTCAAAGGAATCAAAGCTTGAAAACGGCATTCTCTTCGTAAACGCTGACGAGGCCAAGAATTTCGTTTTCGGAGACGACGACGTTAAGGCCTGCGTAAAGGACGCTCATTTTGACATTGCCAAACCCGGCGAGAGCGTTCGCATAACCCCGGTCAAGGACGTAATCGAACCCCGTGTTAAGGTAGAAGGCCCCGGCGGCGAATTCCCCGGCGTCATCGCCAAGGTAGACACCGTAGGCTCCGGCAAGACTCATGTGCTCCGCGGCATGGCAGTCGTTACCGCCGGTAAGATCGTTGGCTTCCAGGAGGGCGTTATCGACATGACCGGCCCCGGCGCCGACTACACCGCTTTCTCCAAGCTGTTGAACCTGGTACTGGTATGCGAGCCTGTAGCGGGCGTACATCAGCATGAGTATGAGCACGCCGTGCGCATCGCCGGCCTCCGCGCCGCCACCTATATCGGCGAGCTGGGCCGCAATGTGACTCCCGATTCCACCAAGGAATACGAGACCCTCGGCATCAAGGAAGGCATGCAGAAGTGGCCCAACCTGCCCCGTGTAGCGTATGTCCATATGCTCCAGAGCCAGGGCCTGCTCCATGACACCTACGTATACGGCGTAGACGCCAAGAAGAGCCTTACCACCATCATCAACCCCACCGAGACCATGGATGGCGCCATCATCAGCGGCAACTGCGTCTCTGCCTGCGATAAGAACACCACTTATCATCATCAGAACAACCCCGTGGTGGCAGACCTGTTTGAGCAGCACGGCAAGACCATCAACTACGTGTGCAATATCATCACCAATGAGAACGTATACCTGGCTGATAAGATGCGCTCCTCCGACTGGACGGCAAAGCTCTGCCGCCTGCTGGATCTTGACGGCGTTATCGTATCTCAGGAAGGCTTCGGCAATCCCGATACCGACCTTATCATGAACACCAAGAAGATCGAGCTTCAGGGCGTAAAGACCACCATCATCACCGATGAGTATGCCGGTCAGGACGGCAAGTCCCAGTCCCTGGCAGACGCCGATCCTCTGGCAGACGCGGTAGTTACCGGCGGCAATGCCAACCAGGTAATAATCCTGCCCAAGATGGACAAGGTCATCGGCACGCTGGAGGATATCGACAGGATAGCCGGAAGCCATGCGGGTTCCCTGCGTCCTGACGGCACCATCGAGGCCGAGATACAGGTCATCACCGGCGCTACTAACGAGATGGGCTTCGGCTATCTCAGCGCAAGGTAATAAGGAAGGAGGCCAAATCCATGAGTTATCGTGTAGTTCATTACATCAACCAGTTCTTCGCCAACATCGGCGGCGAGGAAATGGCTCACATAGCCCCCGAGATTCGGGAGGGCTTTGTAGGCCCCGGCATGGCTTTCAATCAGGCATGGAAGGGCGAGGCTGAAATCGTAAAGACAATCATCTGCGGCGACTCCTACTATGCAGAGCATGAAAAGGACGCCAAGGCTCAGATCCTCGAGTGGGTCAAGGCCGAGAAGCCCGATATGTTCATCGCGGGTCCCGCCTTCAACGCAGGCCGTTACGGCTATGCCTGCGCCAACATAGCCCTCGCGGTACAGGAAGAGCTGGGCATCCCCGTTCTTACCGGTATGTACGTCGAGAACCCCGGCGCAGACCTGAAGAACAAGGTCCTCATCTATGAGACCGCCAACAGCGCCGCCGGCATGCGTAAGGCTGCTCCCGGCATGGCAAAGCTGGCCCTCAAGCTGATGAAGGGTGAGAAGATAGGCGCCTCCTGCGAGGAAGGCTATATGCCCAATGGCATCCGCAAGAACTTCTTCGAGAAGGAGCGCGGCTCCAAGCGCGCCGTGAATATGCTGCTCAAGAAGCTCAACGGCGAGCACTTCGTAACTGAGTATCCCATGCCCTCCTTTGACCGCGTGGCCCCCAATCCCGCCATCAAGGATCTGAGCAAGGCTACCATAGCCCTGTGCACCTCCGGCGGTATTGTTCCCAAGGGCAACCCCGACCACATTGAGTCCTCCTCCGCTTCCCACTATGGCGAGTACAGCCTGGACGGCTTCGATAAGCTCTCCTCCGCCGATCACGAGACCGCTCACGGCGGTTACGATCCCGTATACGCCAATGAGGACCCCAACCGCGTGCTGCCCGTAGACGTAATGCGCGAGTTTGAGCGCGAAGGCAAGATCGGCAAGCTGCACAACCTGTATTATGCCACCGTCGGTAACGGCACCGCCGTTGCTTCTGCCAAGGCTTTCGCTGCCGAATATGCTCAGAAGCTCAAAAAGGCCGGCGTTGACGGCGTAATTATGACCTCTACCTGAGGCACCTGCACTCGTTGCGGCGCAACGATGGTAAAGGAAATCGAGCGTGCGGGTATCCCCGTAGTTCATATGTGCACTGTAACTCCTATATCCATGACCGTTGGTGCGAACCGTATAGTTCCCACCATCGCCATACCTCACCCCCTGGGCAATCCCAGCCTCTCCCATGACGAAGAGTACGCTCTGCGCAAGAAGCTGGTCAACCGCGCCCTTGAGGCCCTGACCACCGAGGTCACCGGCCAGACCATCTTCGAGGTCTGATCAATATACTATAAATAGTATAATCGCTGGATCCTCTCCCGGTTCCCTCAGAGAATCGGGAGAGGGTTGCTCGAAGGGGCGCTGTCTCTCAACGGAAAGGCGGTAAACAAAATTTTGAACAAAATCCTGATTTTTATATGCAAATATGAACAATAAGGCAGAAGTGTCACTTGTTTTATTTGACGTAAGGCCTTATAATGATAAACGGATTAGATTTCATATTTGAAATAACAGTGATTGCGCGCGGAACGTATTGATTAAGGCGCGGATGACTGTATGAAAGCGACTATTAAACAAGGAGAGTACTTGTTATGAGCAAAATATACGACGTAATAGTACTGGGAGCGGGCCCGGCAGGACTTACCGCCGGCCTGTACGCCGGGCGCAGCAGACTGTCCACCCTTATAATAGAGAAGGGTCAGGACGGCGGCCAGATCGCCATCACCAACGAGATCGAGAACTACCCCGGCCAGCAGCTTGAGGGCGAATCCGGCCCCAGCCTCATCGCGAGGATGACCGAGCAGGCCAAGAAGTTCGGCTGCGAGAGAGTGAGCGACACCATAAAGTCCGTGGACTTCTCCGGCAAGACCAAGAAGCTGGTGGGCACCAAGGGCGAATATGAGGCCAGGACCGTCATCATCGCCACCGGCGCACATCCCCGTCCCATAGGCTGCAAGAACGAAGAGCAGTTCGTAGGCAAGGGCATTTCCTTCTGCGCCACCTGCGACGCCGCCTTCTTCGAGGATTTCGAGGTGTACGTGGTCGGCGGAGGCGACGCTGCCGTTGAGGAGGCCATGTACCTTACCAAGTTCGCACGTAAGGTGACCATTATACATAGAAGAAACGAGCTTCGCGCCGCCAAGTCCATTCAGGAAAAGGCATTCAAGAACGAAAAGCTTCATTTCATGTGGGATCACGTCGTTGAAGAAGTGGACGGCGATGGAATGCTGAGCAAGATGATCGTAAAGAACACCAAGACCGGGGAACTGACCACTATCGAGGCGGACGAGGACGACGGCATATTCGGCCTGTTCGGCTTCATTGGCCTGCTGCCCAACAGCGATCTGTTCCAGGGCATAATAGATATGGAGAACAACTATATCCTGACCGACGACAACATGCACACCAACATTGAGGGCGTGTTCGCCGCAGGGGATATCCGCAAGAAGTCCCTCCGTCAGGTAGTCACCGCAGCTGCCGACGGCGCAATAGCCGCGATGCAGGCTGAAAAGTACATAGCTGATTTAAACTAAAAATAAATACAAGGAGATAAAAAATCATGCTGGAAGTAGATAAGACCACGTTCGAAGCGGAAGTGCTTCAGGCTCCCGGTAAGGTAGTAGTGGACTTTTATGGCGATGGCTGCGTACCCTGTGCTGCCCTCATGCCCCATGTACACGAGTTTGCAGAGAAGTACGGCGCAACTCTCAAGTTCTGCGCCCTCAACACCACTAAAGCCCGCCGTCTGGCCATCAGCCAGAAGATACTTGGCCTGCCCGTTATCGCAGTATACGAAAACGGCGAAATGATCGATTCCTGTGTTAAGGACGACGCCACTCCGGAGAACGTAGAGGCCATGATAAAGAAGTACGCCTGATCGCGTACACACAAAAGCGTTAGGTAGCCCCAAAGGGCTGTCTATATAGGTAAATTTTGAGAAAGGAGATAAGGTAATGAGCATTTTAGCCGGTAAGAAATGCGTGATCATAGGCGACCGCGACGGTATACCGGGACAGGCGATAGCTGCCTGCGCTGAATCCGCTGGCGCAGAAGTAGTATTCTCCTCCACCGAGTGCTTTGTCTGAACGGCCGCAGGCGCAATGGATCTGGAAAACCAGAAGCGCGTCAAGGAATTCGCCGAGCAGTATGGCCCCGAGAACGTAGTAGTTCTCCTGGGCGCAGCTGAAGGCGAGGCTTCCGGACTCGCTGCTGAGACGGTCACCAACGGTGACCCCACCTATGCAGGTCCGTTGACAGGAGTCCAGCTTGGACTTACGGTTTATCACGTATGTGAGCCTGAGGTAAAGGCAGAATTCGATCCCGCTGTTTATGACGAGCAGGTCAGCATGATGGAGATGGTCCTCGATGTTGACGATATCATCAATGAGATGAGCGCTATCAGGGAGCAGTACTGCAAGTATCTCGACAAGTAACGCATACGGGGAGGCGATAGCTTTGTCCTACCGCCTCCTTTTTTAGAATAAAGTTATTATTTCTTTTATATATAAAATAAAAGCAAGGAGCAAAGCAATGAAAAGCGTAATCAAAGGAGCGGGCTATATTCTGGTACACACCCCGGATATGGTCATTCATAACGGCACCACCCAGACCACCGAGCGCATAGTGAACCCCGAAAGCGAATACCTTAAGGAGCTGCCCGGTCATATAAGGAGCTTTGAGGACGTGCTTTCCTACTATCCCAACCAGGTCTACATAGGCAACGTCACCCCCGATGAGCTTGCTGAAGTACCCCAGCCCTGGTGCGACAAGGTATGCCCCAAGAACGGCCGCTTCGGTCAGTTCGGTCAGATGATGCCTCAGGAGGAGTTCCTTCTTCTCATGCAGGCCTGCGACGTGTTTGAGCTGGTATATCTTGACAAGGATTTCGTAGCGGAGAACAAGGCGAAGCTTGCGGAAAACCCCCTCATTGACGAGACCATAATGGCCCGCGTGAACGACGGAATAGAGCTCTCCGAAATAGAGCGGCTGGTGTCAGAGGAGCACAGCGAGGGACTGTATCACCACGACAAGCTGGTAGGCTGCGTAAAGCGCGCCCACGACATAGACGTCAACTTATCCGCCCATGTAATGCACGAGAACATCGCGGATAAGGCTTCCAGCGTTCTTGCGCTTCTTGCGGCAGTAAAGAATGCCGGCATAGCAAAAGAGGATGTAGAATATGTGATAGACTGCGCAGAAGAGGCCTGCGGCGATATGAACCAGCGCGGCGGCGGCAACTTCGCAAAGTCGGCGGCTGAAATAGCCGGCCTCAGCAACGCCACCGGCTCCGACTGCCGCGGCTTCTGCGCCGCGCCCGCCCACGCCATGATAGAGGCAGCAGCCCTCGTGGCTTCCGGCGCATACAAGACCGTTGCCGTGACCGCCGGCGGCTGCACCGCAAAGCTTGGCATGAACGGCAAGGATCACGTTAAGAAGGGCCTGCCCATACTTGAGGATATGCTGGGCGGGTTCTCCGTAATAGTCACTCAGGACGACGGCGTAAGCCCAGAGATCAACCTGGACATATTGGGCCGTCACAGCGTGGGCACCGGCTCCGCCCCCCAGGCCGTAATAGGCTCCCTTGTGACCGATCCCCTGGAGAGGAACGGCCTCAAGGTCACTGACATCGACAAATTCTCCCCCGAGATGCAGAACCCTGATATAACCAAGCCCGCAGGCGCAGGAGACGTACCTCTTGCCAACTATAAGATGATAGCCGCCCTCGCCGTAAAGAAGGGTGACCTTCAGAAGGCAGATCTGGCCAAGTTCACAGTTGAGCACGGCTTTACCGGCTGGGCTCCTACTCAGGGACATATTCCCAGCGGCGTACCCTGCATAGGCCATGTGCGCAACGCCATAATGGACGGCAAGATGAAGAGGGTAATGGTAATAGGCAAGGGATCTCTGTTCCTCGGCCGCATGACCAACCTGTTCGACGGCGTATCCTTCGTTATCCAGGCCAACTCCGGCGCAGAGAAAGCGGCGGGCGTAAGTGAGGAAGAAATCAAGAAGATGATCGCCAAGTCCATGAAGGAGTTCGCGGCTGCTCTCCTCGCAAGCGAAGAAGAGTAAAGGGGGTAAACCCATGAGCATGGAGAAAAAGATAATCGCCAAGGCCTTTATGGAAATGGCGGAAGGCCTGGAAAGCGGCAGCTTCGGCGTTAAGCCCAGAATAGCCCTTACCGGCATGGGCAGCGAGCACGGCGAAGAGAACGCCATGCAGGCTGCGGTCATGGCAGCGGCCCGGGGCGTGGACGTATATTACATAGGCTCTCTGGAGCATGAAGGCATAACCACAATACATGTGGCAGACGACGAGGAAGGCCACAAGAAGATGGAGGAGATGGTGGAAAAGGGCGAGGTTGACGGCGCAGTCACCATGCATTTCCCCTTCCCCATCGGCGTATCCACCGTGGGCCGCGTAGTAACCCCGGCTAAGGGCAAGGAAATGTTCGTTGCCAACACCACGGGCACCAGCAGCGCTGACCGCATCGAGGGCATGATAAAGAACGCGGTTTACGGCATCATAGCAGCCAAGGTCTGCGGTGTAAAGGAGCCCACACTGGGCATACTCAACGTGGACGGCGCGCGCCAGACCGAGATGGCGCTCAAGGAGCTTCAAAAGAACGGCTACGACTTTAAGTTTGCAGAATCCGCAAGGGCGGACGGCGGCGCGGTCATGCGGGGCAACGACGTTTTGCAGGGCACTCCCGACGTAATGGTGATGGATTCCCTCACGGGCAACGTCATGGTAAAGATGCTCTCCAGCTTCACCACCGGCGGCAGCTTCGAGGCCTCCGGATACGGCTACGGCCCCGGCATAGGAGAGGGCTACGACAAGCTTATCATGATCGTATCCCGCGCTTCCGGCGCGCCGGTAATAGCCAACGCATTGGAATACGCCGCACAGCTCATCCGGGGCAAGGTATTCGACGTTGCCAAGGCGGAGTTTGCCAGGGCCGAAAAGGCCGGCCTGTCCAAGATACTGGCCGCCCGCAAGGCGGCCGCCAAGCCCGCGGCCGAGGCAGAGACGGTGACCGCTCCCCCCGCGGAGCCCTGCACAGCCTCTATCCCCGGCATCGAGGTCATGGATCTTGAGGACGCGGTACAGGCCCTCTGGAAGGCAGGCATCTACGCAGAATCCGGCATGGGCTGCACCGGCCCTCTGGTAATGATGAGCGAAGCCAACCACGAAAAGGCTCTTGAGATACTCAAGAAGGCCGGGTATGTTGGCTAAGGGAGATATGATATGAAGGTAAATGACGTTATAGAAAAGGTGGAAAAGGACCTAACTACTGAAGAACTGGTCGACCTTATCGCCAACCATAACCGTCAGGTAGACCTGATATTCGCCGAGAAAAAGACGGACGAGGACGGCTACCTCACATGGGATCTGGAAAACTGGACCAGCGTTGACGGAAAGCGCTTTATCCGAAGCTACGGTCTTGAGGGCCGTATGCTGTCCGATTACAGCGGCTATAACAAGTACGACCTCAAGGGCTGCTTCCTGCCCGAGACTGCCAAGGAAGTAAGGCTCAACTGATCCAAAAAGCAGCAAAGCGCCCCGAATTTTTTCGGGGCGCTTTTGCAATGCGCTTTTACAGGCCGTATATTTCAGAGTACTTGTTCTCGAGGTAATCGGCATAGCAGGTGGGGTCGAACTTGCCGCAGACGGACTCGAACAGCGCCATGGGATCCTTCATGCAGCCGTATTTCCAGATCTTATCCTCCATCCAGCGGTTTATTCTGCAGAGCTCGCCCGCGCTTAAGGCCGCCTTCACGTCGAAATCGCGGTTCATCTCCTTGTAGTACTGCGCGCCGTAGGCGGAGCCTATGGCATAGGAGGGGAAGTAGCCTATGTTGCCGTTTGCCCAGTGGGAATCCTGCAAGACGCCGAGCTTATCCGAGGGCACGTCCACGCCGAGGTATTCCTTATAGAGTCTGTTCCACTCATGGGGCAGGTCGTGCGCGGTGATGCTGCCGTCGATCATGGCGCGCTCGAGCTGGTAGCGTATCATTATGTGCAGGCAGTAGGTAAGCTCGTCCGCCTCCAGGCGTATGAGGGAGGGGGAGGACTTGTTTATCATGCGGTAGAACTCATCGCCGGATACGCCGTCAAGCAGCGGGCTGAATTCCTTCTTTACAAAGGGGAAGATGAGGCCGCAGAACTCCCTGCTTCTGCCGATTATATTTTCATAGAAGCGGGACTGGCTCTCGTGCATCGCCATGGACGCGCCGCGGCCGAGATTCGAGCAGGCCAGCTCGTCGCCGGTATGCAGCTCATACAGCGCGTGGCCGCCCTCGTGTATTACGGAATACAGGGAGGCGGCGAAATTGTTTTCATAGTAGTGTGTGGTTATACGCACATCGTACTTGGAAAAGTCGGTGGTGAAGGGATGCTCGGTCTCCCCCAGTATGCAGTGATCCCTGTCGATGCCCATCACGTCCATGAGGTAACTCGAAAGCTCCTTCTGCTTTGCAATGGGGAAGCTCTGGCGAAGGGGCGCGTCGTTTACCCTGTCGCCATGCTCGACGACCTTGTGCATAAGCGGTACGAGGCGCTTTTTGAGGGTATCGAAGAAAGCGTCGCAGGCTGATGCGGTAAGGCCGCGCTCAAAGTTATCCAGCATGGTATCATAGGGGCGCTTGTCCGGCTCCATATAGAGCGCCATGCGCTTCGTGCTGTCGAACATCTTCTGGAGGTAGGGCTCGAACATGGAAAAGTCGTCCTTCACCTTTGCCTCGTGCCATACGCTGTCCGCCTCGCTGCAAAGCTGCTGGTGGGCCACGAATTCCTCGATGGGTACCCTGTGGGTACGCTCGTAATCCCTGTAAAGCTCGCTGGCCTTGCGGCGGGTCACGGGGTCGAGCTCGTCGGAATGCTCCATGAGGCATTCCAGCATTTCGATGGATTCCTTAGCGGTGGTATGCTCATAGCTTATGCGGGAAAGCTCGCCCAAGGTTATGGCGCGTACCCCCGCAGAGCCCTTGGGGGCCGTCGTTGCGCCGTCATAGTAGATGAGCCCGGAGGCATGGTACAGGGCAAAGCCACGCCTTTCGTATTCCTTGAGCTTTTGCAGTGCAGTATTGAGTTCCATTGTGTACTCCTTTATATATATGTTATTCTGTGACCCGTTCGCCGGGCCGCACTATGCGGACTATGCTTTCTTTTGGTATTTCCCATATGTTGCCGCAGAGGGTAGGGGAGGCCATATTCACATCGAACACCCGGCTCCAGCTTTCTTCTATGCG
>OGXT01001012.1_pt1 | contig 30170 bp, 20 predicted proteins | sample 1576361 | NCBI WGS metagenome assembly OGXT01 (sample SAMEA3541514, study PRJEB24748) | human gut metagenome | biome: human gut; feature: human-associated habitat; material: faeces | place: China | collected 2012 | reverse complement strand
CCGGTTAAGCCTTGATCTTTTGACTACTTTTCCATCAAGGGAAAAGTAGGTTCAATTATTTCTATATTTACTCTACTACCTTCATTATCGCCTTTCCCCAATATTCCCCCAATACGGCTGCCCCTTTTTCGTTCGGATGGAGATAGAACGTACCGGCATTACCTTCTTCCGGTATTAAATCCGTGAGATAATTGGCCTTGAAATAGTCGAATGCCTCCGTATCTCCCATAAACACCTGGCAGGGAAAACGTTTGGCATACTCTTCGACCAACGATTGCAATACCGGATAATAACTTTGTAGACGGTTTAAACCTTCTTTCAGATACATGGCGCCGTTATATGTATTCGGACTGTACCATACCGGACGATGTAAAACGATTTTACAACTGGGATACAACGCTAGTAACTGGTTGATAATAGCTTTCATGTTTTCTTCATATTTTTCAGGAGAGGCCGGTGCACCGTTCGGACCTGTAATCGCGCTATCGTTCGTCCCCAACATAATGGAAAAGACAAGGGTCGCCCAAGTCTCGTCCGCAAACTTATCGGCAGCCGCTTTCGCCTTCGGGAAAAGTGTTTCCGTTGTCGGCAGATAATCGGTAGTCGTACAGCCGCTTACTCCCTGATTGGAGTATTTGACAGAAGTGACCGACGGTTGCTTTGTCAGGTATAAAGCGGCTTTTACAGGAGGAGCGTCATGCGACGGAGTAGCGATTAACGCTCCCTGGGTAATACTGTTTCCTATAAATACGATGTTCATATTCTTTTTACTTTCCGCCTTCAAAAAAGGACTGCTCATCACCAGTCCCAACAACAGGCAGGCTATTTTCGCGATCTGTTTCATATTCGTTTAGCTGAGTTAATTTATTCGTTTGCGAAGGTAAAAATAAATCAACTATTTCGGGATGTTTTTGCAGCCAAACTTTTGCTCCCTCCGATTCACGTAAAGGATACTCTTCCATTATATCCATCAGTTCGCTCAGCTGCTCATTGGTAAACCTGAAGTTTTTAAAGAAAGCCGCAACGTAAGGGTGAGTTTCGGAAAAGCCTTTAGTAGCAACGGCTTCGATATGTTCTGCATTACCGAACACACCTTTACTGTCTTCCAGAAATTTCAGGTCATAACGGGAAAACATCCAGTGAGGCGTCCAGCCTGTCACGACAATCCAGTCATTATGTTCAACCGATTTTTGCAGGAACGCCGTCATGGTAGGCCCGCTGGAAGGCATCAAAGCCAGTTGTAATCCGTATTCATCAACAGCCTTTTCCGTCAGGTTCATCAGACTGGCACCGATATCGATTCCGATAATTTCATTTTTGAAACGTTCTTTGTGCGCATTCAGTTCTTCTATCGTATTGATCGTTACATAAGACGGAACAGCCAGTCCTAAACGGGCATTTTCAAACGGAACACCAATCGTATCCAGACGGTCGCCATATTTTTTCATATAGTCGACATGCGTATCCGGAAGCCACGCATCCAGAAACAGATCGACTTTACCGGCAGCGACGGAGGTAAAGATCGGAGCGATATCGGCATTCTTCAAAGTCACTCTATATCCCTGTTCCTCCAGCATTGCCTTTGCCAGGTAACTCATGGCGATGCCTTCCGACCAGTTCACATAGCCGATCGAAATCTCCTTCGGGTCTTTGGCACGACTGCAACCGGCAAGGAACATGAGCACAGCCAGGAGCAGGATCAGGTTGATAAGTATAAATAATCTTCTCATACAATTTTTCTTTTTACAGTTAATCACGCAGGTTTATTTCTTACGAACAAACCCCTGAGTTATACGATCCAGTACAATGGCCAGGATTACAACGGCAATACCGCCTTCAAACCCGAGACCGATCTTCATCTGGGTAATACCTTTCAATACGATCTCCCCCAAACCTCCGGCAGAGATCATTGCGGCAATCACCACCATAGACAATGCCATCATAATCGTTTGATTCACTCCCGTCATAATCGTCGGCAACGCCAACGGCAGCTGTACTTTGAAAAGTAGCTGGCGGGAAGTCGCTCCGAATGAGCGTGTCGCCTCAACGATATCCTCCGGAACCTGCCGTATTCCTAAATCCGTCAAACGGACAACCGGCGGCATGGCAAATATCACCGTGGCAAAAGCACCCGGCACAGGTCCCAGCCCGAAGAACAAGACAGCCGGGATCAGGTAAACAAAAGCCGGCATTGTCTGCATCAGGTCCATAACCGGACGAATTATTTTGGCGGCAATGCGGTTTTGAGCCGTCCATATCCCAAGCGGGACACCCAGGATGAGGGCGATTACGGTAGACGATAAAACCAATGCTACGGTCTGCATCGTTTGTTCCCAGAATCCCATCCCGTAGATCAGGAAAAGTCCCAGCAACGTAAGCACAGCTGTCCCTTTACCGGCTTTATACCAGGCCAGTACCGCTAAAGCCGGAATCATAATGTAAAAAGGTATCCATAACAATCCATGCTGAAAGGTCTCGATGAAACCACCGATAATATTATTGATGACATCAAAAAAATGTGCCCAGTGTTCCGTCATCCAGTTGATGACGATTTCTATATATTTCCCGATATTAATCATAAATCTATTGCGTTTTGAATTATTTCTTCTATTTCTTTCTGATCTTTCCCGGTCATCTCAATGATGATAGCGGAAGGAGAGACAACACCCACCAACCGATTTTCCTCATTGACAACAGGTAAAGCCTGCCGTACTTTCGGAAGTAAAGGAAGCATATCTTCCACCGTAGTATTTTCAAGGACAGAAGGTACTTCTTTCTGTACGATAGAACTGACATCCTTGCTTCCCTCTTTCCGCAATTTCAATACATCTTTATATTGTATCTCGCCGATAAACTGATCGTCATTCCCGATAACAGGCAGTGCATACAATCGTCTTTCACGCATTTTACGAAAGATCGCTTCCGGACCGTCTCTTTTAATCCTTACAACGATCGGTTGTTTAAGCATTATCGATGAAGCTGTTACGATGCGTCCCCGATCCACACTTTCTGTAAAACGTGTTACGTAAGCATTCGCCGGATCAGTCAGTATCTCTTCCGGAGTACCGACCTGCACGACTTCGCCATCTTTCATGATGGCAATACGGTCGCCCAGCTTAATCGCCTCGTCCAGGTCATGCGTAATAAAAACGATCGTCCTCTTCATCTTCTCCTGCAAAAGCAGTAATTCATCCTGCATCTGTTCACGGATCAACGGATCCAATGCAGAAAAAGCCTCATCCATCAAAAGGACTTCCGGATTATTAGCCAGTGCACGGGCCAGGCCGACACGTTGCTGCATACCACCGGACAGTTCATCGACCCGCTGATTTTCGTAACCTTTCAGACCGACCAGTTCGATACTCTCCTGTGCTTTCTTCTCCCGCTCTTCTTTAGGAACACTTTGCAATTCCAGACCGAACGAAACATTACTTAATACCGTACGGTGAGGTAATAACCCGAAATGCTGAAAAACCATTGCCAGTTCTTTCCGGCGTATCTGTAATAATTCCTTATCAGACGAACGTGTTATGTCGATCCCGTTCACACGGATCTCTCCCATTGTCGGTTCATTCAGCCGGTTTATGCAACGCAACAAAGTAGACTTTCCACTACCGGACAATCCCATGATAACGAACATCTCCCCTTCTTCAATTTCCAGGTTTGCGTTACGGACTGCGACTGTACATCCGGTTTCTTTCAAAATCTCCTGTTTACTTTTACCTTTCAGTATCATCTTTTTCGCCCTGTTCTTCTCAGAACCGAAAAGGATAGATAAGTTTTTTATTTCTATCTTCGTCATATATCTAATTATTTTGATTTCATGCCCGGTGGTTATAGTCCGGATCTGCTTTTTCAGACAAGTACAATCTGGTACCCGGACGCACATAATGAATCCGGAATAACTTTTTGACAATAAACTTTATATGCTAATTTTTACACCCTGGTGGTTAACGGAATCAGTACCGTTACATTATTACAACAAGTAAACCTTGATTTAGTTCATTTAAGGCTAAAAACATCTCGTGTCGGACAAATATTACCGGACAATAAAACGGCTTTCGCCATTTCTCTAAAAAACTTCTAAAGTTCAGTGAAAATCAATAAGATGAATTACATCTGAAAAATATCATATATTTTTGTAAGAAGAAACTTCCGTCAAATGCCGCTCCGCAGAATACCGGAGAAAAAAAGTTTATAAACTGTAGCCTGGAAAAATCAAAGAAGCGTGGATACTGTCAATATATAGACATTGAGGCTCTCGACAGGCCCCCCAACAATATGTATAACAGTACCACGCTCTTATCTATATACACGAACAACTTTACAATTATCTCATTGTGTATAAACAGAAAAGAACATTTGCATTTACAGTACTATTACTTGTTGGGTGAAATTGTCGAGATTTCGATGTCAAATAATATTAAAAAACGCTTATGTCTAACTTATAAAATGCTCATGAAGCAACACCTTGCATTTCATGTGCGGAACAAAGATACACAGAAGATTTAAATAATCAATTTTTCATCTAAAAATATACATGTATGCAATAGAAATACATGTAACCATTGTTATTTGATCAGTAAGTATTTTGTTTTCGAGGGCCTCATAAATGTTTTTGAGGACGCCAAAAACAGATTACTACCGGTAAAAAGAATAGGATTACCTAAAACAACCGGTAAACTAATTCGGTAATTCGGAGAGAAACATGTACATTTGCATTTTAAAGTATAAAATTAAATCTGTATCACAATGAAGACGCAATTATGCCAAAAGCTTGTAGTTCTCTTTCTCATAAGTGTATTTGTCAGCGGTTGTAACATCGGGACAAAAAAGACGACGGATAACGATGTGACATTCGATTCGATCAGTGTGGACAAAACATATCACCTCCTGGAAAATCCGGAAAATCCGAATTGTAATCTTCAGATAAACTTCACCTATCCGGCAAAATACGACAATAAAGATATCCTGAAAAAGATACAACAGCAATTTGTGTATTCTTACTTCGGAGATGGTTACGAAAACTTATCTCCCGAAGAAGCGACTGCCAAATATACCGAAGATTACCTGAACAACTACAAAGATTTGGAAGACGAATATAAAGCAGAAGTAGCAAAAGCCGACGAAACTCCGGTCGGAGCATGGTTCTCCTATTTTGAAATGTCGTCCGATGATATAGCCTATAATAAGAATGACATCCTAAGTTACACTGTCAACTTTGAAAATTACACAGGTGGTGCTCATGGCGCCCATTCTTTTACGAATCATGTCATAGATATGAAAACAGGTAACCTGATCAAGGAAGACGACATCTTTATCGAAGGTTTTCAGGAAGACCTGGCACAAATCCTTATAGACCGGATTGCCAAACAAAATACCGTGGAAAATCCGAAAGAACTGGAGAATATAGGGTTCTTCAGTATCGACGAGATTTTCCCGAACGGCAATTTCCTGATTGACGACAATGGCATTACCTATACATTTAACGAATATGAGATAGCCGCCTATGTAGTCGGTGCAACGAATGTACATCTTCCTTACGAAGAAATACAATATCTGCTCAAAAAAGAAAGTCCGATTGCACATCTGGCATTTTAAACATAATCTATGGAACTGATAAAAACTTATTTTCCGGAGCTGAACGAAACGCAACTTGCACAATACGAAGCTCTGTACGATTTATATACTGACTGGAATTCAAAGATCAACGTGATATCACGCAAAGATATCGAGAATCTTTATCCTCATCATGTCCTTCATTCGCTGGGGTTAACTAAAATGATGAAGTTTAAGGATGGCTCATCTGTTATGGATATCGGTACCGGCGGAGGATTTCCCGGTATTCCGTTGGCCATATTCTTCCCGGAAGTACAATTTCATCTGGTTGACAGTATCGGAAAAAAGATCAAGGTCGGACAAGCCGTGGCGGAAGCTATCGGTTTGAAGAACGTAACATTCCGTCACTGCCGGGCTGAAGAGGAAAAACAGCTTTTCGATTTTGTTGTCAGCCGGGCAGTCATGCCATTGGGGGACCTGGTCAAAATATCCCGCAAAAATGTAAAGAAAGAACAGCAGAACGCATTACCCAACGGATTGATATGTCTGAAAGGCGGTGAGTTGCAACACGAAATACAGGCTTTTCAGAAACAGGCAATCGTTGTTGAACTGGGCGATCACTTCAAAGAAGAATTTTTTCAAACTAAAAAAGTAGTATACGTACCGTTATGATTACAATAAAGGCTTTTGAATTCAATTATTTCCAGGAAAACACATTCGTGTTGTATGATGACACCAAAGAAGCTGTCATCATCGACTGCGGTTGTCTTCGCCCGTCGGAAGAAAAAGAGCTGAGCGATTTCATTACAGAGAATAAACTGACAGTGAAACATCTGCTTTGTACGCATTTACACCTGGACCATATCTTCGGGAATCCGTTTATATATAAAACGTATGGTTTATCCCCGCAGGCACACCGGCTCGATGTGGAACAACTCCCTGCACCCGACAAACAGGCACAGGCATTCGGACTACCGGGACATTTCCAAGAAATCCCGGTACAGAAACAGCTGGTCGGCAATGAAGTGATCAAATTCGGACATTCGGAATTATTGGTCCTGACAGTTCCCGGACATTCTCCCGGCAGTGTGGCTTTCTACAATAAAAAGAACGGTTTTGCCATTGTTGGAGACGCGTTGTTTGCAGGAAGCATCGGCCGTACGGATTTATGGGGTGGTAATCAGGAAGTACTGATCGCAGCCATCAACGACAAATTGCTGTCATTGCCGGATGAAACGGTTATTTATCCCGGACACGGACCGGAAACAAGAGTTATCGACGAAAAATTAAACAATCCTTATTTATAAACACATTAAATACTATGGACACAAATAAATTTGTAAACCGCCACGTCGGCATTGCAGAGGAAGATATCCCGGCTATGCTTGAAGCTATCGGTGTTAAATCGGTTGACGAACTGATTGACCAGACAATCCCGGCCAATATTCGTCTGAAAGAACCTCTGAATCTTCCGGAGCCAATGACTGAGCGGGAGTTTGCAGAACATATCGCCGAACTGGCATCCAAGAATGAAGTTTTTACGTCATACATCGGAATGGGGTGGTATGATACTATCTGTCCTGCTCCTATCCAGCGTAATGTCTTCGAAAATCCGGTTTGGTACACCTCATACACACCATATCAGGCTGAGGTATCGCAGGGACGCCTGGAAGCACTGTTGAACTTCCAGACTGTAATCAGTGAGCTGACCGCTCTACCGCTAACCAACTGTTCTTTGTTGGATGAAGCGACTGCTGCTGCCGAAGCTGCAACCATGTTCTACGGAAGCCGGAGCCGTGCACAGGCAAAAGCCGGAGCCAATACACTATTTGTTGATGAGAATGTATTTGAATCAACTTTAGCCGTAATCAAAACACGCATGATTCCACAAGGTATCAACGTGGTAATAGGAAATTATAAGACATTCATCTTTACACCGGATGTATTCGGAGCTATCGTACAATTCCCGAATGCGGATGGTTCGATTGAAGATTATAAAGAATTTATTGCAAAAGCGAACGCCAACGAAACCCGTGTAGCCGTAGCAGCCGACCTGATGAGTTTGGTATTGCTGACACCTCCGGGCGAATGGGGAGCCGACGTAGTGTTCGGCAGCAGCCAGCGCTTCGGTATTCCGATGTTCTACGGTGGTCCTTCTGCTGCTTATTTTGCAACAAAAGACGAATACAAACGTGCTATTCCGGGACGTATCATCGGTATCTCGAAAGATGCTTATGGACATCCGGCTTACCGCTTGGCTTTGCAGACACGCGAACAGCATATCAAACGTGAAAAAGCAACTTCAAATATCTGTACCGCACAGGCTTTATTGGCAACAATGGCCGGTTTCTATGCCGTATATCACGGAGCAGAAGGTCTGCGCAACATTGCCGGACGCATCCACGCTTCGGCCGGATTCCTGGCTGCCGAACTTGAAAAATTAGGTTACAGACAACTGAACAAGGATTACTTCGATACGTTGAAGATCGAATTGCCGGCTCATGTTTCTGTAAATGCACTGCGTGAAATCGCTTTGGAATGCAAGGTGAACCTTCGCTACTTCGAAGGCGGCCAGGTAGGCATCAGTATTGACGAAACAACACAGCCTACCGATATAGGCGTATTGTTGTATATCTTCGCCGGTGCTGCCGGAAAAGACTATATGCTGGAAGAAGCCATCCCGGAAAAGACTTATTTCGATCAGAAATTCGTCCGTACTTCCGACTTCCTTCAGGAAGATGTATTCAAAAAATATCATACGGAAACCGAGCTGATGCGTTATATCACCCGTCTGGGACGCAAAGACGTATCATTGGCACAGTCGATGATCTCCCTGGGATCATGTACGATGAAACTGAACGCTGCATCTGAAATGCTTCCGCTCAGCCGTGCTGAATTTATGAATATTCACCCGTACGCACCGGAAGAACAGGTAGAAGGCTATACGGAGTTGATTGAAAACCTGTGCTGCTACCTGGCAGAGATCACCGGATTCAAAGGTGTTACATTACAACCGAACTCAGGTGCCGCCGGCGAATATACCGGACTTCGTGTCATCCGCGCTTATCTCGAAAGCATCGGACAGGGACATCGAAATATCGTATTGCTTCCGGCATCGGCCCACGGAACTAATCCGGCCAGTGCTATCCAGTGCGGTTATACCACTGTTACTGTTAAATGCGACGAAAACGGTAATATCGACCTGGAAGACTTCCGCGCCAAGGCAGAAGCCAACAAAGACAACCTGGCTGCCAGCATGATCACTTATCCGTCTACCCACGGTATTTTTGAAGTAGACATCAAAGAAATGTGTGATATTGTTCATGCTTGTGGCGGACAGTTGTATATGGACGGTGCCAATATGAACGCTCAGGTAGGATTGACCAATCCGGGAACTATCGGAGCTGATGTTTGTCACCTGAACCTGCACAAGACATTTGCTTCACCTCACGGTGGTGGTGGTCCGGGCGTTGGTCCGATCTGTGTTGCCGAACATCTGGTACCGTTCCTACCCTCTCATCCGGTAGCCTGGGGAAGCGATCTGAATACGGTTTCTGCTGCTCCCTATGGTAGTGCAGGTATCCTTCCGATCACTTATGCTTATATCCGCATGCTTGGTACGGAAGGACTGGAAACTGTTACTAAAACTGCCATCCTGAATGCAAACTATCTGGCTTCTAAATTTAAAGACACTTACGGAATCGTCTATACCGGAGCCACAGGACGGGTTGGCCACGAATTGATTCTGGAATGCCGCGGTGTAAAAGAACGTTCAGGCATCGACGAAGGTGATATCGCTAAACGTCTGATGGACTTCGGGTATCATGCACCTACGCTTTCATTCCCGGTACACGGAACTTTAATGGTTGAACCGACCGAAAGCGAAAGCAAAGCCGAACTCGACCGTTTTGCCGAAGTAATGGACTGCATCTGGAAAGAAATCAAGGAAGTGGAAGAAGGCAAAGCCTCTAAAGAAGATAATGTGCTCAAAAATGCTCCTCATCCGGAATATGAAGTAACCGCCGATGAATGGAAGCATGAATATCCTCGTAGTAAAGCAGCCTTCCCACTGGAATGGTTGCATGACAGTAAATTCTGGATCAATGTGGCCCGCGTAGATAATGCTTACGGCGACCGCAATCTGATCCCGACACTCTGTGCTTGTGAAATTTAATAACAACAAACTATCTGAATGAAAAAAGTATTTTTAGCTTTAGCAGCCGTTGCCCTTCTGGTAACGGCTTGCAACAAAGCACCGGAAGCAAAAATCAAAGTGTACGGCTGGCAAGGTGAAGGCGGTAATACAACCGAAGAGACCTTACAAGCCGATTTTAGTAAATGGAAATCGCATGGGCTGGATGGTATGTGCTACAACGCCGGACATGATTTGCAAAAAATCCAGCGTGCCGCTAAAGTGGCTCACGCAAACGGTATGGAATACCATGCTTGGATACCGGCCATGTTACAGGGAGGCATGGACTCCACCCTATATGCTGTAAACCGCAAAGGCGAACCGGCTTACGAAGTACAAGCGTATGTTCCTTATTACAAATGCCTTTGCCCAAACCATGAAGGGACTGCCGAATTCCTGACCGATCTATACGGCAAAGTAGCCGATATTCCTGAAGTAGATTACGTTCATCTGGATTATATCCGTTATGTAGACGTTATCCTCGCCAAAGGTCTTTGGGAAAAATACGGTCTGGTTATGAACGAAGAATATCCGACTGCCGATTATTGCTATTGCGACAAATGTGTAGCCGATTTCAAGGCTGCTACCGGTATCGATATTAAATCTGTTGAAGATCCTTCCAAATGCAAAGAATGGGCTCAGTTCCGTTGCGACCTGATCACTAAGCTGGTAGATCGCATTGCAGATACAGTCCATGCTAAAGGTAAAAAGATCAGTGCAGCCGTATTCCCCGGTCCTGACTCACACGCCAAATGGATGGTTCGCCAGGAATGGAATAAATGGAATATCGACGCATTCTTCCCGATGAACTACAACGACTTCTACCTGGAAGACGCTGCCTGGGTAGGCGAGGTGACGAAGGAAGAAGTAAACTCTGTGAACGGAGAAAAACCCGTTTTCAGTGGTTTATTCATCTGCCACGATTGGCAAAACAAAGCTAACATCAAAGATCCGGAAGGACACGGTCTGATCCCTTCTGAAATAGAAGAAGCAGTACGCGGATCGATGGAAAGCGGTGCAGCCGGTGTTGCCCTGTTCACCCCCGGTAACATGACCGACGAACATTGGAAAGCTTTCGACAAAGCGATTCATCAAACTTACACTGTAAAGAAATAAAAGACTTACACAAGATGTAAATAAACGCAGGTATACGCAGCTCTAATTTTCTCATCTGCATATCCCTGCGTTTTTACATTTCATATTCTAATTCTAAAAACAAATAACTATCGCATGAACACAACGACAAAGAAAGAGAAAATCAAATTCAGTAAAGCGTTTTGGGTAGCCAATACCGTCGAACTATTTGAACGTGCCGCCTACTATGGCGTATTTATCGTAATAACACTCTACCTCAGCCGCATCCTCGGATTCAACGACATACAAGCGGCAACCATCGCCGGAACATTCTCCGCATTCCTCTACTTCCTCCCGACTTTTGCCGGTGCACTGGCCGATAAGATCGGATTCCGCAATTCCATGCTATTGGCCTTCTCTTTGCTGACCATCGGTTATGCCGGGTTGGGGCTTTATCCTACCTGGCTCCAGTCAGCCGGACTGGTTGAATACGGGACAACAACAACATTTACCGGATTGCTCGAAAGTAATCTCCGTTATGGAATTATCCCGATCATGATACTGATCGTTATCGGAGGATCATTCATCAAAAGTGTAATTTCCGGAACTGTAGCCAAAGAAACAACTCCCGAAACCCGTGCCAAAGGTTTCTCCATTTTCTATGCAATGGTAAATATAGGAGCCTTCTCCGGCAAGACTATTGTAAAACCGTTGCGCGAAGCATTAGGGAACGAGGGGTTGATCACTCTCAACTATTTTTCCGCTTCAATGACATTCCTGGCTCTTATTGCGATCTGGTTTTTCTATAAAAGCAGCCAACATTCCGGTGAAGGAAAAACTTTCGGACAAATATGGACGGCACTGATCAAAGTCTGTACAAACGGTCGCCTGATCATATTGATCTTTATTATTTCCGGTTTCTGGATGGTTCAGCACCAGCTGTATGCAACCATGCCTAAATATGTTTTACGTTTGGCTGGCGAAGGAGCTTCTCCTTCCTGGTATGCCAACGTGAATCCGCTGGTTGTAGTATTGACCGTAAACTTAGTTACCCAGTTAATGCGTAAGAAAACCGCACTTACCTCTATGACATTCGGTATGTTCATCATGCCGATCTCCGCTCTTTGCATGGCATCGGGAAATATGCTGGATGGCAACACAACTATCCTCGGTATGCATCCGGTAGCTTTCATGATGGTAGTCGGGATTGTCTTCCAGGGACTAGCGGAAACATTTATCTCCCCCCGTTTCCTTGAATATTTCTCATTGCAGGCCCCCAAAGGCGAAGAAGGATTATACCTCGGTTTCAGCCACCTTCACTCCTTCCTGTCATCTATACTCGGATTCGGCTTATCAGGCTTCCTATTAAGCAAATACTGTCCGGAACCAACACTGTTCGCCACACATGAAGAGTGGGTAGCCGCCAGTGCACATGCCCATTATATATGGTATTATTTCGGGGCGATCGCGCTAGTTTCGGCCGTTGCCCTGATTATATATGGTAAAGTGGTTAAAAGACTAGATGCAAAAGTCACTAAAAACAATTAAATAATATAACCACTTTATAAAATAAAAAACCTTCATATTATTCGAATATGAAGGTTTTTTATTTTATAAGAATACATCAGAGACCTTCTTATTTACTCACAAGCTCTATAGCACCCACTTTTAACCCCTGACTTTCAGCCTTTACAACAATTTTACCCTTCTTGTTTTTTACAGTTTTTACAATTACCAATGCCAACCCATTGAATGCACAACGTTCATGACTTTGAAACGAAGTAAAATCAGTAGGATTACCATTATCTGTCGATACAATTTCGCCAGCCCCTTCTATTGTAAACCTGATCAAAGGATTAGCACGAGGCACAGTTTGTTTACGATTATCCTGAACAGCAACCGTTACAAACACCAATTCAAAGCCATCTGATAATATTTCACTTTTATCCGCAGTAAGAGATAAAGACTTTGCCTGCCCGGTTGTTCTAATTTCAGCTTCTGACCATCTTTTTCCATCCTTGTAAGCAATAACCTTTACTATACCAGGTTCGTACTTTATACTATCCCATACTAACCGAAAGTCTTTACCCGGTTCTTTAACCCTCTTGCCTTTACTTTTACCGTTAATGAACAACTCTGCCTCCGTGCCCGAGGTATATACATGTACCGGAGTAATTTCACCTACTCTTTCCGGCCAGTTCCAATGAGGAAGAATATGCGTCATCGGCAACTCCGGACGCCAATGCGATTGATAAAGAAAATAACGATCTTTAGGGAATCCGGCCAAATCTATAATTCCAAAATAACTGCTACGGGAAGGCGGACTTTTTTTTCTCAATGTATCCAATGCAGCTTCCAATTCCCTTTTTTTAGTTGAATCATTTCTAAAATTCAATAAATTAGTCGCATCTGAATTATAAGGAGTAGGCTCTCCTATATAATCAAATCCTGTCCATACATATTCACCTAATAAATTCGGGTATTGATTCAGAATCCTAAATTGAGCATCAGGAGAACATCCCCAACCAGGTGAAGCACGATCATAAGAAGTTATCTGCCAATCCTGATAGTCGGTATCAAAAAAGTATTCACCACGGGAAGAAACACAAGAAGATGTTTCACTACCAACTGTTGGCATATTTACATAACGCGAATCTTTATCCCATTTAGCCTGCTGGCTGAAAAAATAATTAACTCCCATTATGTCCGGCTCCTACTTCCCGTCCTCCATCAGGATCGTTATATCCATTTGTTACAGGCCGGGTAGGATCTGCCTTACGCATAATATCTGCCAAATGTTTGGTCATTTCCACATTTCGTTGCTCCATCACCTCATTTCCTATAGACCAGATAATGACAGAAGGATGATTACGATCCCGATGCACTAAAGCCAGAATATCTCTTTCATGCCATTCGTCATACAATAAATTGTAATCCTTTTTCCGTTTGCCGATTCTCCATGCATCGAAAGCCTCATCCCATACCAGCAATCCCATTTTATCGGCCAGCTCTAACAATTCCGGAGCCGGCGGGTTATGCGAAGTCCGTATGGAATTACATCCCATATCCTGAAGTATATCAAGTTGACGTTTCAATGCACTTTTATTAAAAGCAGCTCCTAAAGATCCCAGATCATGATGATTACAAACACCCTTGATTTCCACTTTGTTTCCATTCAGTAAAAAGCCGTTATGCGCAGTAAACTCAATTGTTCTTACACCGAATGATGTATTATACGTGTCCATAAGTACTCCATCCACAAAAACCTTTGTCTGCGCCAGGTAACGGTTAGGGGATTGAATATCCCAGCGTTTAGGGTTAAGCAGATCGGTTGTCATAACCGTTTTAGCAGTCGAGTTGGCATGAATATCGATTATATCCGTTTGTTGGGTTACCAATCCTCCCGGCACATCATCGATGTCGAGTTCAAAATAACTCGTCACCAGTTGCGCCTGAACGGGCATATGCTCATAATTTTCAACAGTTATCTCAGTTTTCACCTTGGCTGACCGATCAGTTATCTCAGGAGTTGTGATGTAGGTACCCCAATGTGCAATATGTACAGGCTGACATTTAACCAGCCACACATGTCGGTATATACCAGCCCCGCTATACCACCTGGACTCCCAGTTTTCCGTATCGAGCCGGACAGCCAAGACATTCTTCTGACCCGATTTTATGAAGGGAGTTAAATCCAACCGGAACGAATTATAGCCATAAGGCCACGTACCGACATACTCACCGTTAAGCCAAACTTCGGCATTAGCCATTGCCCCGTCAAAATCAATGTACGTCCTCTCTCCCACCTTTTGCTCAGGTGTAAAATATTTCCGATACCAGCCTATTCCCTGATAAGGTAATTTTCCGGTTTCTCCTCCCAGTTCAATCCGAAAAGGGCCTGCTATCGCCCAGTCATGAGGTAAATCTAGTTTTTGCCAGTCTGAATCATCTACAGTTTCTTTTTCCAATCCAGACGGTTCCAACAGAGACGTACCATCAGCTTGTAAACCATAGCGCATAAAGAGCCATCCCTCATCAAACAACAGAACATTAGCATTGCCCATTCGTTGAATCGATTTGTCCTCATTTACAGAAGAGAAAACCTGTAAAAAAATAGACAAACTAAATAATGTAAATACTATTTTTCTAATCATTTTTATTTATTTGCAATGTATGACTTTGACTAATTCATTCTATTCAGATGATTTATCTACTATACGTGCTACAAATCCACCTCCAGACATCAAATTTTCTTTAAGTCGTTGACCTGATTTAATTTTTATTTTCTTTATCTCAATCTGTTTTCTGTTATCAGGAGAATCTGTTGCTATCTCCATCATGTAATTTCCCTTGGGTAGAAAATCTATTTTAATATCTAAAATTCTCGCATCTTCTCCATTCAACACCGTTAAATACCATACATCACCCTTCCGACGAGCCAATGCTGCCAATTTTCCGATCTCGCTTTCTGGCAATACAACCGTTTCATCCCATACGACAGGAACACTTTCAATAAACGATCGTCCGGGAGAAGAAAGCATATCTTCCATATCGGCTGCAAAAATCAACATGGGAGATGTCAGCATATAAATAGATGAAAGCTGATGGGCAAATGTAACCGATGGTGGACAAAAAGCTCGGAAGTTCAAAGGTGTATAGTCAGCTGGGCCAACCAGCCAACGAGTAAAAGGTAACACTGTGTTATGATAGGGCCAAGGGGGACCAGGTGCCCAACTACTCTCTCCTCCCACGGTCTCCAATCCTCTAACAGCCTCTTTTGCCAACAAATTAGGATACGTGTAAGAGTCTCCGGTAGGCTTATTCACCCCATGAAAAATCACCATCAGCTTTTCTTTGGCAGCATCTTTCAGGATATTCTCCATCAGATTGACTGTAAAAAGATTTTCAGTATGGAAAAAGTCGATCTTCAAACCCTTGACACCCGTTTCCGAACACTTCCTCATAAAATCGGCACGCTCTATCGGATCAACCAATCCGATATCCGTCCTATTACCAAAACGAGGAGAAGAAGAACGCCATACCCATATATTCACATTCCTCTCTTTCGCATAATCTACCAAATCTTTCAGCATTTCCCATTTTGTCCGTCCATTTGCATCTTTTTCGGTTTGCTGCCACAGTTCCCAGCCGTCATCAACGACAACCGACTCAATGCCCAACTCGGAACATCCGTCTACATATTTTTTATGATTATCCACACTCAAACGCTCAATCCCCCCTTCTGTCAGCCATGTAAACACTGCTCTTCCCGGCTTGATCCAGTCTGTATCTGCTCCGTTCGGAAAAAGTGTTTTATCCGGTTTGTCCGATACCTTTGCCAATATCTTGTTATTAACCAGACCATTCAAATCTTCCGACAGCATCAAAACACGCCAGGGAGTAACAACCTCGTTTGTTCCTTTCACCGGAGAAACGATCCAAGGTACATTCCAAACGGTCTCATGCCAGTACTTTGCCGGAGGAAGTCCAGTTATAATACCTGTCTCCATATGACCTTTGTTCTCCACATAACCAAACTGAACCCGGTTAGGCTCTGTTCCAAACAAGACCGCACCATGATAATTGAAAAGATTAGCTTCCGTTATAGCCGCATAAAGTCCGTTCGGAAGATGAAAGGTTGCCGGAGGAGCTAATAATTCTCCTTGTATATGATCTGTCATCCTATCCTGATATTGTTGCAGCCAACCGTACTGGAAAGGTCCACTAGCATACCATGTTCTGGTTTGTGATGGAAAAGTAAATGATGTTTCTTCTCCATAAATACATTTAGGCCCTTCAGCCGGAATACGATAGCGTAAAGCGATTCCGTCAGGGAAAACACGTGTATCTATATGAAAAATTGCACCTTCTGTTTGCTGCAAAGTATATACAACATAACCTCCTGCACCTTCCACTTTATCTATTATTTTCGCATTTTCACCTAATACGTGATTATCAACATTTAATCCGAGAGGCGATTCTAAAATAACAGGTTCTTTCCCATAGGATAAACTAAAAACAAGTCGATTTGCAGGATTCACCCGCATATCCAATAATATTTGATTGTCGGCCTTCACCGACTGTAGACAGAAAATAAATCCTATAAACGAACTTATGACCTGTAATGTCATTCTTATATTCATGATTATACAAATTAATTATTTACTATTTACGGTATATTCGTTAAAACTCGACTTTGCTTGTATTTCTAATGATAAATATGAGGCAAAGAAACTCCAAATTCCTTCAATAGAAAATAGACAAACAATTAATCAAGATGGATAATATTAAGAAATCAGGTATGGATATCTACGAGATCAATGTTAAGATCCATAAAACCCATACCTGATATAAATCTTGATAACCGAAAAAATCTTTTACCTATTTACCAAAAACATCTATTTCTACGATATTCGTAAAAGGCTCACGGTTACTATCTGGCATCAATATCTTCAGATAGCATCCCTTCATTGTATCTACAGATTCCGGTATCGTGAGCGAAATATTACTTGCATCCTCAAACTCTACATTTCCAAGACTTACCCAACTATCGACATTAGCATCCGGCTGGTCAGAAATATATAGTTCTACTGTTTTTGTATCCTTATTTGCCGAACGACGATGTAATTCCACTCTCCAGATCTTCTTCGGAGTTTTCATGTCAACGATAAGCCAATGAGGTAAAGGAGCATTTCTATTTTCATAAGCAGAATGCCAATAAGTACTAAAATCACCATCAAGTATAGCATTCCTTCCTCCACCATCCGATAGTTCTTCATCCGAAACCGCCACTACTTCCCATGAATTACGGTCATACTTATATTCTTCCGGGAAAGAAATTTCATTCACTTTCCATACTGTATAAAAAGTGTCTATACATTCTTTTTCCGGAATATATAAAGACCTATACTCTATAGAAGAACCAGCTTTTGCATCTGGCAACTTAATAATATAATCCGTTGAAGGCATTTCTACCGTAACCAGAGAACCATCCTTTTTTACATAACGTATTTCATTTTTTACCAGATTTTTGGGAGCAGAATACCATTCAAGAATACCTTCTTTATCCAACAAAGAAATATTTTTTATACGACGATCATTCAATGTTGATTGAAAGATTTCACCATAAGATGTTCCAAAAGCTGTCTGATATAAAGATTTATGCCCAAATTTATCTGTTGTCTGAACATTAAACGTGTAAGATTTCTCTTCCATATCATTCAAGACCACAAAAATACTGTCATATCCCGTATTCAATTCTACAGGAATAATAAGTGAATCAAGCCCATCATTCCAATACACGTCAATTGAACGGACATTTGGAGCATTATAAGTACGGCATTTAAATAAGATCCTTTCCTTACCTGCTATAAATCTTAACGAATCCGGTTTAGGAGCATAAATAATCTCACCACCTTCTATATATTCTTTGTGCACATCCATAAAGTCATCACAAGATGTGATAGACAAAACAGAAATGACAAACGCAATTAAAGCATATACTTTCTTCATAATTGTTCTTTTTTATTTTGTTGATACTATCATCATTCCTGATTCTCTCCATAAAATGTTATTTCCGCCGGATGCGTATAAGTAGCTCCACCCCATGTCGACAAAACGATTACACGGATATAGCGCATCGGAGCTTGGGATAACTCAAAAGAAAATTCATGTCCTTTATCAGCCTCCTCCATATCCAAATCAGTCATAGTAGCTCCCGGAGAGCCCGAAGGTTTTACTACTTCGCAATCCATTATTTTTGTCCATTCGCTCCAATCACCACTTGCACTCGGTACATGGTCGCAGGTGTAAACTTCCATTTTCTTCGGATTACCCCGTTGATAATAAGTATTACCTCCACCTCCTACAATTTTTCTTTGGTTAAGAACAAAACGACTAAGTTTTGCTGTACACCCCAAGTCTACAGTAAAAGGTGCAGGCAAGGTATTATTAAGTGTATGTCCAAAAGTCGTAAGATCATCATCTATCAGGAATATATTCTGAGAATCCCACCCTGTATAAGGAACGTCATTATTCAACTGCATAATTTTCATTTTTTTCTTATCTAACTTTTCCTCATACATGGGAACTACTTCCGCAGAAATAGTATCCGAATAGTTATTAAAATTATCACTTATTATTATTGAAAACTTCGATAATTCAGGTTCATAACCTCGAATACTATAAACATTCTTATCTATATCACTCGTTATGATATTCAATGTAGAGACCGCTCCCAAAGAATCAGGTCCTAAAAACTCAACATTAAGCGGAGCTTTATCAGGATTTTTCCAATTAAAACGAGCTCCTCCAAAATCAGCTTCAATCGTAACTGATTTTATAGCCTTATTTAAAGGAGATTCTAATGGGCGAAATTTAACTTCTATCGGCTCTGATAATTCCTGAGCTCTATTTATTGCATAAAGTATTGCTGTATGTTCCAATGTATCATTATATCCTTGAATCTTTAGCTTATTTTCATAAAATGAAGCGCTTATTTCGCGTTCTACATTATCTGATAAAGTATATACACATTTTACCGCCAACAAATCTTCTGATTCTGGAATTTTATATGAAATCGTAGCTCCCCCAGCAGAGGACTCAACTACAACATTAGTTACAACTCCCGGCTTTCCCAAACTACCGCTAATCGGTAACTGTTCCTTTTCCGAACAGGAAAACAATGTAAAAAGCAATAATATTAAATTTAAATATTTAGTTTTCATATACACTAATAATTTAATCAGTTGATAATTACCATCCCGGATTTTGAATCAATTGCGGATTCTTTATCCTTTCGGACTCAGGTATGGGGGCAAAATAATTTTTATAGGAGAATGATTGTGTATACACAGTTGTTACTGTATAATAATTCTCCGCTTCACTTGCCTGTATGTTCCATCCCTGAATCAAACGATTTTGTTCGTCCTGAGCAGTCTTCCAACGATGGCTATCCCAATAATAAACACCTTCACATGCCAATTCGACCTTACGTTCCCGTTGAATAATTTCACGCATACCTTCCTTGGTTGTCGGTTTTTCCGGCTGATTTGAATATTTGTTCCAACTTTTCAAAACACCTTCCAATCCAGCCCGTTCACGAACCATGTCGATATATTTGTACACTTCCGCATCAGGAGCACCTTTCGCTTCGTTCAAAGCTTCAGCACACATCAATAACAAGTCCGCATAACGCATTTCCGGAAAAGGATATGCTTCATATGTAACTCCGTTGGCATCCCGGAAAGATGTATTAATTGAAACTAATTTTTTAGGCCAATAACCTGTAACATTATAATTTCCAGGATCACCTATAGAAGAAACTTCACCATAACGATTCTTGGGATATAAACACTCTGCATCATCATCTGGCATATTTTTATACGAATTTCCATACCACTTACCACGGTCGAATCCGAGAGTTGAATAATAACGAGGTTCGCGATCAAAGTTTAGAACAGCTGTTTGTTCACCCTCCTGAATATAATAGCGATGCTCTTTATCCCCCGTACGTAAATTATATCTATGAGTATAATCATACGTCTTATCTTCTTCAATAGGTACCCCGTTTTTAGAATAAAACAGTTCAACAGTAGATAGAGGTACACTCATCTTCTGCTTGGCTATAGACAGTGCTGTTGATGATTCAAAAAACACTAAACATTCATTTTGAAAACTTTCATTAAGCAAACTTACCGTATTACACCAAATAAGTTCCGGATTCCATCGGTGACTAATAACCCCTCTCAAGGTCTGAACCAACAAAGTTTCATCTGACAGTTTTTTTGTTGCAATATAATCGGAAGTCTGATATAAACGCACACCAGCCGACTCGCATATCTCCACAGCCTTTTTGCATGCTTCTGCCGCTGTTTGCCAACGTGTTGCATCATAACTTTGATTGAAAAAAGGTTCTCCATTATGATCCAGAAAACTGTTATAATCTGTATTACCGTTGAATAATGGACTTGCCCAATATAAAAGAACTTTTGCTTTCAACATATGGGCCGCAGGCATCGTAAATCGTCCTAATTCAGTTGTCGGATTAGATAAAATCAATGGCAAAGCCTCGCTTCCTATTACCTCATCCATCAAATCAACGATATATTGGAAACAATCATCCACCTTTTCACGATAAACACGTACCCCTTGAGTTGATTCATTGACAGAGGGACTTTCACGTAAAGGGCAAATCGGTCCGTAATAAGACAGCAAATAAAAATGCATATACGCTTTGATCATTTTAACTTCAGCAATCATACGCTTCTTTTCATATTCTTCCAGATCTGCAACACCACCAATACCTTCCATAAACGTGTTACACTCACGGATACCTGCATATAGTGAACGAACCCCATCACTATTATTATTCCAATAATTAATAAGTGCACTGGTCGGATTATCTTGTCCCAGTCCTAATTTCATTCCATTCTCAGTACTATATTCCGGATTAAAAATCATTTCCAATGCACCAAATACCGCTGGATTTTCATTCCATCCAACAGGTTTCGGCATTCCCCAGTAACAAGTTGCCAGATATTTCTCTGCTGTATAACGATCCGCAAAGACATGCTCTTCTGTCGCCAAATTATCCGGTACTACATCCAAGAAATCACAAGATGTTACAGTCAAGACTGTACAGGCACATACTATATATTTATATAATGATTTCATACTATTATTATTTAATTATTTTAGAATCCTAAATTTATACCGACATTAATAACACGCTGTATCGGATACCCTAAACCGTTTCCTGCCATTTCCGGATCCCACAATTTGAATTTACTCCAGCATAGCAAGTTTGTTCCGCTCACGTAAACACGTAAATTCTGTACCTTTATTTTTTTTGTCAACACCTGTGGTACAGTATACCCCAACTCTACTGATTTTAAACGAAGAAACGTTGCATCCTGCATAAACCAAGTACTCTTTTGGTTATTGTTTTCTACAGACTGATTCGACAATCTAGGCCAGAATGCATATGGGTTACGATTATTTTCCGACCAATAACTATCAGCAATAACTTGCAATACCTGATTCTCCCCTTTTAAACCATCATCATCACTTTGACCAGAATTACCATCAATAAACGGAGTTATTTTCTTTTGGTCAAGCCAAAAAGACTGACGCGCTGAACCTTGGAAAAAGAATGAAGCATCCAATCCTTTATAACCGACAGAAAGTCCGAAACCATAATTTATCTCTGGTGTAGTAGGGTAGCCGATGGGGACCTTATCTAAATCGGAAATTTTTCCATCCCCATTCACATCACGGTATTTAATATCCCCAGCCATATAGTTACCAAACTGTGTCGGGGAATTCTTTACTTCTTCATCATCAACAAACAACCGCTCAGCAATATATCCCCATTCTTGTCCTAAAGATTTACCGATCTTTGACAACCAAGGAGTTGCACTATAATCGGGTTCTTCCCATTCTACCGCTTCACTTGTTGCATAAGTAAAAGTACCACGTCCTGTCATCCACCAGTCTTTATTGAAGCTCTTTTCATAATTCAGTTCCATATCGACACCATGGCCTTTTGCCTTTCCCAAGTTAGCCTTTACAGCCGGAAGAATACCCATTGTACCAGGAATCACACGATCTAATAATATATTTTCACGACGTTCTGTAAAATATTCAATATTAGCAGACAAACCAAATGTTGTCGTAGCCTCTAACCCGACATTCATTTTATAAGAAGTTTCCCATCCGATCTGATCATTAGCATAACGGTTAAAGCTAACACCTCCAGGATTATAGTTCATTTGTGTACCCCAATTCACATTGCGACCGGCATCCATATTTACATCCGACAAATAATAGAAACGGTCATTACCACTACCTATCTGGTCCTGACCAGACATACCATAGGAACCTTTAAACTTAAACTGTGAAAAAACATCCTTCAACGGTTCAAAAAACTCTTCATTAGAAACCATCCATCCTAATGCTCCCGATGGGAAAAAGCCCCAACGGTTATTCTCAGAGAATCGCTCCGAACCATTATAACCAAAAGTAAACTCTCCGAAATAACGAGAATCGAAGTTATAGGCCAAACGGCCAGCTAAACCGATGTTTCTATACGGTAATGACAGTTGAAGGTTATCTGCAATACCGGATTTTTGATTACGCATCGTATAAACCAGCAAAGCATTCACATTGTGTTTATCATTAAACAGACGAGTATATTCAGCCTTTCCTTCCAGATAGATACTACTATTTATATAGCGCTGACCTGGTTCGTAATTAATCCATTCCGTACCTTCTGTAGGATTCAAACGATTCAAAGTATAAGAACTTTCTTGCAGATTATAAGAACCGATGCTATAATAAAACGGTTTATATGCACGATTTACAGAGTATTCTGAATAACGATCCATATTGACTAGCACACTGGCTGTCAAACCCTCCGTTATCATTTTCAAATCCTGATTCAACACAAATTGTGTCAGCATCGTATTCTTACTATACTCATTATAACCTTTTAAAGCCTGCGCATAAGGATTGACATAGTTAGCACTTCCATAATTTCCAAATAATATATGATTAGCGTGAGCATAATTTTCATCCGGCTCATAATATGGTTTAAACAAAACAGGATTAGCCTGCATCACATGATTATACATACCACTACCACCACCAATAGGTCCAGAATAATCATCAAATGCAGCACTCATTCGTAAAACTAATTCCGTTGTCTTCGTCAGGTTCACATTCACATTTGAGCGAATTGTATATTTCATCAAATTGATATTCGAGTTGAAATTATTACGTTTATCAACCTTCACATTTCCATTATCTCGTGTCATATTGGCCGCCACATAATAACGAGCAACCGTACCGCCACCACTCACACTGATATTTGCACGCTGATTCATAGTCAAATCTTTGAACATGGTGCTATACCAGTCTGTCGAAGGGAAAATATCCGGATATAACCCACGTTCAGTCATGGTTATCTTTTCCTGAGAATATAAAGCTAACCCCAACGGATCACGTGTTTTAATTGCCTCATTCTGCATTCGCATGTAAGTAACCGGATCAGCCTGATCAACTCGACTGGTAGGAGTAGAAAATGAATTTTCAATACGGACATTCACTGCGACCTTACCTTCACGTCCTTCCTTTGTTGTTACAGAAATAACGCCATTAGCACCACGCGCACCATACAATGCCGTAGCCGTTGCATCCTTCATAATCGTAAAACTGGCGATATCGTCCGTATTCAAACGAGCCAAATCATCTGTGCTTAATTCAATTCCATCAATCAAAATCAAAGGATCTTTTTTCGCTTCAGCACCGAAAGTCGTGATACCACGGATAAAGAAGTTGGCATTATCTTGCCCCGGTTCACCGCTTGTCTGATAAGAAATTAAACCTGCTACACGACCGGCAAAGGCTGTAGTCAAGTTACTACTCGGAATTTTCAGTTCTGCCGGTTTTACCGTTGTGATGGCAGAAACCACGCTTTCTTTTTTCTGCTTGGCAAAAGCAACTACCGTTACTTCCTCCAACTGGTCTGCCTTTGGCTCCATCACAATGTTCAGAAACCCCTCACCTTTATAGGCTAATTCTTTTGTTTCCATACCAATGTAAGAAACAACTAATATTTCATTGGCTTTAACACCATCGAATTCAAAGTTTCCATCCACATCGGCGATCACTCCTCTTGTACTTCCTTTGATTTGTACGGTTGCACCAGGTAGCGGATCACCACCGGTGTCAGAAATCTTACCTTTTACTTTTTTCGAGTTCTGTAAAACAAGGCCGACTAACGGTTCCATCCTGTTTCTTTCCTCATCATAGCGACTGATTTGAATGTCTCTCTTCTCTGTTGCAGGTATATTTCCGGCAGCAAATACCGGAATTGTACAAACAAATGGCAGGGAGACAAAAAGTCCTAAGAGTACTTTTTGCTTCATAATGTATAATTTTTAGGATAAATATAAATTAGGTTATCTTCTCTTTCTCTAAGTCTTACTTCCGTGAAGAGACAGTACTATCTCCTGTATGGAGGCAATACTGTCTCCGGCATGGCGATAACGGTATCTCCAGATAAAAGACAGTAAAATATTCTATTGCGATAAAATTATTCAATCTCCGGACGGTCGCTTCCTCCTCCCGTTCCTACATGTACCGGAATCGAGACAGAACGAGGGGTTTTCAAGGTTATTCCTGTACCTTTTGTATATTGTGTGGTTACGGTCAGTTCATATTCGCCGTCGGTCAGTTCAGTAGGGACTAAAAAGATCAGCTCCGAAGGGTTATTAGTAGCAAACATATCCTCAGTCACTTTTGTCACAGTATCGTTCTCCTTATTACGAATAACGATACCCACAGAAGCATCATCACCTACAACCTTCAAATATGCACCGCGAATCACAAAATTCCGTCCGGGAGTCATACTACCATCTTTCAATTTGGTTTTCTTGTCTTCTGTTTCCAGGATATACATGACATCATTTTTCTCACCTTGTATAACCACCTGGGTTTTGGCAATTTCTTCCCGCAATACTTTATCCTGATTGAAGGATACATAAATACTGTTCTTTTCAGGATTCCAACGTCCTCCCTCTATCAGACCTGTAAAACGTGGAACCGCATAAAACAATCCAGTATTAACATTGTAACCATTCATCAGAAAACGGGCTATGATACGTTCGTAAAGGCTAACAACGTGTACCAGTGTTTCTTGTCTTAAACCGGTATCCTCTTCCCGCATTTCTTTGTACACCTGTTCAAGGCCAACATTTCCGGCAGCATCAAGAATCAGAATCTTGTCATTGGGATCTTTCGTCACACTATTGGGTACGATCCATCCTTTTAATTTGTTTTGCATAATAGCTCAAATTGTGAAAGACTAATCTTTCTGGTTTGTATTAAATATTGTAAATCCTACAACCTAAAAAAAGCAATAGTCTTAGCAGAACTATGGTATCCATCTACATATTCTGGAAATTTATTCAATAGAAGTCGTATATTATGACAATAAAACTCAGATTGGATATCTCAACTCATTCTTTGAAAATAAACACATCAAACAACTGAATAAACATTACAATCTCAAATTAAATATTTTGAAATACAGATTTTGAAAGTTTATATTTATTTGTACTTTATCAGCTGTTTCGAAAGATAATCCATTATCAAAGAATGAAAGTCTATTTTCTATTCTTAGAAAGCTCTGTATTTTTGCATTGTTAATTAAATAACCTAAAACAATACCATAGTTCTGCTAAGACTACAGTAACTCAGATGAAAAAATACGGTTATATAATCTTCCATACAGATATGATAATTTCGGGAGAAATTATCTAAATATTAAAAACTGAAACTTTAGTACACATCAAAAAAATCAACTAAACATCAAGTTATTTCATCATATATTATATATGTAACCAGCTTTTAATTATTTGCACAATCTTTCGATTAGATGTACAATCTTTCGATTTGCCATACCTCAGCATTCTTTAAACTTACATTTTAAATATTTGTAAAAATCGGATATTACATAACTATTGAACTTTTCCCTTAAAATAGCGAATGAACAGCTTATGTCAAAAACAACAAAGGTGCAGTCTGGGTGCTCAAAAAACCCTAAAGTGTGCAGATTTCAGGTTAAAGTTCTTTGAGATAAAGAATGTTTGACTACTTTTGCAATCGGTAATTTTTTTACTAATTACCAATTAATTTTCAGACAATAGAAATCTAATATTCCTATTAATATGAGTTTAAGAATTATTGTTTTAGCGAAACAGGTTCCGGACACACGCAACGTGGGAAAGGATGCGATGAAAGAAGACGGAACGGTAAACCGTGCCGCCCTTCCCGCCATCTTTAACCCGGAAGACCTGAACGCATTGGAGCAGGCACTGCGCCTGAAAGATGCCTACCCCGGATCGACTGTTACATTACTGACTATGGGACCGGGACGTGCCGCCGAAATCATCCGTGAAGGTTTATACCGCGGAGCAGACGGCGGCTTTTTGTTAACCGACCGTGCCTTTGCAGGAGCCGATACACTGGCAACATCATACGCCCTGGCTACGGCTATCAAAAAAATTAACGAGTACGATATTATCATCGGTGGCCGTCAGGCTATCGACGGAGATACTGCACAGGTAGGTCCCCAGGTAGCTGAAAAGCTGGGATTGACACAAATCACCTATGCTGAAGAAATCCTGAACGTGGATGAAGCAGCACGCCGTATCACCGTAAAACGTCATATCGACGGAGGCGTGGAAACCGTAGAAGGCCCGCTGCCTATCGTAATCACAGTAAACGGCTCGGCAGCTCCCTGTCGTCCGCGTAACGCCAAACTGGTACAGAAATACAAACGTGCCATGGGAGCACAGGAAAAAGCGGCTCAACCGACAGCCTGCCACCCCAATGGCCCGCAAGCTATTCAGTATCCTGAACTATACGAAACACGCCCGTATCTGAACATCCCCGAATGGAGTGTGGCTGATGTGAACGGCGACCTGTCTCAATGCGGATTATCCGGCTCACCTACAAAAGTAAAGACTATACAAAATATCGTGTTCCAGGCAAAGGAAAGTAAAACACTGACCGGCTCGGACAAAGATATAGAAGATATGATTGTTGAACTGTTAGCTAACCATACCATCGGATAAGATTATGAATAACGTATTTGTATATTGTGAGATTGAAGGCACAACCGTTGCCGATGTAAGTCTCGAACTTCTGACCAAAGGTCGCAAGTTAGCGAATCAGTTAGGTTGCCAGCTGGAAGCAATTGTTGCCGGTAGCGGCCTCGAAGGCGTAGAAAGCCAGGTGTTGCCTTACGGTGTCGACAAACTGCATGTGTTCGATGCACCGGGCTTGTTCCCTTACACATCCCTGCCCCACTCTTCCGTACTGATCAACCTGTTCAAGGAAGAAAAACCCCAGATCTGCCTGATGGGCGCTACTGTTATTGGCCGCGACCTCGGTCCGCGTGTATCATCCGCACTGACCAGTGGTCTGACTGCCGACTGTACTTCATTGGAAATCGGTCCTCATGAAGATAAAAGAGCAGGTATCACTTACGAAAACCTGTTGTATCAGATCCGTCCGGCATTCGGCGGTAACATCGTTGCCACCATCATCAACCCCGAACACCGTCCCCAGATGGCTACCGTCCGCGAAGGAGTGATGAAAAAAGAAATCTTCAATGCGAACCACCAGGGAGAAATCAAAATGATCGATGTGAATCAGTTCACCACTCCGGAAGATTTTGTCATCCATGTGATCGAACGTCACATGGAAAAATCAAAAGTGAACCTGAAAGCAGCTCCGATCATTGTTGCCGGAGGCTATGGTGTCGGTTCGAAAGAAAACTTCCAGTTACTGCATGAACTGGCTACCGTTCTAGGCGGAGAAGTCGGAGCTTCGCGTGCTGCCGTCGATGCCGGTTTTTGCGAACACGAGCGTCAGATCGGCCAAACCGGTACCACCGTACGTCCTAAACTGTACATCGCTTGCGGTATTTCAGGCCAGATCCAGCATACTGCAGGAATGGAAGAGTCTGCCATGGTGATTGCGATCAATACCGATAGCAACGCCCCGATCAATAAATTTGCTGATTATGTCATCACCGGCGACCTGAATGTCGTTATCCCGAAGATGATCCAGTATTACAAGAAAAACAGCAAATAAAACTTAAAATCAAAACATTATGGCTAATTTTTATACAGATAATGAAGATATAAAATTCCACCTCGGCCACCCGTTGATGGAAAAGATCGTTGCCCTGAAAGAGCGCAATTACACGGAAGCCCAGCAATATGACAACGCACCGCGCGACTTCGAAGATGCTTTCGACAACTATGATAAAGTATTGGAAATTGTCGGAGAAATTTGCGGGGATGTCGTAGCTGTGAATGCCGAATCGGTAGATGCCGAAGGCCCGCAGGTGGTCGACGGTCATGTAAAATATGCCGCCGGTACCCAACAAAACATCGATGTGATCAATCAAGCCGGCTTGAACGGTATTTCTCTCCCGAGAAAATACAACGGGTTGAATTTCCCGATCACCCCGTTTATCATGGCCGCCGAGATCGTTGCCCGGGCCGATGCCGGATTGCAGAACATCTGGGGATTACAGGATTGTGCCGAAACGATCAACGAATTTGCCAGTGACGAACAAAAAGCCAAATACCTGCCCCGCGTATGTGCCGGCGAGACCTGTGCGATGGACCTGACCGAACCGGATGCCGGTTCCGACTTACAGGCCGTACAGCTGAAGGCAACCTATAACGAAGCCGACGGACAATGGTATCTGAATGGTGTAAAACGTTTCATCACCAACGGGGACGGACATATTTCCTTAGTACTGGCCCGTTCGGAAGCCGGGACGAACGACGGACGCGGACTTTCCATGTTCATCTATGACCGCAACAGCAATGCCGTTACCGTACGTCGTATCGAAAATAAATTAGGGATCAAAGGTTCTCCGACCTGTGAGCTGGTATTCAAAAATGCTCCGGCCGAACTGGTAGGCGAACGTAAAATGGGATTGATCAAATACGTGATGGCACTGATGAACGCAGCCCGTCTGGGTATCGGCGCCCAATCGGTCGGTATTGCCGAAGCCGCTTATCGCGAAGGATTGAAATACGCTCAGGAAAGGAAACAGTTCGGTAAGGCCATTATCGAGTTCCCGGCTATTTACGAAATGCTTTCCAATATGGAAGCCAAGTTACATGGTATCCGTTCCGTTCTTTATGAAACAGCCCGTTTTGTAGATATGTACAAGACCTATTACCATATCTCCAAAGAAAGAGCCCTGGACAAAGACGAACGCAACGAGATGAAGGAATATCAGAAATTAGCCGACATCTATACTCCGCTACAGAAGCTTTTCGCCAGTGAATATGCCAATGAAATCACTTACGATGCCTTGCAGATCCACGGTGGATCAGGATTTATGAAAGACTATCCTATCCAGCGTTACGTGCGGGATGCCCGAATCACCAATATTTACGAAGGTACTTCCCAGTTGCAGGTAGTAGCTGCCATCCGTGGCGTCACCACCGGACAATATGCAAAACATATCCGCGAAGTATATGAGAAAATGGAGATCGCTCCGGAACACGAATACCTGCGCGAAACCCTGAAATGCATGACCGGTAAACTCGAAGCCGCAACAGCCAAAGTAGCTGAAGCCGGCAGTACCGAATATACCGACTTCCATGCCCGCCGTCTGGTGGAAATGGCCGGTTATACCATTATCGGTTACCTGTTGCTGCAGGATGCACAGAAATGCGATAAGTATGTGAAGTCTGCCGAAATTTTCATCAATTACGGTAAAGCCAAAGTAGCTGCCCACGATGAAATG
>OGXT01000994.1_pt1 | contig 30548 bp, 25 predicted proteins | sample 1576361 | NCBI WGS metagenome assembly OGXT01 (sample SAMEA3541514, study PRJEB24748) | human gut metagenome | biome: human gut; feature: human-associated habitat; material: faeces | place: China | collected 2012 | reverse complement strand
TCCGCTGTTACAATCCACCTCTCTGTTCGCCGGACTGGAAGCCGAAGCGCGCGCCATCATTAAAGCCGAATTTGCCGAACTGAAAGAGAAACAGATTAAAGACCTGCTCGATAGCAAACTGTGGCTTTCCCAGCGCGGGTTAATGGAAAAAGCACAGCAGATTCAGACGGCTCTGGGTACACAGGCGGGTGGCAAAGCGCTGGTGAGCAACGACTTCAACCAGTTCCAGCTGACTCTGAAAGGGGCCATCAAAGCGGCTGGCGTGAAGCTGGATGCGAAAGAGAACAAGCAGTTTATCGATGCTATCACCACCAAAAACCCGGATGCCGAGCCGGTGGTGAAGAAGGTGCTGAAAGAAGCCGCTCAGCCGCTGTACGGGGCGTTTGAATACAAAGGCAAGGTTGTTGAGTTTGAACAGGATGGCGAGCTGCGCGATAACGAAAACGTGCCGCTGAACCCGGCTGTGTCCACCAGCGACCTGATTGAAAACTATTTCGAGTCTGAAGTGCTGCCGCATGTGAGTGACGCGTGGATCAACGCCGATAAGCGCGATGCCAAAGATGGTGAAGTGGGGATTGTCGGTTACGAAATACCGTTTAACCGCCATTTCTATGTCTATCAGCCGCCGCGCCCGCTATCCGAGATTGATGCCGATCTGGAAGCGGTCAGCGCTGAGATTATGAAGCTGCTGCAGGAGGTACATTCATAATGAATTTACCTATCTATGGATGTTATACGAAATCGAATATTTTATGGATTGGAAATTATCCCGGTGAGTGGTTCATTACGAAAGTAAAATATGAAGCATATGTTAAGGCAAGAGTCGGCTGGCATGGTCTAAAATCGGATGATTTTACGGATGAAGGACCATTTCTTGTCACAGGTAGTGACTTTAAATCATCACGCATTCACTGGGGTGATTGCTATCATTGTGATTTAAATCGCTATGAGCAAGACCCATATATACAGCTAAGAAATGGTGATTTACTTATTACTAAAGATGGTACGATTGGGAAAGTAGCATTGGTAGACGGGTTAAAAACCAATGAAAAAGCGACCTTAAATAGTGGTGTGTTTGTCGTAAGGCCACTTATAAATAACTTCTCTACTAAATTCTATTTTTGGTTGCTCCAGTCTAAGGTGTTTACCGATTTTGTCGACTACAATAAAACAGGTAGTACGATTGTTCACCTGTACCAAGACACCTTTGTTAATTTTTCTTACGCATCTCCCCGACTAAAAGAGCAGATACAAATCGCTGCTTTCCTCGATCACGAAACCGCAAAAATCGACAACCTGATCGAGAAGCAACAGCAACTAATTGAACTGCTGAAAGAAAAACGTCAGGCAGTGATTAGCCATGCCGTCACCAAAGGGCTAAACCCTGATGTGCCGATGAAAGATTCTGGTGTTGAGTGGTTGGGGGAAGTGCCGGAGCATTGGGGAGTTACGACTCTACGAAATTTGATTCGAAACCAAGATGTATTTATTCAGGATGGCAATCATGGAGAATTGCATCCTGTTGCTGCTGAATATGTAGATGAAGGGATTCCATTTTTAATGGCTAATAATGTTCGGGGCAGCAAAGTCGACCTTGTTGAATGTAAGCGAATTTCAAAATCCAGAGCTGATAAGTTAAGAATTGGTTTTGCCAAAGCTGGTGATATGTTGTTGACCCATAAAGGTACAGTCGGTGAGGTGGCGAGCATCCCTGATTACATACCGGAACCATACTGGATGTTAACACCGCAAGTCACTTATTATCGATGGAACAAAAATAAATATGATTCTAAGTTCTGTGCTTATCTATTTCAGTCAAAATGTATACAAATACAGCTTGAAATTATTGGCTCTAAGCAGTCCACTCGCTCATATGTAGGATTGATTGCCCAAGGCGAACTCATTGTTGTAATTCCTCCTCTTGCAGAGCAACAATCAATCCGAAAAAGACTCGATATTAGGACTTCTCGATTAGAGGAAATGCTTGCATTTGCGGAAAAAAATATTGAGCTAATGCAGGAACGCCGCACTGCCCTTATCTCCGCTGCAGTCACCGGAAAAATTGACGTTCGCGACTGGGTTGCCCCCGACACGCAGAACGTTGAGGAGCCACAGGAGGCCACCGCATGAGCATGGACAGCACTAAAGAGTTGATTTTCCAGAATGACATAATCGCTCAAATGGAAGAGAGAGGTTGGATCCGTGGAAAAACTGAAGGCTACGATCGCGAACGTGCGCTGTACTCGCACGATGCGCTGAACTTTGTGCAAACCACGCAGCCGCAGGAGTGGGAGAAGTTTGCCAAAATTTATCCTACCGATACCGAGCGTCATTTCCTTGATGCGCTGGTGGCGCAGCTGAAAAAAGCGGATATCAACGCTACCGATATGCTTTCGCGCACTTACGGCACGCTCGGCGTACTGCGTCATGGTATCAAAAGCCATAACGCCCGTTTTTCCCTATGCCAGTTTAAGCCGGAACATAACCTCAATCCGGAAACCCTGACACGCTACAAACAGAATATCTGCCGTATTGTGCCGGAACTGGTTTACAGCCCGCATGCGTCGAACGCTGCATTTGAAGAAACGGGTAGCAAGGCAAAGAAATGGCGTATCGACCTGGTGTTGTTCGTCAATGGTCTGCCGGTGGCGACGCTGGAACTGAAGTCTGAATTTAAGCAGGCGGTGCAAAACGCCATCACGCAGTATAAGAAAACGCGTTTGCCGAAAGATCCAGGCACCAATAAGCCTGAGCCGCTGCTGACCTTTAAACGCGGCGCGCTGGTGCACTTTGCCGTCAGCCAGTACGAAGTGTTTATGGCCACCAAACTCGAGGGTGATAAAACCTTCTTCCTGCCGTTTAACAAAGGCACCCATGACGGCGGCGCGGGGAATGATATCCCGGAAGATGCCAATGACTACGCCACCAGCTACCTGTGGAATGAGGTGCTGCTGCCGGACAATCTGCTGAAAATTCTTGCGAGCTTTGTGCACCTGCAAATCGTCGAAAAAGAAAATGCCATTGGCCTGAAGTACAAAAGCGAGAGCCTGATTTTCCCGCGCTATCACCAGTGGGACGTGGTGAACAAACTGATCACCGCCGCCACCGTGGAAGGGACCGGCAATAAATACCTGATTCAGCACAGCGCCGGGTCGGGCAAGTCGAACTCTATTGCCTGGACGGCCCATCAGCTTTCCCGCCTGTACGATGAGAATGGCGAAAAGCAGTTCCACTCGGTGATTGTGGTGACGGACCGTACCGTGCTGGACGATCAGCTGCAGGACACCATCTATCAGTTTGAACATCAGGATGGCGTGGTCGGGCGTATCAATAACAAAGAAGGCGACGGTTCAAAATCGGAGAAACTGGCCAGCGCGCTGGAAAACTCGCAGCCGATTATCATCGTCACTATTCAGACCTTCCCGTTCGTCCTGAAGGCGATTGAAAACAGCGTCAGCCTCAAGCAGCGTAAATACGCGGTGATCGCCGATGAAGCGCACTCCTCGCAGAGCGGCTCTACCGCGCGTCAGCTGAAAGAAGTGCTGATGACCGAAGAAACGGATGACGATGTGGAGATGTCTTCAGAAGATATTCTGGACGCCACCGTCGCCGCGCGTAAAGGCAGCAACAACCTCAACTATTACGCCTTCACCGCCACGCCAAAAGCCAAAACGCTGGAGCTGTTTGGCCGTCGCCCGAATCCGCAGGAACCGGCTTCAAAAACCAATAAACCTGAAGCGTTCCACGTTTACTCCATGCGTCAGGCCATCGAAGAAGGCTTTATTCTTGATGTCCTGAAGAACTACACCAACTACAAAGTGGCGTATAAGCTGCTGCAAAAGCTGGACGATCCTGACCGGGAAGTGGACAGCAAAAAAGCGAAGATCAAACTAAACCAGTGGGTCTCGCTGCACGATCATAACGTGTCGCAGAAAGTGAAGGTGATCGTTGAGCACTTCCGCAAGCATGTAATGCACTTACTGGCTGGCCAGGCGAAAGCGATGGTGGTGACCAGTTCACGTAAAGCGGCGGTACGCTACAAGCTGGCGTTCGATAAATATATCGCCGAGCAAAAGTACGACAAGATCAGCGCCATGGTGGCGTTCTCCGGGGAAGTGGAATTCCACGAAGATGACCACAACAGCCTTGCGCTGCTTAACCAGAAGTTCACCGAGATCAATATGAACCCCGGACTGAAGGGCCGGGATATGCGTAAAGCGTTTGATACCGACGACTACCAGGTAATGCTGGTGGCTAACAAATTCCAGACCGGTTTTGACCAGCCCAAGCTGTGCGCCATGTATGTGGATAAAAAGCTGGGCGGTGTGGAGTGTGTGCAGACCCTGTCGCGCCTGAACCGTACCTATCCAGGGAAGGCGCAGTCCGGCACCTTTGTGCTCGATTTCTACAACGAACCCGAAGATATTTTGGGGGCTTTCCAGCCGTACTACCAGACTGCGGAACTGACCGATGTCAGCGATCCGCAACTCGTCTTTGAGCTTTATGAAAAACTGCGCACCAGCGGCATTTTCCTGTGGAACGAAGTGGAGCAATTCTGCGAGGCGTTCTTCAGCAGAAACAAATCCAACGCGGCCATTAGCAATATCTGCAAACCTGCGGTGGAGCGCTGGAAGCATCGCTACACCTCGGCGATTGATGCGTATGTGCTGGCTAAAGAGATGTTTGAACGCACGAAGAAGACCGGCGACGTTGTGCTGATCACCAATGCGGAAAATACCTTTAAGGACTGCGAGAAAGAAAAAAGTAAGCTGGATATCTTCAAGAAGGATCTCGGTAGCTTTGTCCGCTTTTACGAGTTTATGTCGCAAATCGTCGATTACGACGACAAAGACCTGGAAAAGCTGAGCCTGTTTGCCCGTCATCTGCGTCCGTTGCTGCATGAACAGCGTATCGAAGAAGATGAGATTGATTTAAGCAACGTGGAGATGAGCCATTACCGTTTGTCAAAACTCCACGAGCAGCACCTGAAGCTGCAGGAAGATGCGGCGGAATACAAAATCAAACCGGGTAATGATGTAGGTACCGCGAAGCCAAAGGACAAGAAAGAAGAGTTTCTGTCGAATATCCTGGCGCGCCTTAATGAGCTGTTTGTCACAGATAATCTCACCGATAAAGACATGATCAACTATGCCTTCGCGGTGCGCGACAAGCTGTCAGAAAACCAGGCGGTGATGACCCAGATTGCTAACAATACACGCGAGCAGGCGATGCTGGGCGATTTCCCGAAAGCCATTGATGATGCCGTGATGGACAGCAATGAGGCCCAGCAGGAGATGATGGTGCAATATCTCTCTAACCCTGAACTGGCCAAGGGCTTTGCTCGGGTGGTGTTTGATATGTTGAAAGGGGCTTAACGCTTTTTCATCAAGGAGTGGTGTAGGAAATGCTGAATTCTCTCGAGATATACCAGGCGTTGAATGAATTGGGTTATCGTCTTGAGTCTGGAAAATTCGAGCCAAGCTATGCTTCTGAGCATGCGCTCGGGAATGGAAAGTATCTGTATGTCAAACGCCGTCAGGACGGTGTGGTTAACAAGAGCCCATTGGTTCTTGCACCAGAAACCCTGGCCTTAAAAGCGGAAATCGATCGTATTTCGGGTATCCACTGCCTTTGGGAAAAAGTAAAAAGCACCAGCTACCGCCGTTATCCGAAAGATAACGGTACATCCCAATATGGTTTCGCGGCTGATGTTGAGTCAGTTGAAGCGTTGCAGGCGTTGGTGGCTTTGCTGGGTGGCCAACCAGCTATAACTCCCCAAACCGGACTAATAAGAGACAACGAAAATAAGGAACAATCATTAATGTATCCCTTAAACCAAATTCTCTTCGGTCCCCCCGGCACAGGTAAAACCTACTATACGACCGAAATGGCGGTAAAAATCGCCGATAATGCGTGGTACCAACAGGCTACGCGCGAACATCATGGCAATGACTTACGGGAGATGGTAAAAGAACGCTATAAGTCGTTGGTAGAAAAGCAGCGCATTATGTTTACCACCTTCCACCAGAGCTTCTCCTATGAAGATTTTATCGAAGGGATCCGCGCGACCACTGATGAAACATCGGGAGCGCTTCGCTACGAAGTAGTGGATGGTATTTTTAAACAGCTGTGCCTGAATGCTGAAGTTAAAACACGTGGTAGTTCAAACCAATCATTGTCCTTGAATGGGAGACGGATTTGGAAAATGTCTCTCGGGAATACGCTTGACGGAGAAGATTATATTTTTGATGAATGCCTTGTGAATAATTATATTCTATTAGGTTGGGGGGATAATCTTGATTTTAGTGGCTGCACGACAGCTGCTGATATCCGACTGCGCATCGATGAAGCGAGTGATAGTCTGGTTGAGCGAAGTGAATACATGCTGACTGCGGTCAATATGTTTAAAAACATCATGCAAAATGGTGATATAGTTATTATTTCCGATGGCAACCATAAATTTAGAGCCATTGCCGAGATCGCTGGCGATTATCAATTTTTACCTAATGATGAACGCGTCGGCTATCATCAAATGCGTAAGGTCAACTGGCTACGAACCTATTCTCCGAGCTTACCGAAAGAACAGCTTTTTTTAAAAGCACTTTCACAGATGACATTATATGAGTTGAGGGATACCTCAATTGACAGGGAAAAACTGTCTCAACTACTGGCTCCGGTTGAAACAACTGATAATCAAGCATTGCCGCACGTGCTCATCATCGATGAAATAAATCGCGGTAATATTGCCCGCATCTTTGGTGAACTAATTACTCTGCTGGAACCCGATAAACGACAGGGCGCCGAAGATGCCCGCACTTTAGTATTACCTTATTCTAAGCAGCTGTTTTCCGTGCCTAAAAATGTCTATGTGATTGGCACTATGAATACTGCTGATAAATCGTTAATTCAGATGGATCTGGCGTTAAGGCGCCGTTTTAGCTTTACAGAAATGCCTGCAAGACCGGAGTTGTTAGCTGGGATCACTGCGTATGGCGTTGATGCCGCACAGTTGCTAACGCGTATTAATCAGCGTATCGAAGCGCTACTGGATAGTGAGCATATGATTGGTCATGCTTACTTTATGCCACTAAAGAAATTAGACAATAACGCCGACCGCGAAGCCTGCCTTGCCAGCATCTTCCATGACAAAATCATTCCCTTGCTGAGAGAGTATTTCTTTGATGATTATGAGCGTATCGGTTGGGTGCTTAATGACTCGGTAAAAGCGAAAGAAAACCGTTTTATTCTGTTACAGCAGTCAGCACAACTACCATCACTTTCTGCACTATTTCCGAAAGATATTGCGGATAGTTTGTCTGACAGACGCTTTCGTATCAATGAACATGCTTTCGCGTCGGCAGAAGCTTATCAGGGTATTGTGGCATGATGATCCAGGTCCGGGAATATGCTCTGCTGACTTGTGATAACGCTCAACCAGCCAGTATGGATTTGGGAATAGTTTCTGAGGCAACCTTTTCCTGGCTTGAGCAATTGCAACACAAGTGGCGTGGTTCTTCGCAAATTCTCAGCCGGGAAGGAAAGCGGTTTTTGCGTTTGGGAAACTATGTCGGTTATCTACAATCCCCGAATGGCGAGTCAATTGAAATTCTGCCTAAAACCACACTTGAAGCTCCAGCTGAGGTAGTCCCTCTACGTCAACTTTTACGCCGAATGCTAAGCGCATCTTTAGGGATTACGCCTCGTGAGGCAAATCAGGCTGCATTGCAACGTAGCGATCAGCCTCTACATGAATGGATAATCAGTGAGTTTTTGCGGCATCTTGCTGATTTAGTACGCAAAGGACTTCGTTTCGATTATCACCTCAATGAGGATGAACATAGTGCGTTCATCCGCGGTCAATTGAATGTCACTGCGCAAATGAGAATGCCTCCGGGCAGAGGCGCTCGTTTTCATGTGCGCTATGCCGAGTTCTCCCCTCAGCGCATCGAGAACCGTCTGCTACGGACGGCTTTGGATTGGTCGCTTAAAATGGCCAGGCAAGGGCAGAGCTGGAGGCAGGCAAATTCTCTAAGCCATCAACTGGAAGACATATTGCCTATTTGTGGCAGTACAACACAGCTAATGAGGCAATGGAGCGATGGTAAATATCTCTTCGGATATCGCGCTATAAAACCGTGGTGCCAGCTCATTCTTGAACAGATGAATCCAGATTTTCAATTTGGATCGCATCAGGGAATCTCTTTGTTATTTCCTATGGAGAAGTTATATGAGGGCTGGGTAGGATGCGGTCTGGCTGGGGCATTGCATCACGATCACCGGCTCATAGAACAAACCAAGAGCCAGTACTTGTTGGAGCATGTACCTGTTGGTGAAATGTCTTCTCAACGATGGTTCTTGCTTAAACCAGACTTTCTTATCACCGGCGGGCAGACGGTGGTTCTGGATGCTAAATGGAAACTATTAGATAGCAGGGCTGATGATAGCCAGAGAAAGTATGAAATCAGCCAGCCTGACTTGTACCAAATGTTCGCCTATGGACAAAAGTATCTTCGCGGGAAAGGAAATATGATGCTCATTTATCCGCGTCATCAGTACTTTGCCACATCATTGCCGGTATTCCGTTTCGATGAAGATTTGTCTCTATGGTGTGTGCCCTTTGATCTTGAAACGGGTAAATTAGTGAAAGGTGAGTGGCAAACTTCTTTCCACTGTTTTCCCTGTGAAGAGGCAGTAACGGCGCATAGCGATTAACCAAATAATCGGTAATTTATTGAAAGCTTATAGCTAAGGAAGCAATCATCATGATTCATAAAGATTTTTACCATTTACTGTTGGAGTCTTTTTCCCAACCAGTTGAGCTGTACACTGAGTCAAGAAATGTACCTTTTACGCTGTATGTTGAAGAGCAAAAACTGTTTGTTCGAAATGGAAAAGATAATACCAGCCGTATTGGCCCCAAAGAAGTCGCAGCATTTGTTGAGCGGTTTGAAGAAAATGGAAGCATGTTAGCTAAAGACTACCAGGATGTGACTTTCAAAGCCTCCTATTTATTGGCTGCAATGAAATATAACACTTTAAAAAACGCGCTGAATCCTGGCAATAAATAGCCATCTTTACCGCTGGATGGTTATTTATTAAAGCCTTCTCAATCATTCCCTCCACCACAGACCTATCTTTCGTCAACTCACCAATTTACCGCATTATTGTTAAGTAGCTCAGGGAAGCGTTTTGACTCCAGCCTTGGACGATGTTGTCTATTAGCGGAGGGCGGAGCATGACTGGCGCAGTCGTTTCCGCACCCTGCGCGGCAGTCTCACTCCTGAAACGAAAGCTGAGCACAGCAGGCGTATCGCCAGTCGCGAGCTGGTCGACGAGTTCACCGGCCGGATTGCGGAGCTGGAGACCGTCCGGACACGCGCCATGCTGAATGCCTGCTCCAGCGCTAATAAATACCTGTCAGCGCATGAAGATGCCTTTATCGCTTACGCCGGTACGGAATGGACTCAGGCTGTCAATGCGGTTCCCGTCGGCCTCATTCGCGCTTTCCTGCTGCGCATTCATGCCTTCGAAATGAAGGGTGAAAGCGCCCCGCAGCCCGTGGCCATCGGCGAGCTGCGTCATGCGCCGAGTCCTCAGGGCAGCCTGTATCACTTCGATATGAAGCAGGAGCCGGTGTTGTCCGTGACTAGCATGTACTGACCGCAGATTAGCGGTGTGGATATGGAGCTGTTACGCAGCCCGGCGAAGAGAATGATGCTCGCCAGAAAACTGGCTGATAATGGCGAGACAAAAGCGGAGGTGTAAGCATGTTTCACTGTCCGTTCTGCAAAACCAGCGCGCATTCCTGCACCAGTCGGTATATGTCCGATAACGTCGAACAGCGCTATCACCAGTGCAGGACATCGAATGCTCGGCCACGTTCCACACGCTTGAATCCATCGACGGGGTTTTTCGTTCACCGGCGACAGAGCCAGTCATCTCTGTACCCGCACCGGCAGCCACCGTTAACCGTGCCGGTGTGTAAGCACGGCCAGTCATCAGGAGAAACAAACGTGACCACACTGATGCTACAGAAAACCTTTGAGGCCTGTCAGACAAACAAATCCGCCTGGCTGCAACGCAGGGAAGAACTGACGCAGGCCGAAAAGGCATACCGCGAACAGCTTGCCGGCAGCGGCCACAGCGGCCGGAGCCTGCAAACGTTGCGTGAGATTATCGACGTGAAAAAATGGGAAATTAATCAGGCTGCCGGTCGCTACATCCGCTCGCATGAGGAGGTGCAGCGCATCAGCATCCGCGACCGATTAAATGATTTTATGCAGGCGCACGGCGCGGAGCTGGCCGCCGCACTTGCCCCGGAGCTGATGAATTATCCCGGGCAACATCCCGCCGTTCAGCGCTGTGCCATGCAGCACTCACTCGACTATCTGAGGGAGGCGCTACAGCTCTGGCTGGTCGCCGGTGAAAAAATTAATTATTCGGCGTAGGATAATGACATTTTAACGGCCATCGGATTCAGGCCTGACGCGGCTTCGCGGGATGACAATCGTGATAAATTCACGCCCGCACAGAACCTGAATTACACCCGCCGTCGTGCTGAACTGGCCGTGCAGTAGTCCGATTAAAAATCCCCGAAAATTCCTCCATTTTTACGTATAAAAGCCATGCATTCATAAGGTGCATGGCTTTGCATGCGTTTACCGACACTGAATCCCCCGCCAGCGCCAGCACTGGCGCGCCCTGAGGCCGGTCATGCACCTGCATTAAAAGCGCCCCTTTAAGCGGGCAGACGGGGCGGGGAGAGCATTGCGCGCAATCCCCTAAAACGATAATTTTTTATTTTTAACATTAGTAGATAAAGCACAAGCAATTGCTTGTGCTTTTAGAAGCTGATTGATCAGCTTATTGCTTTTTCCTTATTAATTTCAACTATTTCATTTGCTGCTATTGTCTTACCTGTTTGCACATTATTTTTTGTTTTAATTGCAAGCTTTGTGTTTACATCAAAGAAAGACCATCTTTCCCAACCTGCCTTAAAGAAATTAACATTCAAATAATACTGAGTTCCTTTATCATCTGCTGCAAACATGTATTTAGGCACCCCATCTTCATTATTTGGAAGGTGATAAACTGTAACAATTGTATACCCATCCCTTTCAAGCATATTAATATGCTCAAGGGAGTAATTCACTTCTTCCGAATGATACCACCCTAAATTATGAACAGGGTTGTTTTTAATATCAACATCATAGAACACCTTCAACCAATCTTTAATCTCTGATGAATCGAGAGAATAGTTTCTATTATCCTGTAACATTTCAAACAAATTATCAGACACGAACGCCAGTGCTCTATACAGGAACCCAACAGAGAATGTACTTTGCGATTGTAGAATGTAATGGAGTTCTTTAATTACTCTAAAGGCTTCTGCACATGCAATAGTACCCATGCCTTCCAATTTGAACACTTCAGATAATACAGAGATTGCTTTATCAAGAGCACTTTCAACCTTATCAATATCATTTAGTTGATGCTCAATAGAACGTTTGTATGCGGAAGCGCGATAAGAACCAAATAATGCTCTATGGCCGACAACCCCCTGCCACCCTTCAGTAATACCAATTACATCATCATGTTTTCCTTGGTATAGTAAAGATTGTAACCAGCCTTTAACAACAGAGTGAGAAAAATGCTCATTAGAATTTTCTTTATTTCCATAGCCTTCGTTGAACAATTCTTTGAAATATTTTTCAGCCTCAGGATATTGACCATTTGAAAAATGGTATTTTGCGATTGCAAGTTTAATCATTGGTGATTTTGGATTTAACTTCTCTGCTTCCAGTAAATAATACAGAGCAGAGCCATCAACTTTCAACTGCATTAAAACCCTTGCATAGTTGAAATTAAACAAATAATTTTTCGAGTACTGACTTAAAGCATCTCGATATTTATTTGATATATCGGCCAAAACTCCCACTGGGATTTGCCGCTTCCTCAGTAATTTATTCGTCTCCACCCCAAGCATTTTTAATCCGTCAGGAGTATCAGACGGTATATAATCCTCGTCAAACTTTGTTACTCCTCTCTGCTCTTGACTCCGGGAGTGCTCCTGAAGCATTATCCTTCTCTTTCTTATAGTTTCAGAAACATGCTTTCTTACTTCAATATTCTTAGGGTTAACAAGAAGAAGGTCTCTAATTGAATCGCTTAAACTAAATAAATCCTGTTCACTATCATCCAAGCTTCTTATTATTAGACTAGTCTTACTAAGTTCATTAACGGACTGGGCGACTTCATCATTATCAAGTGTCAGAATCTCTGCAAGTTCATTTCTCGAAGAAGCACCACTTGAGAAGATAGCTTCTAATATTGCAATTGAGGCAGGTAACAAAGTGTCAATGAGGTTTCTATAAGAAAATGCTGCTATATCTTTCTGCGATTGCGATATTGATGAAGGTAAATCTTGACCACGTAAAAATAAGTCAACTGTCAATCTAATTGCCAAGGGGTTATAATTTGTTTTAGAAACAATTGTCTCTAACTCACTTTCTATTAGTTGGCTTACTCCTCTTTTCCTGAAATAATTTCTAGCCAGATGCATTGCATGTTTTTTCCCTAATGCATCCAATACCACCGTAGTCGCTGAATCAACAGTTATTCGGCTAGTAACAATAACGCGCCAATGTAATGGAAGAGACTGATTAAACTCTATAAATTCACGTTGATTATTAAGGAGCAAGGTCTCTAAATTATCAATGCAAAGTATTATTTTTTTATCGCTTAATTTATCACATGCATTTTCAAAACTTTCAAACTCATGATCTTCATAAAGCACTGAAAGATCGTGAAGTACATGCTCTTTAATCTGCTCAACGCCTTGAATAGCATCTATCTTCTCAATGCCATCAGCTGTCAACTTTTCATTTTTAAGAGTGCAAAAAAGAATAGCCTCTGCATATTTCGTTGTTTCCGGTGATAAACTCAAATCTCGTAAGAACTGAAGTATTAATGCTGTTTTTCCTACCCCGCCCGGAGCAACGATTGCAATCAAACTATTTCTAGGAACTTCTAATACTTTTTTTAACTCTTTAAATTCTTTATCCCTACCTAAAAGACCTGTAATTTCATGATCAAAATTTTCTGGCAAACTGTTTTTTACAGCCCATATAACATTTTTGACCCATTGCTCAGGAGGAGGCGATATATTACCCGAAATCGCAGCATGTAATGCTTGAGTTACCTGATACAAATTTAATTTTTCAATTAATGGATCGCTCGCTATAGCAGCAGATCTATACCAATAACTCTCGGGAAAAGGTCTGTTTGGATGACTAATTGCATTTCTAATTTCGAAAAGTTCTAAATAAGAACAAAATTCTTTTAGCCTTTTTAAATCATCATATCTTGTAGAGCCTTTAGTAATATCTAATGCAAAAGAAAATATTTCATTCAAATAACTTGATTCTATAATTAATTGCGTATCTGAATTAGAGATATTTCTCCCTCTTGCCTGTTCTCTCTTAAGTATATCGGAAATAGTATTTTCTGATAAATCCTCGCTGAACTCTGAATTATTTAAAATAAAATTCCCTAAAGCCTGCTCTATAGCATATACAATCATTGCCGACTTTATACGACGCGAATGAATCTCATCCATATATCACCTATAAAAAGAAGAGTTATAGTTTCTTTCTTGCAAAATCATATGCTGTGATAACACTTTTTGTACAATTGTCAAGATAGTCAGCCCACCATTGCACCATCAATCGTCGCTCATCCAAATATTCCGATGTATGGATGTATGCTGCCCTAACACTATTACGCTCCGAATGGCTAAGCTGTCGCTCTATCGCGTCATCACTCCATAACCCTGACTCCCCTAAAGCACTACGCGCCATTGTTCTAAATCCGTGCCCACAAACTTCAGTTTTCGTGTCATAGTCATAGCACGCAATGCGCTGTTTACCGTGTTTTCACTCATAACCTTTGCTGCGTCATGATCACCCGGAAAAAGCAGCTCTTTATCACCACTAATCTGCTTTAACTGGGCTAACAAAATCATCGCCTGCCGACTAAGCGGAACGATATGCTCCTCTTTCATATTCATGCCACGGTATGAGTAACGCATGCCTTTAATTTCTTCTCGCTTTGCAGGTACACGCCAAAGAGATTTATCGAAATCAAACTCTTCCCAACGAGCAAAGCGTAACTCGCTGGAACGTACAAAAGTTAGCAGAGAAAGCTCAACCGCAATCCGTGTCATTGCACGATCACGATATGCAGCAAGACGAGCAAGAAACTCAGGGAAACGGCTTGAGGGCAAAGCGGGATAGTGTCGCGCTTTGGTTGTCGATAACGCACCTGCCATGTCACTAGCCGGGTTTGAGTCGATGTAATCGTTCTGTACGGCATAACGCATTATGGCAGTGACGCGCTGTTGCAGGCGCTGCGCAACGTCATGTTTACCGCTGGCATCAACTTTTTTAATCGGAGCTAACAGGCGGCTAGTTTTGAGCTGGCGAATATCGGACGAACCGATATAAGGGAAGATATAAAGCTCAAGATAGCGACGAACGCGCGATCGATGGTCTTCACTCCAGCGCTTGTTACTGGCATGCCATTCGCGATCAATGGTTTCGAAAGTATATGCACCCGAATTCTCAGCCTGAGCTTCTTTCTGTTCGGCTTTTGGGTCAATGCCCTGCACTAACAGCTTTTTAGCTTCATCACGCTTTGCTCATGCCTGAGCAAGCGTCACAGTAGGTCAAACACCAAACGCGAGGCGATCCTCTTTCTTGTCGGAGGGGCGTCGGTATTTCATGCGCCAGTATTTAGACCCCTTGGCCGAAACCTCGAGATACAAACCGCCGCCACCGGCCATTTTGTAGTTTTTATCTTTTGGTTTTGCGGTCTCGATCTGTCTGGCGTTGAGCTTCATTTGGGGCACATTTCTAATCGAAGTTAAGATGCCCCCAATGACACCCGGATTTCAACGGACAACCTCGGACGACTCAGGACGTGAAAATCGCTGAAAACATTGATTTTAAAGGGATAATTTGATTTGCTCAGATAATCTTGGAAGTACTTTTGGTGCCGAAGGCCGCACCGCGCTTTAAGTCATAACCCATTGAAATAAATAAGCTTACAAAAACAATGAACCACAGTGTATACTCACATGTATACTCAACGCGATTCCCTGTGAATACGGCTAGCTAAAATCTACTCTTCATCTTCTTCCACAGGCTCCAGCGCGTCAAGTACGACTCGCACCATGGCAATAGAACCAATACGGATAAAAGCATCTTCACCGTCTTCATCGGTTAACATATAACGATCTGTGGTTTCAGGCTCGCAGTCCAGCTTTTCAAAGAACGCATTCAACTGACCGATATCATCCGTCTCTTCGTTTTGCGGTGCATCAGGCTCAACGCTCAGAGGAATCACTGGGCCACCGTTCACCAAGGCGATATGGACATTAAAATAATCATCTTCGTAATCATCATCCTCTTCAGCAACGATTGGCGGTAGACCATCAGACAAGAATTGGTGAAATACTACTTCACGCATATTTAACGCATAGCGATACTGGTCCGAGTCAAACACAAAAAACCGCTCTACATTCGGGATAACTGTTTCCTGAAAATAATAATAAAACCTCCGCTTATCCGCAGCAGAAATGGGCAATAATAAATAATCCTGCTGCCCCTGTAGCCAGAGTTTTACGGTCCAGAGACCGCTATCCATTTCAATACCGCTTATAGCTATCGCCTCAAGATCATCATCGGTTTTACGGCGCTTCTTGTGAAAGTCATTAATCAACTGATCGCTTTCCGGGAATACGATGTTTAAAGGCTTATCCAGAGCATTGCATATTGCCTGTGCAATGCCCAGCTTTGCTGCGACCTTTCCGGTTTCGATGCGTTGGATTTGCTGTTGGCTGGTGCCGACCATATACGCCAGCTCGCGCTGCGTAATCGACAGTTGAGTACGAAGCTGTTTGATGTTGTTCTGTATCATGGCATCGCTCTTCTCATAAGGTTGATGACTAACAATAAAACACAAAAACGCGTAAATACACATTTATGTGTTTCAAATAAAAATTTGTCATAAGAATGGAAGATTTAAAAGGCCATCACTCAAAAGAGAAGATCTTTTACACTCACTTAGCAGCCAGCATCCCCGGATAGTGCTTCGCGATGATATCGTTCATCTTCTCTACCAGATCCATACGCTTAAACGTGATATGACCACTGCCCTTTTGGAAAAAGTGAACAGTGAAGAGATCATCTTCGAATACCTGCTGTCGTGGATTATCGCGTATGAAATCCATCAGCCGTATAGTCACATCATGCCGATTATCGGGAATGGTTTTACCATCCAGCAGAAACGACATGCGCTCCAGGTCGGCTAACTGGTCACGCCGCCAGCCCCAGCTCAGGCTGTAACCCCATTTGTCGTATTTCACCAGATTGTTAACGATAATCTTCTTGCCAAAATAACAGGGGTTATTGGTTTTGTAATCCCAACTGAGATTTTTGAAGACGTTGATAACTCCCCGTTCAAATACCTCCTCCTTACTCTGGTGCAGTTGCCTGAAAGTACTGAGGATATTGTCTTCAGAGATCGCGGGGATATCGTCTTTCTCCAGGCTTTTGTGCCACTCGTCACGGGCCTCAGCATCCATCAGCGCCAGCATGCCAGACTTCGACATCAGATCGCGCCAGATACGGCGATCAATATTGCGGGTCATCGCTTTCATCGCTTTCTCGGGTTTTTCCGTGAACCAGCAATCGTAGCGATGGCCCTCCCGCATTCCCCACTCCTGTGCTGTACCACCACCGATGTCGCGGGTCAGAATGGAGATATCATCAAGCTTACGAATAAGGCTTTCAATCCGTGTCAGCGCAGCATTACGGCCAGTGACAATACGTTCAATGCTGGTGGAACAAATCACACCGGTGTGCCCGGTTAACACTTCGGGTTCAGTAGCATTATTTCTGCTCATTAGCTCTCTCCTTTATATACAGGAAACGCCAGCCGGTCAGGGGTGGCGTTTATATATTTGTGGAATTGTAGGCATATCAGCGTTTGCCGGGAGTACTGACCTGTCGATGCAGTCCTCTGGTAATGGCCGTCACCTCTTTATACGTGCCACGGTTCATCAGCCCCGTAGCCTTTCTGGCCCGGAGGATATCTATGGGCGTGATAAACGGAGACTGCTCCATGATGCTGAAACCTGGCCGGTCAGTGCGGACCAGTTCGTACTTCTCTACAATAAAATTCAGGGCATCGGCCAGCGAGATACCTGCGTCGATATGCTGCTGAATGACCTGTTCATCACTGAACGGCGTATCGTTAAGCGTGAGGCCATAGTGGTGTTCCAGCAGGCAGGTCAGCAGGGTCTGCCAGACATCAACGGGAGACGGACATGACGATACCGCCCGCATGAAGGGCAATGTAGTTTGCATAAATGTTATCTCTATAGTGGAAGATGTGTTTGCTGAAGGGTGAAGTATTACGGTGTTATGCCGTGGCGACAGGAGTGGGATAAATCGCGATATAAACATAACCGTGCGAACCGAGCGTATCGGCCTCGCAGGTCAGACCTTTTGCATACAGCGTGACGCAGTGCTGATGACGGGGATTTAGTTCACCGCTGGTGAGCATTAACTCCAGCTGTTTCATCAATACCGGGAAGGCCTGGTCAAGATGGCGCAAATCCGCATCGCAGAACTGTCCGTTAAAATTCGCGCGGTCAGCCAGGTAATGCAGGCGGTTTCCCTCCTGGACCAGTCGGGCACCAAAGCACGCGGAGACACTGCGTCTGAGCCCCCACCAGGGTTCGCTGATATCATGCGTTGTTATCGTGGTTTTCTTCGACAAAATATAGTCCTCCTTAATCGTGAATTAATTCAGGCTTACGCTGCGTAATACGACATACGGGCCATTGCGGTCCTGGCGGCGCTCTGCGAATACGGCCAGTACACCGCTGATATCGTCCACCTCGCGACCGGCATAGTGGCAGATGCTGCCGGACCACGCGTATTTGCCGGTACAGAAGCGGAACAACCGGGACTGTGGATGCTGGCGGTATATCGCCATCGCCTGACGCTTACTGATAATTTTCATTAATACTCCTCCCTTACAACCAGCCCCGTTCAGCAAACGAGACGATATCCATTCCGCCGATGACGAGGTGGTCCAGGAGACGCACACCCACAAGGTCCAGAGCATTCTTCAGACGCTCAGTCACCCGTCTGTCAGCCTGGCTGGGTTCGGCATGGCCTGAGGGATGACAGTGAGCAACAATCACCGCCGCCGCATTGTATTTCAGGGAGGCTTTCACCACTTCCCGTGGATGGACTTCGGTGTGGCTGATGGTGCCCCTGAACAGCGTTTCGTGCGTAATCAGCCGATGCTGGTTATCCAGCAACAGCAGAACAAATGCCTCTCTTTCCTCCATTGTCAGCTGGAGCCGTAACCAGTCACGTACTGAGCTGCTGGACGTAAACGATGCGCCGGGTTCGCGTAACTGGCGCTCCAGCAGGGTCAGTGCCTCGCGGATGGTCTGTTGTGCGGAGGCTGTCAGTTCATATGCAAACAACGGTAACTGTTTTTCCATGGTGCGGGGCCTCAGTCGATGATGTGCATAATGGCGTTGCACTCAGGATGGTTCAGCGCGTAATCCCGCAGACGGTAATAGTGTTCCGTCATGGCATCGCACTCCGCGCGGCAGGCATGGTGGCTGTAAGCCATCAGACAGGCGGCAATACCCGCAGCTTCAGCACTCATTTCAGCGCCGTTACCATTAAGGGTATTAAACAGCGACCAGGGACCTTCACTCTCTTCCGGAGCCATGAAGGCACCACCGTTGCTGAGAGTGTAAAAAGCCCAGACGCCACCGTTGTAATCCGCACACAACCGGTCCATCCAGGCAAAGATGCGGGGTTCGAGGGTTATCCACTGCGGGATACGACCAAAATGCTGAGGCCAGAAACGAAGGCGCTGTTCATCTTTAACAGGTGTGGCACAAAGAGTGTCTGTCGGAATGGTGTTATCCGTTAATGCGTTGTTCATGATTAATGACTCCGGAAATAAAAAAGCCAGCCGGTCAGGGCTGGCGGGAAAGGCTGAGACTGAAGTCTGGTAAGGTTGGTCAGGACCTGCGGATGCCATAACGAGCAATGTAGCTGTTCAGCATAACCCCGGCTTCAGGTTCAAAGTTCCATGCCCGCCAGACCATCACACCTTCGCAACGAATAACCAGACGAAAATGCGTTCCCTGGTCGTCTTCAATGGCGACGTTGTCATATTGCGCTGCGATGCCTGAGGCCTGCTCACGGGTAAACGGGCCGGAGGGAAGGTGTGGGTGAGTTTCGGTGTTCACGGGTATGTTTCTCCTCGTCGAAGTCATGCCTGCCCCAGCAGTTCGAGCATGTTCTCTGCCATCACCCACAGCGCACGATTAAGTTTCATATCGCCGTCGATACCGTTCACAGCACGGGTACGGTTGCTTCGCCCTTGTGCAGTGCGCCCCGCAAGCCCTCCCTTCATCAGGTTCTCCTGCACCCGCTGATACACCGTCCAGAGGTCATCACTGCGGTCTTCGTAACGACGTGGCGTCAGTATCTGAGCGGTAGTGACGGGCTGGTGGTCTTCACCAAAACGATAGTGCAGAGCAGCCCTCGCCATCGCCTGCTGCGCTGGTGGCGGTAACAGAGCCGACTGCATGGCATCACGTTTCTCCTCCACCCGGTCAAATATCCCCAGCACCTCATAAGCCCCTTCAATAACTTTCTCCACCACATCCCCTTTATGTGGCACCCGCACTTCACCGAATGACTGCCCGCAGACCAGCCCGTTGGTGCATACACCACGAAACAGTCCCGGCAGCATCTGATAGCTGGATGAGCCATCGTGTGAATTGAGGAGGATAATTTCGGGAACCTGCTGGCCGGTGAGTTGTCCGGCACGACGCAGGCGCAACATGTGTTTGGTGTGCTCCCGTCTGCTCTGGTCACGTACGCGGGTCTGGCAGGCAAAAAAAGGCTCAAAACCTTCCCGCTGCAGATTCTCAAGAATGGTGATGGTCGGAATCCAGGTGTATCGGTCTGAACGGGATTCGTGTTTATTCTCACTAAAAATACTGGGGACGTAATACATCAATTCTTCACGGGTTAATGGGCGGTCGCGCCGAACCTTATTTACCCGTCCAAAACGACTGGCTAGTTTCATAAAGGACTCCTCGTAATGTGTTATAAAAAAGGTCATACCCCGTGTGGGATATGACCTTTTTTATGATTTCAATATCAAGTAAGCTTAGCGATGACATCGCTAAAAAAAACACCAGTGATTGATTAAATGGATACCAACTTTAATTAAGGCACAACCCCGCCACCCCCCCATACAAAACAATCAATTTAGATGGAAAATAGTAAACGGAGACATCTCCTGGCAAATATCACACCTCAATGATATAGATTTCAAAAAAACCATAAGTTAAATTAAATGTTATTTTATTGCCCTACAAACCACATCATATAAATGAACACCGCTATCAATTCATTGCAACAATCACAGCGTGCCATTTACCACCCATATGAAATAATTATTTGTACTTTGATATTCTTGTTTCAACACCTCTTAATCTGTCATCAATGAGCATTTCAATAACTGACATTCTATCGGAACGATAAAACTTAACTAACGTATCCAGTCTTTTTTGATGCTCTTCGCTGATATCTTTTCGATTCTTTTGAATTGAGAGATTTTTCCTGAATGTTTTTTGATAAAAAGCCTTATTGATTCTGGTTATTATTTTACCCTGTTCCTCAGTGGATATCCCCCACAGGTCAATAAGAGCATATACGGCATAATAACACTCCTCAGCGCTCAAAGGAGATGGTATTTTTACTGGAGTAACACTCCTGTTTTTCTCGTAATAAGATTCCTGGTATCTGTGCAGAAGCTTAATTACCCACCGACTGGAATCTTCATCATCTGGAGTCAGCCATTTAAATTTACTCACCAGAGGAATTACCCTTCCCCAGAATAGCTTTTTATCGTTCAACCACTCTCTTATAAGTGGGGCTTTGTTAGTATATATACAAATAGTATCAATAACGGTAACTATTGCGTCATATCGTTCACTATGATCTGTTGGGACCATAGTTAGCCTTGCCAGTTCATACCATTTTGTATAATTAGTTGAGTTAACTTTTTCATTAATTGAGTCATTAAACTCATGGTAATTACATAAATTACCCCAAAACCAGTAAGTTGCTCTTTTGTCATCATTTAACCATGAAAAATATTTCTCCGGGAGAACCGTCGTACTTAAGATTAACTCCATTTCTCTAATAAATAATGCACGATCTGGAGCATCTGGATAAAATCGTTCAAGAGCGTTATTTATTATTCGCTCTGAAAGAGATATATCAGGGTTATTAATATCAAAAACGACACTTGCTGACTTTAATACTTTAAATTTTATATACATAAAGAAAAAACGACATTCCCGGATATTTTTTACTCTAATCTGAGTTCGCATAACCCCTCCAATCGATCAATTTTCATACAAAATCATGTGTCATTATGACATAATTTCGATTCCAATACGTAGTGATTTTTAGAGAAAATAACATTATTGCTGTTAATGCGATGCTTTTAAGATTCTTTTATGTAGTAAAAGCGTAGTAATTTACTTATGGTCAAAACCGTGTTTTTAATCGCATCCAATTAAAAATCACTTAGGATGGTTATTAAAACCCTTTAAATAAGGATAAATAACTTTCGACCATCTCTGAATGAAAAAGGGTTCACAACCCAGTGACTCATATGGTTCTACTTTTAATCTTTTGAGAAAATAATGTCGGTATAGTAATATATACCAATACCCACACTAATCCATATTTTTAACATCACTATCAACGATGACATATCAATAATAAAAAACTCATACTTCATCTCTAACACATTATAAAATACCCTAATCACAGTACTCCACACTGCAATAGCAATTAGTAGCGACATCTAACCACCTATGAAAACAGAACCTCTCCATCAAGTAATTAAAAACTTAACATACATTTTAATTAAGATTGAATGAGAGGTATGAAAATGAGTAAAAAGGGTATAATCAAAACACAATATGGTGATGGTATCGAAAACTATCAAAAAAGAATAAAAGAAACTATAGTAAAATCTTTAAACACCCACCCTCGTACAGCGCTGATTAGACTTGACCTGAGGTTTCCCAGGGAGGACATGTTTTATCGTGATGATCCTGCCGTTATCACTCGATTCTTTAAATCACTTAATGAACGCATCCCTGTTTATCTTAAAAATAAGCGAAAGTCAGGTGTAAGGGCACATAATACAACATTGCGTTATATCTGGGTTAGGGAATTTGGTAAACAAGGAAAGCACTATCATATCGCCTTATTAGTCAATAAAGACACGATTCATTATATGAATGCATTCCAGACTGATAAAGGGAATTTTTATACAATGATTGCTGATTCATGGCTAAGCGCTCTGGAAATTAACAATATAAGGAAAAGATGTCTCGTCCATTTACCACTTAACTGTACTTATTATCTTTATAAAAAAGATTTAATAAATGGTGACATTGATAAAGTTTATGAGCCTATCAAAAGTCGCATGGACTATTTAATTAAAGTCACTCAAAAGAAATCAGATGGGGAGCGTAACTTCGGCTGCAGTGTGAAGTGAAAGTAAACCCGGTATTTTGTTACCGGGAAGGTGATTGTTATGACGGAGCACACATCAATACGTAATCAGCCAGATAAACAGGCTGTACTGAAGTGCTCCTGTCTTTCATCAACTAAAGACAGAGGTTCTCGTCATGAACAATCAAAATACTACCGCAGACATCGATTTTACTCACGATAAACTGGTCGACATGGCCTTCATCACATCTTATACCGGGCTGACAGACAAATGGTTTTATAAGCTCATTAAAGACGGTGAATTCCCGAAGCCGATTAAATTGGGCCGTAGCTCTCGCTGGACTGAAAGTGAGGTTAAAACGTGGTTAAAACAACGTATTGAAGCTTCCAGAGGGCATTAGTCATGTATGCTCATCGTACTTCCGGTACTAACCAAAGGGTTCAATCTCCCCGAGTTACTATGGTGAATAAACGGTCCTGCAGGATTTGTAATCCAGTGTCAACGTCAGTTTGGTAGTGTTAAGCCCTACCCCTATTGTTATCGGACCATAATCACTGAAGAAACAACAAAATCTAAGCCAATGTAACGTCTGATCGCCATTGCAGCTTCTCATCTCTTCTGAAAATATCCGCCATTCACACAGTGAGCCTGCCTGCACAAGGACGGCGTTTACCTGCGTGTCGTCTGGCGGTAAGGAACCGGTTTATGTACGGAAAAATATTAATGATGATTTGAAACAGCATAACCTGCGCGGTAGCATGAGTGCTAAGGGTTGCTGTTAAGATAATGCTTGCGCGGAAAGCTTCTTCCATTCACTGAAAGTGAGTGTACCCAACCTCATTATAATTCATCCAATTACCCTGCAGCAACGTTTCCAACAGATGCTTAGGCAGCAGATGTCTGAAATGGAGGTCAGTTGCAGTGGGAATATTTTTGACGACATACAGCAGGAGTAAAAAATGTTACGTGGTTCCGAAAGAGAGACCGCTTTATCAAAACTTAAAAAAGCAACTGACCGTTATGAGGCTCAGGCAAAAGGTACACAGGAAGAGATTACAAATCTATTCCTGTTGCGTCAGAAATGCAGTGAACAACTTATTACACACGTCGAAAACTATGTGAGTCAACTGGCAAATAAACCAAAAGAATTCGATAAATCCTGGAGTGAACTAAAAGCAGAAATTGTTGAGTTCGACAATGTTGTTGAAAAACTAGAGGAGGAATATCGCACATCGCACGTTGGTAAAGGGACTGCAACGGCGGGAGTTGCCGTCGGAGCCGGTGTTGCAGCATTTGCACCTACGGCAGCGCTGGCAGTCGCTACGACCTTTGGTACAGCATCAACCGGAACTGCAATTGCCACATTGAGCGGTGCTGCAGCTACAAATGCAGCACTGGCATGGCTTGGCGGGGGGGCTTTAGCTGCTGGCGGCGGTGGTATGTCTGCAGGCGGTGCGCTGCTAGCGCTGGCAGGTCCCATCGGTTGGGGGATCGGAGTTGCAGGTATTGCAGGGGGCACTCTTCTGGCTCGTCGTAAGAACGGCAAAATTATTGACAAAGCTCAGCAGGAAGAGCGTCATATTTGGGCTAAAACTAGCGAATTGCTGGTAATGGAACGTGGTGCGAATAAATTGAAGGCACTAACATCTGAGCATTATCATGGCACTGAAAGCATTATTGATGGGCTGGAGAAGACCGCACCGCGTGACTACAACCAGTTTGATGCTCATCAGAAAGATCAACTCGGGGCATTGATTAACCATATCCATGCATTATCAAAACTGATCAACAAGAAAATTCAGTGATGAAAATTATTGACCGCCATGATGCTGTAAGTGATCAGATTATCGGTAGTGCTGTTAATGCACTCAATCAGACCAGGGTGCAGGACGAAATATTCGAATTAGAGAGGCAAGCTCGTGCGTTTGAGAATGCGGGCGAGCAAATGCTGAAGGTTCGTGATTTTATCGCTTCACCCAACACCATACTAGGCTCCACAGGTACCAAGCATGGTGAAATTGCCGAGCAAGTAGAAGTAGGTGTGCGTAACGCCCGTCAGGCGCTCGAAGAGAGACTACAGGATGAGTCCGCTTTTCGCGCAACATTCGACGGGGTTGGCCGGACGGCCCCTGCGGACTATTTAATTGATGGCGTTGAAGTGCAATCAAAATTCATAAACGGCATCAATAATAATCTGGCACATGTCCTGAAACACATGGAAGACTACCCTGACTTCACCCAAGACAAAGCGTTTTACCATATCCCGAAAGATACCTGGCAGACGATACAGGATGTTATCGACGGGAAACCTGTTGAGGGAATGAATGAGAGAAGTCTGCAGGCCATCAGGGAAAAGGTTGCAGAAATTGAAAACGCAACCGGCCGCTCATTTGCGGACGTTGTACGTCCAGGAGACTCTAATTATAAACATGTCCAGTGGGGGAAAATCGATGAAACACTCGATAAACATGACCAGGAATTAGCTGAGAAAAATGAGGTAAAAAAAGCCGAAATCGTTGAAGAACACCAACCTTCGCTCAACGAAGCCATGCGAGCTACGGCTATGGGGGCAGCCTTCGGGGCCACTTTTGCTCTCGGAGCGGGTATTTACCGCAAGTATCGGGACGGTAAAAATATCTTCCGTGGCGAATTCGATACAGAGGACTGGCAGGACGTAGGGCTGGATACGCTGAAAGGAGCAGCTATAGGGGGCGTGTCCGCAGGGGCGATTTACACCCTGACAAATTACGCCTCAATGGGAGCTCCCTTCGCCAGCGCATTAGTTACCGCAGCCAAGGGGGTAGGAAGCCTTAATATGTCTTTTCAGCGTGGTGAGATAGATCTCGATGAGTTTACCGATCTCGGGCTTATAGTCTGCGCTGAATCAGCCATTGTAGGCGCTATGACCATTGCTGGTCAGACATTAATCCCTGTGCCTGTATTGGGAGCACTGATTGGATCTATCTCAGGGAAGTTTCTGATCACTGTTGCCAAAAATCTGGATGGCAAAACCAGCCAGGCCTTGCAGGCGAAAATGGACGATTTCAACCGCCGTTTGAATGACATTGAGCAGCGGGCGCTTAAGCGTATTCTGTCCGAGTTTGAGGCATTAGGTGAGCTGACAACTGCAGCCTTCAACGTGGAAAACAACCGCCAGTTGCTGGAAGCAAGCATTACGCTGGCACAAGCTTACGGTGTCGATAAAAACAAAATTATCAAAAATGCGGACGATTTGGATGCTTTTATGATGGCATGATGAGAGTCTGGTCCCTCTACTAAAATTGAAACCCATCTGGCTAGCACACAAAACACTCGATATGCGTCAGAGTATCGATACTCTGACGCAATACATTATAAGGGGTACCAGCTTCAGCAGTTTGCGCCAGTCAGTAGTGCTTCCGGTATTCCGGAAATATTCAGCCATGGCTGATGTCTCTGTTAGAGAGGCGAGGTTTATTTCCCAGAGAATTAATAACGCCACTACTGGTGACCAAACTTTGCCGGGTAAGGATCTTCAACTTCGCGATCCCTGACAGGCTTCCGTAGCCACCGACGCCAGCCCGATGTACTCTCTTTCGTATCAATTTCTCGATTGAAACTCTGCGTTTCACAGTTATCCAGTTTTTCCTCCACGACGTACTTATGGTGAATGAATGAAGCCAGTTGATCCTGATCGAATGAGCTTGCGAGATAGGGATAATTAATAATCATCTCGGCATTACTACTCTCTTTAAGCAGCATATTCACGCGGCCAAAGAGGCGATCGACGCGACCATTCCTCTGCTCATTATCGCCGGGAGTCCAGGCAATGCCGTAATGATGGACTTTATGGCATTGCAGATGCAGATTTACGCCTTCCTGCATCACCGAAGTCGCCACAAGCACATCCGGGAAAAATGGCGAGTTAAATCCGCGTATAAGCCGCTCACGGTTGTGAGACTCACCGCTGGCGTACCATGCCGGACTGTTCAGGCTGCTGAGTTCGCGCCAGGCGTAAAGGCTATTATCAAGCGGTTGACCAACAATCTTCTCACACAGCGTTTCAAATGTTTGGATGGCTGCCGAGAAATAACGCAGTATCAGCGAATCCTTGAATTTCGGCGTCACCCATTCAATAAATTGCAGGTAGCGCTGCTGTGCATCGCCGCGCTGGGATACACGGTTAAATTCAGTAAACCAACAGTAAAGTTCGACCATCACCGGGCTGGCAAACAGGTAGCCAATGCGCAGATAGTTGGCAAAGTTCTCGACTATCGCCATGCCGTTCGGCTGCGCTTTCCATGTCCTGATCTGATGTTGATGCTGCTCAGGAAGTAAATCGAACATAATTCCCCAGGCCGTAGGCATCGGGTGGGCATAGTTTGAAAAATTCTCCACCAGCATTTCCTGACGAATATCCCTCGCGGCATCACTGTAGCTATCACGCATCCGCTCTCCGGACTCTCTGCGATAATACTGTGTATAAGTTGCCGAAATACCATCGCGGGCAGGTTCCAGAAACAGCGATAACAAACTCTCCGGACGGCGAAAGCGCAGGCTGACGTTACTGCAGTCCGTGCGCCGCACTATGCCACTTGTTTTTGTCACGAAAAGCGCCGCGATCCTGCTGGAAAGCTTTGCTTCATTTTCTTCGCTATCATCGTCCAGTAAGCACTCCTCTGCAGGCTCATCTGTATCCTGAGTATTGATAGTCTTTTCCGATATCAGGTTTTCATACTCTTCCCGGGACCAGCGCGTACTGCGCCACTTCTCCAACGCCTCCGGCGGCAGTTGCCAAAGCCGAATTAATCGCTCAGCCATCATCTCATCATAGCGAGCATTAATACGCTGAGTTATCTCGCGCACCGACGGGATACGGCGGACAAAGACCAGATGCTTGCGGCTATATAGTGCCTGAGATGCAAAGGGATCGTCGGACATACACTCATTGACCAGTACATCGTATTTGGGATGATCCGGAAAACGGTGGTAGACATTATGAAACTGCCGCGTCAGCCCGGTTAACAGGGAGGAATCCAGCGCCCGGCTAAAATCAGTTTGAGTATGTTCATTATCATTTGCATCCTGCTCATTCTCAATATTGCCAGTGGATTCAAAACCCTCCAGGTATCCATACATCATCCGCTTGTCGCCGCTGCCTTTGTTCTCTTTATCCAGCTCTTCAACCAGTTTTTTTTGATAAAAGGCAAAAAACAGCTCTGCCTCAGCGCTACCAGAAAAACTGGCGGCACTTGCCTGTTCCCGACGATATGCATATTTACTGTAGTGCTGATTATCGCTCCCGCACATCTTCCGCAATCGACGGATGGCGAAATTCTCCATCAAAGAACGTACATCATCCATACCATACTTCAACGTAATATCTGTAAAGTAACTTAATATATCGTATATATTCCGTGCCGCAGAATGATTTGGCGTTGCGGTCAGAAGCAGTGCATTTCGGGCCAGTCGGCCTTTCCCTTCCCCAAAGAAAGTACGTGCCGCAGCTGCTCGCTGGCTGTCATTACGGTTGCGGAAATAGTGGGCTTCGTCGATGATAATTAAATCAAAACCCGTACCATCGAGAGCGTCTTTTATTTCCTGCCGATATATCTCCCCATACTTCTCAGCGACAAAAAATGCATTGTCTTTTTCATCCTTCGGTACCAGTCCGCTCAACGAATAGATAGTAGTCAGAAAGAAATAGTGTGACTTTTCTTTAACAGCTGCGCTCAGTTCTTTCAGCCGACCATGAAACTGCGGCGCGTATTTTTCCTTTCCCTTATGAGAAGTAAAGGGGTTATCTTTCATTCTAAGATGCTTATGAATAAAGGTAGTGAACTCTGTTTTCCAGTTGTTGCACAGTGTCGAGTTTGGGGCCATGACCAGAATGCGCGCATCAGGCTTCTCCTGCCACATTAGCAGCATCACTGCTATTGCCTGATAGGTCTTTCCCATGCCCACTTCATCGGCAAGCAGCGCTACCCGCTGATCAGCAAGTAAATTCCACAGGCCCGCTACGCCTTCAGCCTGCTTTGCCGCCATGCTGGTGCTGCACGTTTCGTAGCGCCATAAGGGGTCGGCTACATCAAAGTTCATCTTTTCTGAGACACAATGAGGCGTAACAGGCTGAGGTTGTTTAGTTATCATATCCACACTCTTTACGGATGATATCCAGATAACGTTGGGTGCTTTTTTCCCCCTTCAGAGGTGGGGGAGAAACGCGCAGTGAGCTCCACTGATGCGCGGAAATATCTGCGGTGCTCGATGCATTTTCTTTATTGATATCATCAAATCTCGCCTGTGCCAGAGCAGCCATGCTATTGACCTCATGTGTCAGAAACCAGTTGAACACTGACGCGGGTTCCTTTTCAACTCGTGCTTTGACCATTTCTGCCAGTTCCAGCAGACAACCGGGTTCGCTGAACAGGCGGCGGTGAAGTTGTTCTCTATTATCCATGGCTGATAACGCTTTACTGCGTAGCCGCATTGCCTGAAACAGCCGGAAGTAGCTGGTAGCTTCCGGGCTTAGGAACCCTGTCTCGTCGCTCTCCTCGCTGAATAATTCATCCTGACCTACCAAGCTGCGGAGTATCAGATTATCGCTTTGCTCAGGTTCGGAGGAATTCATATAGCTATCGAGAATATCGTCCAGTGATTTAAAGCGCAGGGCGCGGCGATATTCTGAGCCCGTTTCAACAATAGTGCCAGTCCAGTCCGCTTCACCGGTTTTACGCAGCGTGTAGAAAGGGCTATCCAGCAGTGCTGCGCTTTGCTCGACATCTATCAGCAAAGGAGATGCCAGCGTACCGTCAACTGTGTTCCAGGTAAGTCTGACCGGTTTTTTGATCCCGGGCAGAAGCAGCCGGTACCCCTCCTTCGGCTTGCCGAGAAACCACTTTCCGGTAAGCCTGTATTCGCAGCGCTGCCAGTCAAAAATAACCGTCAAGTCGAAAGGCGGGAGACTGCCCGGCACCAGGGCTTCCTCTTCCAGCAATTCTTCACTGGCAAAATCTCCCTCATTTACGGCCCATACCGTCGAGCACAATGTGGTCCGTTTGCTGACGGGATGTACGATCCCGGCTTCAACATTTCTCCCCTTTACCCTCAGGCTACTGCAGCCCGGTCCGGTGAAGTTCCATGAGCCTATCGCAAGGTGACGGCCCGTTGTACTCTCTCCCAGCCACAGCTTGGCGTGCGTCATCATTAATCGCGGATCACGTTCGGCGGGAGGTTTAAACAACGTCAATCGCTGTACCGTAATTAGCGCATGCAGCTCCTCTCCCCAGCGTGTACGAATGAATTGCCCTGCAGCAAGATCAGGCACCAGCTCAACGCGCAGATAAGGCCCAGCCAACTTTGCTATCAGAGCAGGCAAGTTATCGGCAAGATAAGGAGACCAGACGCTGAGCGTTGTCAGTTCACCATTCGCGATTAGCGCATCCATCAGCGTGAGCTCGCTGAGGCTGTGAATAAACGACCACTTTGGGTCGTCACCATAGAGTATGTCACCATCTGCAGGCAATATGTCCTGGTTAGGCTCCTCATCAAGTCCCATGAAAAACTGTTTTATCTGCTGATACTGCGCATTGCTGGAAACCGTCCGAAAGTCCACGGCTTCCTGATTCCGCCCCCAGCCGCTGAGCGTAAGGTTCGCGCTTCCGGCACCGAGGACAATTTTCTTGTTTTTATCTTCAAGGTAAAACACCTTTGGATGAAACAGGCTGTGCTCCCCGTCCAGATATAATGCTTCATCCGCAGCAAGCTTACGCACCGACACGGGATAAACTGCAATTGAGGTTCTTTTAGGTTTATCCAGGGCGATCATTCGCGGATCGCAATAAACGCGAAAATCAATATTGCTTTCATTTAATGCCCGCTGTAGCCCTTCATAATCCATGCGGCCTACAGGCGGG
>OGXT01000967.1_pt1 | contig 31093 bp, 31 predicted proteins | sample 1576361 | NCBI WGS metagenome assembly OGXT01 (sample SAMEA3541514, study PRJEB24748) | human gut metagenome | biome: human gut; feature: human-associated habitat; material: faeces | place: China | collected 2012 | reverse complement strand
CGCAGAAGGGTTAGCGGCGGTTGCGACCACGGGCTGCGGCTGTGCGGCCGGCGCGGTAACCGGCTGGGTGGCCGGGGAAGCGGTAGTCTGCGGCGTGGCGGATGTTGCCGGCGCCTGGGCTGCCGGTTCCGCAGCAGGCGCTGCCTGGTCCTGCGTCGGGGCCTGAACCGGATCCGCGCGGCTTCCGGCGGCGGTAAGATCGCTGATTTCTGCCTGCGACGGACTCACCACATCATCATTACCGGAGACATTCGCCGCCTGGGCGACCTGGGCGGGAACCGCGCTGCCCGTCACCGACGGCGCGCCGTTTTTGGCGGCTTCAAAGCCCTGCTGGATAGTGCGGCCGAAGATCGACGCCTGACCGTTCAGCGGCAGAAAAAGCGCAATCTTGTTGATGGACGCAGGCTTATAGTTTTGCATATTCACAAGCGCCGTCGGCAGCATTTTAGCGCCCGGGTTTTGCGGATAGCGCGTCTGCCAGTCTTTAACGCCCGCTTTCAGTAGCGTCGGATCGTTGCGGTTGTCAAACCACATCCGCTGCAGATCCAGCCAGCCCTGGAGGATATTTTCATCGGCGTTGATCACCAGCGCATTGGCCTGGTCCTGGGGCATCGAGGTGAGCGCTTGCCAGGTCGCATCAATATTTTTCTGACGCTGTTTGGCGTCACTCAGCAGCGGCTGCTGGGCGATTAAGGCGCGCAGCAGGGTCAGCGATGGTTTGCCCTGGCTGGCATCGATTTGCGCCTGCCAGTAGCGCGCCTGCTGAGGCTGCTCAAGGTTTGTCGGATCGATCTTAGCCAGCAGATTACGGGCGGCCTGATAATCGTTCTGCGCCAGCTTCACTTCCACCGCCAGCAGCGACTGTTCACGGGCCTGAGTGCTGTTCAGGTTCGCCGGCAGCTGGTTAAACAGGTCGATAGCCTGCTGCTTCTTCCCTTCCTGCAGTAGTGCACGAATGGCGAGTAATTGCCAGTTGGTCTTGCTATCATTCGTGCTTTGCTGCATCTGCTGTAAGTAGAAACTGGAGTTGGCCTGCGACGTACCCTGCATAAACGCCGCGCTTTGATCCTGCGTGCGGGTGCCGCAGCCAGCAAAAATAAGAGTCGCCAGCAATATGGGCAGGCAGCGCGCGGGCTTAGAACGAAGAAATGTTGACGGTACCATAAGTGTCCAGTGATATTTTTTTGGCTCAATGCTCAATATTAAATCGGCAATACGGACGAGACAATGAAACAACACGAATCAGCGGATAATTCTCAGGGGCAGCTCTATATTGTGCCCACTCCGATAGGAAATCTGTCTGATATCACGCAGCGTGCACTGGAAGTGCTGCAAGCTGTTGATTTAATTGCAGCGGAAGATACCCGTCATACCGGTTTGCTGCTGCAACATTTTGCGATAAACGCCCGTTTGTTTGCGCTTCACGACCATAATGAGCAGCAAAAGGCGGAAACCCTGCTTGCCAAACTGAAAGAAGGGCAAAACATCGCGCTGGTTTCCGATGCCGGCACGCCGCTGATTAACGATCCTGGTTACCATCTGGTGCGCACCTGTCGCGAAGCGAATATTCGCGTGGTGCCGCTGCCGGGCCCCTGTGCGGCTATCGCCGCCCTGAGCGCCGCCGGCCTGCCTTCCGACCGTTTCTGTTATGAAGGCTTCCTGCCGGCGAAATCGAAAGGCCGCCGCGATACCCTGAAAGCGCTGGAAGAAGAGCCGCGCACCCTTATCTTCTATGAGTCGACCCACCGTCTGGTGGAGAGTCTGGAGGATATCTGCGCGGTACTGGGAGAATCCCGCTATGTGGTGCTGGCTCGTGAGCTGACCAAAACCTGGGAGTCGATCCATGGCGCGCCGATTGGTGAGCTGGTGGCGTGGGTGAAGGAAGATGAAAACCGTCGCAAAGGCGAGATGGTGCTGATCGTCGAAGGTTTCAAGGCTCAGGAAGAGGCGCTGCCGGCGGCCGCGCTGCGTACTCTGGTGCTGCTGCAGGCGGAGCTGCCGCTGAAGAAAGCCGCCGCGCTGGCCGCGGAAATCCACGGCGTGAAGAAAAACGCGTTGTATAAGTACGCCCTGGAGCAGCAGGGGGAGTGATCCTGTAAACCCAATTGAAGCCTGGCAAGCAGCCCTTCAGATAGTGAAGAGCTGCTTGAGCGTCCTCCCACATGTCGGAAGAAATGTCGGAAAAAATGTCGGAAGAAAAGGGCAGAACCGCTTTTCTTGCCGCCCAGCATCCCTAACCAACAAGCCCGGATAGATCCGGGCTAAAAGTGGTTAAATCCTTACGCTCTCGATCAGGTTACCGGCGCCGGGTTAAATACCGCCAGCTGGTTGTGCAGGCCCCATTGATCGGAGAAGGTTTTTTTGCGTCCGCTGGCGACGTCGAGAATAAATTCGAACAGCTTCCGCCCGACATCCTCAATCGTCTCTTCGCCAGTGGCGATGGTCCCGGCGTTAATGTCCATTAAGTCATACCAGCGGTTGGCCAGCTCGGTACGGGTCGCCATTTTTATCACCGGTACCGCCATCAGCCCGTACGGCGTACCGCGACCGGTGGTGAATACCTGCACCGTGATGCCAGAGGCTACCTGCTGGGTGCCGCAGACAAAATCGCTGGCGGGGGTTGCGGCGTAAATGAGGCCGCGTTTGGTCGGACGCTGCCCCGGAGAGAGCACCTCAACGATGGCGCTTTTCCCTGATTTGGCAATCGACCCCAGCGCTTTTTCCACCACGTTGGCCAGACCGCCTTTCTTGTTGCCGGGGGAGGGGTTAGCGCTGCGGTCGGTTTTGCCCATATCAAGATAGTTATCGTACCAGGCCATCTCTTCCAGCAGACGTTTACCGACCTCTTCGTTAATCGCCCGCGGGGTCAACAGATGAATGGCGTCGCGTACTTCGGTCACTTCCGAGAACATCACCGTCGCGCCGCAGCGCACCAGCAGGTCGGACGCGTAACCTACCGCCGGGTTGGCGGTCACGCCTGAAAAGGCGTCGCTGCCGCCGCACTGCATCCCGACCACCAGCTCAGAGGCCGGGCAGGTTTCCCGCTGGCGCTGGTTCAGTTTCGCCAGGTGGCGCTCGGCGACCTGCAGAATGTCATCGACCATCGATTTAAAACCAACATGCTTTTCATCCTGCAGGCTGACGATGCTGGCGCTGTCCACCGGGATACTTTTGACGTCTTCCGTGCCCTGCAGCAGGCGTTCCGGCTGCAGCTTCTCACAGCCGAGGCCAATGACCATCACCTCGCCGCCGAAGTTTGGGTTGAGGGCGATATTATGAATGGTGCGAATCGGCACTACCGCCGCCGGCGCATTAATCGCCACGCCGCAGCCGTAGAGATGATTCAGGCCCACCACGCCATCGACGTTGGGATAGTTTGGCAGCAGGTCGCGTTCAATGATTTTCACCACGTAATCGACCACGCCAGCGACGCAGTGCACGCTGGTGGTAATACCCAGCAGATTCTTGGTACCCACGCTGCCGTCAGCATTGCGGTAGCCTTCGAAGGTGTAACCTTCCAGCGGCGGTAGCGGTTCAGGCACTTTAGTGGCCAGCGGCAGGGTATTCAGCGGCGGGGCGGTGGGCAGCTCCACCAGCGACTCGTCAATCCAGCTTCCCTGCGGGATATCGCGTACGGCATAGCCAATGACTTCGCCGTAGCGGATGATTTCACCATGGGCGGGGATATCCACCAGGGCAACTTTGTGACCCTGCGGGATATGCTCGACGAGCGTCAGGCCGTCCGGGAAACGCGTTCCGGCGGTTAAGCCGCGATCGTTGACAATAATCGCCACATTATCTGTCGGGTCAACTTTAATATAAAACGCGGTCGGCGATTGTTGTCGAATTGCAATGTCAGCCATTGTCCAGTCATCTCCAAACAGGTGCTAATAATAAAATAAAACGCTAATTCATTTGCTACGTATCAGTATGATGGAATAAAGGATGTCAGCTGAGTTGATTTTAAAATGTGATCGGCATCACTCCTTTTTATGACGCTAACCTCTGCAGGGCAGGCAATCGTAAGAAGTGTGGATTAGCGCCCATGACTTATGGCATAAGCACAATTATGGCTTTAAATAATAACTTTATATTGTGGGTATGCATAGTGTCTGGCGGGGGCGTGCTGATTATACTGAGTCATGTTTTTGAGGTGATCGATATGCGAATAGACAATTTCAATATCGTCTTTTAAATAAATCAGAAACCACTTAAAACAATTATAAAAGGTGTTCTGTGCCCGAGGAATGTCTAAATGATTTTGGATTCTACATTAGATGAAAAAAAAGGAATACCGACCCGCTATTTAATTCTGTTGATGATATTTGTGGTGACGGCAGTGAACTATGGCGACCGCGCGACCTTGTCTATCGCCGGTACTGAAGTCGCGAAAGAGCTGGGGCTCAGCGCGGTGTCGATGGGATACATTTTTTCCGCCTTCGGCTGGGCTTATCTGCTGATGCAGATCCCTGGCGGCTGGCTGCTGGATAAATTTGGCTCGAAAAAGGTTTATTCATACAGTCTGTTTTTCTGGTCACTGTTTACCTTCCTGCAAGGCTTTATTGATGTGTTCCCGCTCGCCTGGGCCGGGGTCTCCATGTTCTTTATGCGTTTTATGCTGGGCTTTTCCGAAGCGCCCTCGTTTCCCGCCAACGCCCGCATTGTGGCGGCCTGGTTTCCGGCCAAAGAGCGGGGTACGGCTTCAGCTATCTTTAATGCCGCTCAGTACTTCTCGCTGGCTCTGTTCTCGCCGCTGCTCGGCTGGCTGACCTTCGCGCTGGGCTGGGAACATGTCTTTACCGTGATGGGGATAATAGGGTTTGTGCTCACCATCATCTGGGTGAAGTTTGTGCATAACCCCACCGATCATCCGCGAATGTCGGCCGCGGAGCTGAAATATATCTCAGAAGGCGGCGCAGTGGTCGATATGGACCATAAAAAAGAGGCCACCTCGGCGGCCGGGCCGAAGATGGACTATATCCGCCAGTTGCTGACTAACCGAATGATGTTAGGCGTATTTTTCGGTCAGTATTTCCTGAATACCATTACATGGTTCTTCCTGACGTGGTTTCCGATCTACCTCGTGCAGGACAAGGGAATGTCGATTCTGAAAGTGGGGTTTGTGGCTTCGATTCCGGCGCTGTTTGGCTTTGCTGGCGGCGTACTGGGCGGGCTGTTTTCGGATTATCTGATTGGCCGCGGCTGCACGCTGACTTTTGCGCGTAAGCTGCCCATTGTGCTGGGAATGCTGCTGGCGTCGTCCATCATCCTGTGTAACTACACGGCCAGCACGCCGCTGGTCATTACGCTGATGGCGCTGGCGTTCTTTGGCAAAGGCTTTGGCGCGCTGGGCTGGCCGGTCATCTCGGATGTCGCGCCGAAGGAAATTGTTGGCCTGTGCGGCGGGGTATTCAACGTCTTTGGCAATGTGGCCTCGATCGCCACGCCGCTGGTTATTGGCTACATCGTGAGCGAACTGCACTCATTTAATGGCGCACTGATTTTTGTTGGCGGCTCCGCGCTGATGATGATGGTCTGCTACCTGTTTGTGGTTGGCGATATCAAACGTATGGAATTGCAGAAGTAAGCAACGATTAACGCAAGGTAAAAATCATGGATAACGCAATTTTTCCGAACAAATTTAAGGCCGCGCTGGCGGCGCATCAGGTGCAGATTGGCTGCTGGTGCGCTTTGGCTAACCCGATTAGCACCGAGGTGCTGGGTCTGGCGGGGTTCGACTGGCTGGTGCTGGACGCGGAACACGCGCCAAACGACGTCACCACGCTCATTCCGCAGCTGATGGCCCTGAAAGGTAGCTCCAGCGCGCAGGTAGTCCGTGTGCCGACCAATGAACCCATCATCATCAAGCGCATGCTGGACATCGGCTTCTATAACTTCCTGGTGCCGTTTGTCGAGACGGCTGAACAGGCGGCGCAGGCGGTGGCTTCGACCCGTTATCCGCCGGAAGGGATCCGCGGGGTCTCCGTTTCCCACCGCGGCAATATGTTTGGCACCGTGCCGGACTACTTCGCCCAGTCCAACAAGAACATTTCCATTCTGGTGCAGATTGAGAGCCAGACCGGAGTGGACAACGTCGAGGCGATTGCCGCGACCGAGGGCGTGGACGGTGTGTTTGTCGGCCCGAGCGACCTGGCCGCCGCCTTAGGCCATTTGGGCAATGCCGCCCATCCTGAGGTGCAGCGCGCTATCCAGTATATCTTCGCCAGCGCGAAGAAGCACGGTAAGCCAAGCGGCATTCTGGCGCCAGTGGAAGCCGATGCGCGCCGCTATCTGGAATGGGGCGCGACCTTCGTCGCCGTTGGCAGCGATCTGGGCGTCTTCCGTTCTGCAACCCAGAAACTTGCCGACGCGTTTAAAAAATAATCACCAGGATGAAGAGAGAGAACATTATGACAATCAAAGTAGGTTTTATCGGTCTTGGCATTATGGGCAAACCGATGAGCAAAAATTTGCTGAAAGCGGGTTACTCGCTGGTGGTGTCTGACCGTAACCCGGAAGCGATTGCCGACGTGATCGCCGCTGGCGCTGAGACCGCGACGACGCCGAAAGCGATTGCCGAACAGTGCGAGGTGATCATCACCATGCTGCCGAACTCTCCGCATGTTAAAGAGGTGGCGCTGGGTGAAAACGGCATTATTGAAGGGGCGAAACCGGGCACCGTGGTGATCGATATGAGCTCCATTGCGCCGCTGGCGAGTCGGGAAATCAGCGAAGCGCTGAAAGCCAAAGGTATTGATATGCTGGATGCGCCGGTGAGCGGCGGCGAACCGAAAGCCATCGACGGCACGCTGTCGGTCATGGTCGGCGGCGATAAAGCGATCTTCGATAAATACTACGATCTGATGAAAGCGATGGCCGGCTCCGTAGTGCATACCGGCGATATTGGCGCGGGCAACGTCACCAAACTGGCTAACCAGGTGATTGTCGCGCTGAACATCGCGGCGATGTCTGAAGCGCTGACCCTGGCGACTAAAGCCGGCGTCAATCCGGATCTGGTTTATCAGGCTATTCGCGGCGGTCTGGCGGGCAGTACCGTGCTGGATGCGAAAGCCCCGATGGTGATGGACCGTAACTTCAAACCGGGTTTCCGTATCGACCTGCATATTAAAGATCTGGCCAATGCGTTGGATACCTCACACGGCGTGGGCGCCCAACTGCCGCTGACGGCGGCGGTGATGGAGATGATGCAGGCGCTGCGCGCGGACGGTCTCGGCACTGCAGACCATAGCGCGCTGGCGTGCTATTACGAAAAACTGGCGAAAGTGGAAGTCACTCGCTAACAAGAAGGGCGCCCTGCGCGCCCTGTTATGCTTGCCTTGCGCGGCGCTGTCAGGCTACAAAATTATGAAAATCGTCATTGCCCCAGACTCTTACAAAGAAAGCCTTTCTGCCAGCGAGGTAGCTCAGGCGATAGAAAAAGGATTTCGGGAAATTTTCCCTGATGCACAGTATGTTTCCCTGCCCGTCGCCGACGGCGGCGAGGGGACGGTGGAAGCCATGATTGCCGCCACGCAGGGAAAGGCACATTTCGCGTGGGTAACGGGTCCGCTGGGTGAGAGAGTGAAGGCCTGCTGGGGCATGTCCGGCGACGGCGTCACCGCGTTTATTGAGATGGCGGCAGCCAGCGGTCTGGGGCTCGTTCTGCCCGACAAACGTAACCCGCTCATCACCACTTCACGGGGTACCGGGGAGCTAATATTACAGGCGCTGGAGCATGGTGCGGAACGGATCATTATCGGCATCGGCGGTAGTGCGACCAACGACGGTGGGGCGGGTATGATGCAGGCGCTAGGCGCCCGCCTCTGTGACGCCGAGGGACAAGAGATCGGCCATGGCGGGGGCTGTTTGAGCCGTCTGAGCCGGATCGATCTTTCCGCCATCGATCCGCGCTTACGTGACAGGATGATCCACGTGGCCTGCGATGTTACCAATCCGCTGGTGGGCGAGCGTGGGGCGTCGCGGATCTTTGGCCCACAGAAAGGGGCGACCGAGGCGATGATCGTCGAGCTGGATCGTAATCTGGCGCATTATGCCGACGTTATTAAGGCGTCGCTGCAGGTGGACGTGAAGTCGATCCCCGGCGCGGGAGCGGCCGGCGGCATGGGCGCGGCGCTGATGGCCTTTCTCAATGCGGAGCTGCGCAGCGGGATTGAGATCGTTACCGAGGCGCTGAAGCTGGAAGAGCAGATCCATGACTGCTCACTGGTGGTCACCGGGGAAGGGCGGCTCGATAGCCAGTCTGTTCACGGTAAGGTGCCGGTGGGGGTGGCTCGGGTGGCGAAGAAATACCGTAAGCCGGTGATCGGTATTGCTGGCAGCCTGACTCACGATGTCGGCGTGGTTCACCAGCACGGTATCGATGCCGTATTCAGCGTGTTAACTTCCGTTTCGACGCTGGAAGAGGCATTTCGCGGGGCGTTTGATAATATTTACCGCGCGTCGCGTAATATTGCTGCCACCCTGCAGGTTGGGATGACCACTGAGGGATGACAACGGGCGGTAAACCCTCTATACTGCGCGCCGAAGCTGACCAGACAGTCGCCGCTTCGTCGTCGTCCTCCTTCGGGGGGAGACGGGCGGAGGGGAGGAAAGTCCGGGCTCCATAGGGCAAGGTGCCAGGTAACGCCTGGGGGGTGTCACAGCCCACGACCAGTGCAACAGAGAGCAAACCGCCGATGGCCCGCGCAAGCGGGATCAGGTAAGGGTGAAAGGGTGCGGTAAGAGCGCACCGCGCGGCTGGTAACAGTCCGCGGCACGGTAAACTCCACCCGGAGCAAGGCCAAATAGGGGTTCATAAGGTACGGCCCGTACTGAACCCGGGTAGGCTGCTTGAGCCAGTGAGCGATTGCTGGCCTAGATGAATGACTGTCCACGACAGAACCCGGCTTATCGGTCAGCTTCAACTTCTTCTAAAACAATACGTTGGTGTGTCTCAGGCCTTCATAGGTGAAAATGTGACACAGACTGTGATACAAAAGAGGCACACCAACGGCTGTTCTATCCCTAACATCCTAAAGCGTGGCAATCGCTACAGCCTTCATTTCAGACTACCTTCGGGCGGTTTTTTTCGCATGTCTCTGGGCTGCGATTCAGCCAGTAGAGCAAGATTTATATCTTCCCGCCTCTCTATGTTCATTTCTTTTGTAAAATCGTCCAAGATGGAGCCAGCCCAACTATTGGACATAGTGCAGAAGATGAAAAAATTAGAACAAAAAGACATTGATGACTATTTACTCAGCATTCAGGCCGCCTTTTATACAGCAGCAAAAAAAATCCCTTCAAAAGTCCGTAGTACCTTGCGAAAGTCAGGCTCGCTGGCTGATGAAAAACGTAATGTGCTTGATTTCGGGCAATTGCTTGATTTCACCTTTAAACAAGACTCTGACCCGCTGTCGTCAGATTCAGTCATCAGGGATCTTAGTTGCCAGTTTGACCTTACAGGGATGGAGGATGAGATCGATTATGTTGCCTCAGAGTATGATCTCATCTGGAGACATTACTGCGATGCACATACAGCCTTTATAGACCAGCGGCATTCTGATTATCGGCAGATTGTTAGCACTATGCGACCTGACAGCTATTACGTTTCCAGCTCAGAGGATAAGCCTGAAAAGCCCTTGACCTCTAAACTGACCCTATCTGAGGCATGGAAGGGATTTGTTGCATTTAAGTCTGACTGGACTCCAAAGATTCGGCAGGGGAATGAAAAATATTATGAGGTGATAGAAGCGGTTTTGGGGGCTGATACTCAAGTTGCTGACATTAATCGACGTGATATCAAAAACCTGCTTGAGGTGGTCGAGGGGCTTCCTCGTCAAAATAAGAGGCCATACAACCGAATGACAGTCCAGCAGTGCCTGGACTTAGATGAAGTTCCTGAGGAAGATTTGGTTTCATCCAAAACGGTCAAAGATTATTTGAAGTTATGCCAGGGATTGTTTTCAACATACCTGACCAAGGAAGAGGACATTCTTGATTCATCCCCTACGCACAACATTAAGTATCAGGCCAAAAGTCGTAGTTACGGACATTACAGCGGAACAGAAATGCGGAAACTGGTAGAGCATTTCGCCTCATTGGAGGGGTGGAATAAATGGGGCTTTTTGCTACTGGCGTATACTGGTGCTCGTCGTTCTGAAATCACAAAACTGAAAGTGTCAGATGTACGTCTCGATGATGATAGCCAAAGATATTACATCATGATACAGGACAGTAAGACGGAGGCAGGAATTCGGCAGGTTCCTATCGCGACGCGTTTGATTGAGATGGGATTCTTACAGTATTTGGATCGTAAAACACCGGAAGCGAATCTGTTTCCCGAAATTACTAACGGAAACCAAGCAACCCGGCTTTTCCATGCGATTCGCGAGCAACTGAGCATTGATTACCTCGATGACTATAAAAACAGGCGTATTGTGCACAGTTTACGGCACACTTTCGTAACTGAGATTCAGTCGAAGCATACACTCACGCTTGTTCAGCAGACGATTGGTCATGAACATTCAAACCAAGGTCAAACCAAGGTTTATACAGGCAAGATGAAAGTTTCTGACTTGCTCCCGGTGGTTGATGGTATTGACTGGTTTAAATGATAATTGTTCTCATTTCATCGGATTTGTGGTAAAATACTCTTAGTAATTAATAACTTATTGAGAGATCCCTTTGTGCTTTGCCTTAACGCCACCAGCTTTTTATCCGCCTTCGACTGGCGAACGTAAAAAGCTGGTTAGTATCCTCAAGCGGTCCGGGTTGACCCTGACAACCTCCCGGATTCACCTTCTTCACCACCTTACGCAAACCCAGATCCCGCATACAGCTTTCGACCTGTCACGGCTGGTGAATATTCCTTTATCGACAACACACCGGAACCTGTCCGCATTTGCCGATTTTGGTTTGGTTGATTACATCATTGACCGTTCGAGTGTTTGCCGCTGGTATCTTCTGACCACTGGACGCGCTAACTACTGTCCGACCTGTCACCAGACTTTCAACGTAGCTTACTGACAGACCACGATCTTACAACGAAACGACCGAATACACGGTAAAGACTGACGCACATCACCAGCGCCAGCGAATCACCACGCCTATTTACTACCGATACGGAGAGCTAACATGACAACAAAGAAAAAACTACTGAGCCAGAACGACCCGGAGTTACAGGCTTATTTAGACAAAATCGTAGCAAAGTACCAACCAAATCCAGATGTTTTGCAGCGCCGAATTGCAAACGCCGAAGCCCGTTATAACAAGTTCCAGAATTTTACCGACATTCCAGCGCGGCTGGTGGACAGGCTCCAGACTCTGATCCTTGACGGCTGGCGGTTTCATCTTTCTGGGCCTGCCTCAGTGCTTGCCAATTCATCGATGATTTCTGTCACTCTGCAAAAACCTGCCCCACTGATTGAAACGGAACTCGAAGAACTGCGCTCCAAAGCATCTGACGCTTACAGCGATGAACTGTTTACCGCTATGGAATGTGAAATTGACTTACTGATGCAACAAGCGGCGGAGGACTCACAGCGGAAAGTCGAAGCACAAGCAGAGGCAGAGCAAACCGCAATGCGGGATCGCTTACGCTCTCTCCTGAACAGAGGAGCTAAAGCATGACAGCGATACCAAAGAAAGGGGGTGAATGCCCCGTTCATGTGATCGACGAAAAAGCATTGAAACGCGCTATCAAAAAGGCGAAAGAACTTGCCGATGCAGAGCCGGAAAAATACCGCCGGATAAAATAATTTTTGCACCTTTCCAGAATTGAGCGTATGCTTGATTTTGGGTTTTTCCGCCATGTAAACTTCTTGCGAAAAAATTCACACCACTGGGATTGCCTGTGATGTCTTTAACGGCGCGGGCTTTAGCCGTGGCTGTGGCTGCCCTTTTCCGGTGGTCTGATGGTAATAACTTACACGCACGTACACGTATACACGCACACGAGAGATCATTCATGTAAACAGTCAGAGGAGGAGCCTTGCAACAACAGACACAAACAGAATTACCCCCTACACAGTCAGCACAACCACAAACCACGCCTTACAGAACAATTGTCCACGATCACGGACGCTATCCGGCCATCACGGGCGACAAGTTTTTCCATAGCGGTTACCCCTACCCGATTAACACCACTGACAGATCCGGTGTCCGGTTAGACATCCTCACGCCTATTGCCGCAGAACTTGACGCAATGCTGAGCGCTTACAGTCGTGTTTACCTCACCCGCTTTGATCTTCGTTTACCAGAGGGTACGCCCGTAGACACTGCTAACGAGTGGGTAAGCCAGCTATTCAAGAAACTACGTGAACGCCTGAAATCGAAGTTTCACAGGCCCGAGGGACTGGCAAATCCTGTCATCAACTTCGCTTACGGCTGGGTGCGGGAGAAAGAGATGGCAAAACAGGTGCATTATCATTGCTGGATAGCCCTTCCGCATCGGCAGGTGAAACGGCTTGGAACGCCAACAAGTGGCATTGCTGGCGCAATCACTGAAATCTGGGTGGATCTGTCAGGAGGTGAACCAACGCTGGTGGAGTTACCAAAACCAAGCGACAGGTACACGAATCATTACGTTATCGAACGTGGTAAACCGGAAACCCTTGAAGGGCCGATTCTCTGGTTGTCGTACCTGGCGAAGGAGCGAGGGAAATATCAGACGGGAAAAGGTGACCGAGTACACTCGACATCACAATTACGGAACAAAAAGACATGATCTCGAAATCATGCCTGTAACGCGCTCTGTGCCTTCGAAAATAAAAGGCAGCACCTTCGCATTACCCATACCACAAAAAGCGCTCACGATGGCGCTCGTTGCGTTTAACGACGCCTTTCGTTAACGCCATCAGGTTAACTTTTAATTATAGCGAGCCATTCTCATCTTTGCGAGAATTTTTTCAATCCGCTCAATCCCCAGCCTCTTACACTGGCATTCTGTTTTCCCGGATCAAATGAGTGAAAAACAGACAAAAAAGAACATCGGACAAGACTGAACAAGGTAGAGCAGGTTTTCACAAAGGGTATACCTGAAATGAAAGTGCCTTTCGTGAATATTGTTGTTCACAATAAATAGTAAATGTTGACCCTATATAGATAATTCACGTAAAGTGGTGTTACGGCAATTCAATGTGAACACAGACCATGAAAAATACCACTCACGTTTATCTGCGAGCATCAACAGATGACCAAGACGCAACACGTGCACTTGATACGGTTAACCAGTTCGCGGCAAACCACCAGCTAACGAATATCATTCACTACGTGGAAAACTTTTCAGGTGCAAAACTTGATCGCCCGGAACTCACCAAACTGTTAGAGGACGCCAAACAAGGTGATCTGTTACTGGTGGAGTCTATCGACCGTTTAACCCGTCTACCTGCTGCACAATATGAAGCTCTGAAAGCTCGCATTGCTGAACGTGGTTTACGTGTTGTTGTGGTTGATCTGCCCACTTCTCACGGTGCATTGCAACCCGCTGTTGATGACCGCATAGTGCAGTTAATCAACGGTCTGATGATGGACATTGCGGCCCATTACGCACACGAGGATTACACCAAACGCCGCGAGCGTCAGGCACAGGGCATCGCTAAAGCTAAGGCTGAAAACAAGTATAAAGGTAGACCAGCAGACATCAGCCTGCGAAACAAGATCGAGTCGTACCTCGCCAAAGGCGGAAACACATACGCAGAGATAGCAAAATTATGTGATTGTTCCGTTGGCATGGTTGCCAAAGTGAAGAAAATCCTCGAAACGTCCTGATAGACAGCGCCGACCAGTCGCCCCTGCGGATATTTCGTAAAGATCGAGAGCCACTTTTACGAGAAAAGAGAACCTGCCTGGCCGATCAGACATTGCGGGCTGATATTTTTCTTCTGTGGGCAATTTCGAGAAGGGGTGTTCTTGGAATCTTCGCTTCGGTGGGCTAAGCCGCCGGGAATTTTACCCGGCAGACTATATGACAAATCAGTTAAACATGCAGTTGCCGCCAGATGGCGCACCGATGAAAAGCTGCCCCTTCTTCATCTTGGATGGCGGTGTCCGATACCAGGTTAAAAGTCGTATTCATCGGCGACATCATGCCCCGCAAACCTGAACGGTTCGCGTGTATTTCTGCTGGTAATTTTGAACACATTGTCGATGAAATGCTTTTCAAACACCCGGATAAGCGAAGCATTGCGGGTGGCATTGATTCTGTTGCGGACATCATGAGGCTCAAGAATATTGACGCTGTACCGCTGATTAATGGCATTTTGTTCCTTAAACCTGCTCAGCCTCGCGCGGGTATCATCACTGAACTTCCCGGTGGTCCATAGTTCTACGGTAATATCAGCCCCTGAATATTCCCGGAGTGCATGCATTCTGAATACCTTGATCTGATGTCCTATCCAGTGCTTTACATCCTCATCTCTGACCGTTGAATATGGCTTGTAGCCCTTGCATTCGATGAATGTGACCCGGGAATTACCTTGCCGTGCAAAAACATCACAGTCAGCCTCCTTTCCGTCGCCTGATTTGCATAAACTCCCGACATCTACAATAGGGTGGTCCAGGCGAACTGCTTCGGCCACGATGTACTCAAACAAATCCCCTTGCAACTGGGTAGTTGCACCTTCTATTCGCGAAAGCTTAGACATAATTTCGTCGATAGCGGTTATATTCCTTCCCAGGCTCAGTGACATGTGGCTAATAAGTTCTTGTAGCTGGATAAGCGCCTCAGCCAGATCCTTGCCAAATAGTGATTCAGGTGTGGCCGGGATGATTCCTGCCTGCTTTAGCGCCTGGAATGCTTCCGCAGAATATTCATTTGCAATGAACATAAAAAGGCATCGGGGACTGTTGTTAAGGCTGCTGATTGAACGGCATTTCGTAATGAAGGGCTGCACGTGCTGCAAACTCAGAGTGAACCCCAACAGCAGATCACTTACAAAGAATCCCGGACGGGTTTCCCCCGTCTTCGTAAACTGGAGGAGTGGGTTTAGGTACGAGGCGGCTGAGATATCGAAACAGAAACTCGAGACACATGGCATCTGATCTACCGTAACTGTCTCGCGGGTCCGCAAGGTATCGTAGCTGATGATACCGGTGTTTTTCACCCACTGTCCGACAGCTTTCATCAGAACAGATTCAGTCGTCAAACGTGCTTTTAAGTAAGGGATTGCACGATGATATGCTTCGTCATTTTTTTCTGTCAGTGCGACACAATCGCCAACTGAAACCAGATTCACTATCCGTACCATCTTATGCTGGACTAACCCTTCCAGGACGGTGGTCCACGAAAGTCTCTTTTTCATGGCTACCGGCGAGCCACAAGCAGCCGCAAAATGCTCGAGTTTGAGAATTCCCCCACGAGCACGCAGGCAGCTCAATGCCAGTCCATATGCTGAACCGGATTCAAGCAGTGCAGTCGTCAGGTTTCGCCAGTAGCGCCCCGAACCATACTGTTTAGCCAGATAGATGAAACGTTCACGCTTTGGAAAGAGGCGGTCAACGCAGTGTAGCTGACCAGTAGTTACCGCACGTGAAACCTGCTTTCGGGCAGTAACGCTGTTTATCGCCGATTTTTTTACCATCTCATCTACGAGGACCGAGCTCAAACAGGGGCCCGTTTTCTCAAGGAGGGAAGAGATTAACTGTGTCATCAGTACTCCGTCACACTGCGTATATAATAATTACAATACACTCATCTGTGAGACAAACAAAGCATGATAAATACTTCATATATTACATGTGGTTAAATATGTAAAAGTGGCTATAGAATTTAAGTTGTCACAATGGCAATAATATTAAGTGATTATCCTGTTTAGATTATCAACATCGGATCCTGCTTCTTCCTGTTCTGACACACTCAATTTTCGCTTGTATGTGCAGGAGAGTGGTTGGGCTTTGTCCCGGCCTTTCTTTTGCTTGTTAACCGGCTTTATCTGTCACACAAAGTGAGATACAGTCTGCGACACAAGACAAACACCAGCGCCGTAGACGCCTGACGTATTGAGAAGCGCTCCTGACTTATCGGTCAGTTTCACCTTTTACGCAAAAACCCCGCTTCGGCGGGGTTTTTGCTATTCGAATAGCGGAGAAAGGATGAATGACTGTCCACGACGCTATACCAAAAGAAGGCGGCTTATCGGTCAGCTACCATTATTTAACCACCTTAGGATTCTGTAGCGTCGGTATCGTGGAATCTTGCACCTGATGAACCTGGCCGACGATCGTAGCGACGCTGCCGTTGCTTAAAGCCTCTACGTCTGCGCTGTTATGCGAGCCAAAATTAAAGGTAAGACGTTTATCCGTTTTATTCTGTTCATCTCGCATGGTCACGATAAAATAGTAGCTGCCGGCGATACCGCTCTTCCGACGAATGTCGACAATCACCCCGCGTACCTTGACCCATTTACCCAGATAATCGTTGCTGGCCTTCGCCGGGTTGAGAGTAAACGGCTGCAGGAACTGAGCCACTGAATACGTCTGCATCGAAGCGACGGCGTCATCTCCGGGTTGAAATAATTTGTCTCCCGCGGAATAAAAGGCTTTAGAAGCCAGGCCGCAGCCGCTTAACAGCGAGATGACAAAAACCAGCGGTAATACGCGAAAACGTAATAACATCTCAATCTCCTTATCTATTTTTAAATGATATCCTTGATGCGCTGGATAACGTAATATGCGCTAATTAAATTAAAGGAAAAGTCACCGCTGTCAAATATTTTGCCTGCTGTTGAAATTAAAATAAAACCTGGTGATGTTAGGGCGTCAAATATATAAGTTAACACAGTATTCATATTTTATATGTTTTAGTGAGGTATATTAGTGCTGTGGATATATAATGTTTGGCTATCATTTTTTACATTTATTCACTGCGCCCTGGAAAATAATAATCCGCTATTTCTGCCACCTTTACTTCAGGAAAAAAAATGAAATTGATAACCCGTATTGCCTTTGCCACGCTGTTGACCACCGGTTTCTCTATCACGGCTCAGGCCGCAGATGTTAAGGCGGCGCCAGCACCGGCGCAGGATCCTATTGTTCAGCACTTAAAACTTACCAACGATCAGGTCGCGAAAATTAAAAGCCTGCATCAGCAGTTGGAGAGTAATGTCCAGCAGATTTCCCAACAGGAAATTAAAGACGGGGCTCTGATAAACGTGATTGATTCCGGTAAATGGGATGAAAAAGCGGTCAACGATCAGCTGGCGGCCTTCAGCAAGATTGATCAGCAGGTGCGTTATTACCGCGTGAAGTACTATTTTGAGGTGAATAAGGTACTGACGCCGGAGCAGCGCACCCAGGTGAAAAAAGATCTTGCCGACGCGCTGAGTGAATAATGCCATCGGCCCCTCGCGGGGCCGATATCTTCTTCAGGCCATTAATGAAAATCAACCCAGCCATTTTGCCGTTTCAGGCGAGACTTTCTTCATCCCGCAGGCGGATCTCCGCTTCGGCAACAATGGCTTCCAGTTCGCTAAGCATCTCATCATAACCAAAGCTGGCGGCCCCGGCGACTTGCGGTTGCACCGGGGCTAACGGCGTTGGTGACGCCTTTTTTCTGTTTTTCTTCTTACTCACTGACAGACTCCATCACTTCCGTTGTTACACCGGTAAATCTATCAGCAAAGCGCGCAGCGGCGTATCGGCGACGAGGGTAATGTTAGCTTCGTCACGAATAAATGCGCCGTCACCGCAGGTGAGAGCCTGCTTTTGCTGTTCCTGTGCGACGGCATGGACGGAGCCGTGAATCGACTGCAGGTAGGCGCGTGGACCATGTAATTGCACGTTGATCTGCTCACCTTTCTCCAGCGCGATATGGTAGACCCAGGCCTGTTGGCGAAGCTGGAGGCTGTTATCCCCGCCCTCCGGAGAGGCCAGCAGCTGCAGCGTCGCGTCTGCGACATTGATTTTCTGCTGCAGCGGGTTTTCGCGCTGCGGGCAGGCATCAAGCCAAAGTTGCATTCGCGTTAACGACTGCTCTTTACTCAGATTATGCTCGCTATAGCTCACGCCAGGCTGGGTGGCGATCAGCAGCGCTTCACCGGCTTTGGCCTGCACGTGGTTGCCGTCGCTGTCGCGATACTCCGCTTCGCCTTCCAGAATCAGGTTCAGGATATCGACTTTTGGGTACGTTCTGGCCTGGAAGGAAGCGCCGGGCGCCAGCACTTCCTGGTTGAGGACGCGCAAGGATGCGAAGCCCAGTAATTTCGGGTCGAAGTAGTGGCCAAAGGAGAAGGTGTAGCGGGCCTGCAGCCAGCCGAAGTCTGCTTGTCCGCATTGTTTGGCTGTTCGGGTAGTAATCATGTTCTTGACCTCTCTTTACACTAAATCAATGGTAAAGGTATGGACGCTGTATTGTTAGCCAGATATTCTGCCCGGTATGTTCAAATTTCCTGAATGAGAAAGCGATGGCCAAAGAGAGAGCATTAACGCTGGAAGCGTTACGCGTGATGGATGCGATCGACCGGCGCGGAAGCTTCGCTGCCGCGGCTGATGAGCTGGGACGCGTGCCTTCCGCCCTGAGCTACACCATGCAAAAACTGGAGGAGGAACTGGACGTGGTGCTGTTTGACCGCTCAGGTCATCGCACGAAGTTCACTAACGTTGGAAGAATGCTGCTGGAGCGCGGGCGCGTGCTGCTTGAAGCGGCGGATAAACTCACCACCGATGCTGAAGCCCTGTCGCGTGGTTGGGAAACCCACCTGACGATCGTTACCGAAGCGCTGGTGCCCACTCCGGATCTGTTTCCGCTGATTGAGAAACTGGCGACTAAATCAAACACCCAGCTGTCGATTATCACTGAGGTGCTGGCCGGCGCCTGGGAGCGGCTGGAGCAGGGGCGGGCGGATATCGTTGTCGCACCGGATATGCATTTTCGTTCCTCTTCGGAGATTAACTCGCGCAAACTCTATTCGGTGCTCAGCGTGTACGTCGCGGCGCCGGATCACCCGATCCATCAGGAGCCGGAGCCGCTCTCTGAGGTTACCCGCGTGAAATACCGCGGCGTCGCGGTGGCGGATACCGCGCGCGAGCGGCCCGTCCTCACCGTTCAACTGCTGGATAAACAGCCGCGTTTAACGGTGAGTACGATAGAAGATAAACGTCAGGCGCTACTGGCCGGGCTGGGCGTGGCGACTATGCCCTATCCGCTGGTGGAGAAGGATATTGCCGAAGGTCGCCTGCGGGTCGTCAGCCCGGAATACACCAATGAAATTGACATTATCATGGCCTGGCGACGGGACAGTATGGGCGAAGCGAAGTCCTGGTGTCTGCGTGAGATCCCCAAGCTGTTTGCCGGCAGATAGTGATGAAGACGCTCCTCCCGCTAGCGGGAGGAGCAGGAAGATTAGTAGGAAAAGGGTTTCGGATCGGGCCCGAAGCGATTATTGCCTTCGGTGCCGCGCTGGCAGTTAAATATCAGGATCACCAGCCAGCCGATGACCGGGATCAACAGCAGCAATAGCCACCAGGCCGAACGATCGGTGTCATGCAGACGGCGAAATTGCACCGCCCACCACGGTAAAAAGACCAGTACGCCATAGATAGTGGTCAGAATGCCTTCGCCGCCAGCGCGCTGCCAGCCCAGCATTTTATCGATGATGCTCAATACGCCGGTCAGGATGAGGTTGACCAGAATAAACATCCAGTACTCTTTGCGCCGCGCACGGCCGCCAAATCCTATATAGTTTTTTAATACCTTGAGATACCAGTCCATTTCTACGCCTCAATTAACCGTCAATCACTTGTTTTTTAAGCGATCGCAATAAGAATAGACGTGAATGAATGGTGGGTAAATATCTGTTTTCTGAATTATTGGGCGCCATCACTGGCGCCCGACAGATCAACGGAAGCGCTGATCGCGACCGTGCGGTTCGTTGAGATCCTGCTGCGGCCCAATGGAAATAATACCGGTAGGGTTAATGGTTTTATGGCTGCGGTAATAGTGGTGACGGATATGCGGAAAACTCACCGTCTCGGCGATACCCGGCATCTGGTAGATGTCGCGCAGGAAACCGTACAGATTGAGGTAATCACTGATGCGCCGTTTATCGCATTTAAAATGGGTCACATATACCGGGTCGAAGCGTACCAGCGTTGTCCACAGGCGAATGTCGGCTTCCGTTAGCTGATTGCCCGTCAGATAGCGATGCTGGCCGAGGATCTGCTCCAGCCGCTCCAGCGAGGTAAAGACCGCATCCACCGCTTCGTCGTAAGCTTGCTGGCTGGTGGCAAAGCCGGCTTTATACACGCCGTTGTTGACGTTGTCATAGATCCAGCCGTTCAGCTCATCGATTTGTTCCCGCAGCGCTGGCGGGTAGTAATCCCCGGCCCGGGCGCCAAGGCCATCGAAGGCGGTATTGAACATGCGGATGATTTCTGCCGACTCATTGCTGACGATGGTCTGCTGTTTTTTATCCCACAGCACTGGCACGGTCACGCGTCCGGTGTAGTGCGGGTCGGCGTGCAGATACAGCTGATAGAGAAAGTCATGCTGGTAGAGGGTATCGCCGGTGGCTTCCGGGAAGCTATCGTCAAAGGTCCAGCCGTTTTCCAGCATCAGGGGATTGACCACGGATACGGGGAGAAAAGGCTCCAGACCTTTTAATTTACGCATAATTAACGTGCGATGCGCCCACGGGCAGGCGAGAGAAACATACAAATGATAGCGATCCTTTTCCGCTGCAAAACCGCCTTCACCGCTGGGGCCAGCCGCGCCGTCGGCGGTCAGCCAGTTACGGAAGGCGGAAACGGAACGTTTAAAACGCCCACCGGTGGATTTTGTGTCATACCAGGTATCCTGCCAGACGCCGTCAACTAATTGTCCCATCTTTGCTCCTCCTTCAGACTACAGATAGCAAAAGCGAGGAGTGGTCTCCTCGCTTTTTTCATTCATTCAGTATAGTGCGCTTACCATTTCTTATTCAGTACACGGTCAATACTGAAGGCGCCCGGTCCGGTAATGGCCAGCAGCAGGTAACCGCCCGCAATGGTCAGGTTCTTCATGAACATCAGGGAGTTCACGCCTTCCGCAAAGTTGCTATGGAACAGGAACGCGGTCAGCAGCGTAAAGCCCGCAGTGAACAGCGCGGTGGTCCGGGTCAGGAAACCGAACAGAATCGCCAGACCGCCGCCGAACTCAAGGAGGATAGTCAGCGGCAGCAGCGCGCCCGGGACGCCCATGGCTTCCATATACTGCTGGGTTCCCGCATAACCGGTGATTTTGCCCCATCCTGCAGTGATAAACAGAATCGGCATCAGAATACGCGCTACCAATACACCAACATCTTCTAATTTTTTCATTTGTTACTCCAGAAAACCCAAAGGGCGGCGGTTTTGTTTTTTAGTGCAATCCCGCGTAGTTACGCGGTGTTGCTGTCGATGGAGAGGATAGTAGCGAGGCGGAGAGGGAATTGTTAGCAAGGAAAACTGTAGATCTATTTCAAAGTTTCTGAGCAATCAGTACGCGGAGGCGAAAGTGTACCGAACGCGATGGGCCACCACCGGTCCTGGTATGGCGTGAGGTAAAGGGCGTCGTAGAGAAGGGCGCGCTACGGAAAAGGCGCATGTTGCTGCGAACAGGGTGCGGTAACGGACAGGGAAATGGCAGAGCGTGGGCGCCAGGGAAAGCGCCCACGCTCAGGGCCGCTAGCGAACTGCCGACTGGCGCAGGATCCCGCGCACCAGGCGCCAGGTGCTCCACAGTCCGAGTCCGCGTTTGGTCCAGCGCATTAAAAAATGCGGATGTCGTACGGACCATACGGCCATCAGACCGCTGCCAACCATCAGCCACGAACGTAAACTCAGCAGCGTATGCCAGCCGCGGTCGAGGGGCGCAGTCGCCTCGTGCCAGTGACGGCGGCAGGCGCTTAGCTCCAGCCGTTGCTGCTGGATCTGGCGCAGCAGCTGCGCCTTGTGCCGTTCACGCTCCTGTCGGCCATTCACGATTTATCCTCCTCCAGAAGGGCACGGTCGTTCTCCAGCTCTTTACGCGTTAGACGCAGCAGCGTGGATCGGCGCGCCTTACGTAGGGTTAGGATACCCACGATCGCGGCGGCAAGGAGCAGCACAACGGTGGTGGCGATCATCACGTGCAGGCGGTACTGAGCGTCAACGGCCCAGATAACCAGCACCAGCAGACTCATGAGGCCAAACGCGGCAAACAGCAGCGTCAGTCCGGTCATGATCAGCAGCTGGAAGAGGTTGGCTTTCTCCTCCTCCAGCTCCACGACGACCAGACGCAGCCGCGTTTCCACCATTTCGACCAGCAGCGTGACGATGCGCTGACCAATGGAGAAAACGCGCTGACCCGGTCCCTGCGTGTGTTGAGTATTCGCCATAATCAGCGACGCGACAGCAGGACGCCCAGCACCAGCCCGACGGCGGCGCCAATTCCTACCCCAGTCCACGGATTTTCGCGAACATAATCATCCGCTCGCGCGGCGGTCTCACGAGTTTGACGAAGAATCGCTTCGCTGGTTTCACCCAAACGAGCGCGGCTCTCTTTCAGCGCGCTCTCGGCTTTACTGCGCAGTTTACCCATCTCTTCTTTCGACTTGTCCGCCGAGGAATTTAGTACTTCCTCCAGGGTATCCGCCAGCGTTTTCAGTTCTGCACGAAGGTCGTCAGTCACATTCTCTTTAGCCATGTCGTTCTCCTGTAGCGTGGTCCGTGTTGCGAAAGTTAATGGTGATTAGTAATCCCGAGACTCCAGCGTTTTTAACTCCTGCTGCGCTTCATTGAGTTTATGCTGGCGTTTGTTAATTTTGTCCGCATCGCCTTTCTTCCGGGCTTCCTGCAGATCGCGCTGACGTTCAGCGATCTCTTCCCGCTGTTTGGCAATTTTTTGCTGATGATCGGCTTTGAGTTTACTGTCGCTACAGTTTTCCCGAACCTGACGTAGCGCGGTATTTAGCCCATCAATGCGACTTTGATTATGATGCTTTTCGGCGTAGCTGATCTCTCGTTGAATATCCTGCTCTTTTTCCTGGCAGGGAGAGGCGGCTAGGGCGCTGGCGCTAAGTGAAGTCAGGACCAGAAGCAGAGCGATGCGGTGTTTCATGGATAGTACCTTCCATTGTCTGAGGGGATACCCGGAGGATATACCCGTTCCCGTTGGTGAACGTGAATGCGTTGATTCCCGCAGGTTTAAGCATAGTAACAAATGCGGGAAACCACCAGACTGGGTTAAAAACGCAGTCTGGCGGCAGCTTACCCGAGGCGATGCGGCGCGTCGCGCAGGCGGGATAGCCAGGCGGTGGGCGAGTTATCGTCCTCCAGCAGGGCAATAATATAACCATGTGGCAGAGCGCGGCCGAGAACTTCTTTCGCCGCCGCGCCCTGGGCGGTGGAATCGAACTTAATCAGCAGACCATCCTTCTGTGGCGTGATGCTTTTAAAGCGGATGCCGTTGGCATCGAGATGATGCCAGACGGAGAAACCGTCCGGCATTCCGATACCCTGGCCAACCGGGCGTATCGCCAGCGTGGCCTCCTGCTGCTGCACCGCCAGCCAAAGCCAGAACAGGGCGCCGAGCAGAAGAGAACCACCCAGCAGCCAGCTGAACTGGCGCAGGGAAGGGCGTTTCATGACCATCATTAGCCCCGGCTTCTGTATTTTTTCTTCCACAGTACCACCAGCGAGCCGATCAGTCCGAAGACCAACAGGGCAACCGGCAGGAGCATCAGGCAGGACATCAGCTGATCTTCATACTTGAGGAATACCGGGGTTTTACCCAGCAGATAGCCAAGTGAGGTCAGGATGAGCACCCACAGCAGGCCGCTCATCCAGTTGAAAAACTGAAAACGGGCGTTATTAAGGCCGGAAAGCCCGGCGATGGTGGGCAGCAGCGTGCGTACGAAGGCGATAAAGCGGCCGATCAGCAGCGCGGAGAGCCCATGCTTATGAAACAAGTGATGCGCACGCTGGTGATAGTGCGAAGGCAGGTGTGACAGCCAGTTTTGCACGATCCGCGTATTACCCAGCCAACGCCCCTGAATATAGCTTAGCCAGCAGCCGAGGCTGGCGGCGGCGGTGAGCAGCAGCAAGGTTTCCGGAAAACCCATCGCCCCTTTGGCGATCAGCACGCCCACGAGCACGAGCAGACTATCCCCCGGTAAAAACGCGGCAGGCAATAACCCGTTCTCAAGGAACAAAATCATAAACAAGACAAAATACAGCATGCCTATCATGGAGGGATTCGCGAGCGTTTCGTAATCCTGAGCCCACAAGGCATTCAATAACTGGGTAAATAGTTCCATTCACGATTCCTGGTACATCGGTTAACGGCACGTCTGAGCGCGCGGCATATAGGGCGACAAGATTTTTATGAGATTATGGTCGCTGCTTAGGCGCTCTGAACGCTTCCCTGTATAAGACTGAAGTAAGTAAATACCTACCCCCAGAACGACAAAATGCATCTAATTGTAACAAATCACCTGACTTTCCGTCAGAGAAATTGCAAGGTGTTGCTCGTTGATTTTGCTGATTGCGGAGATGGGAGGCGAGAGGATTTACACAGGCTGACACTATATATGACTTGCTTACTCCAGCCTCACTGTCAGACAGGCGCGCAGGGGGGCGCGCCGGAGGGATAAGGCCTTATTTCGCGCCGTTGACTGCGGTATCGAGATGAACGACTGGGTTTTCGGCAAATAAGTAGCGATCGGCATTAAATTCAAAGTCATCGCTGGTTTCGTTGAACAACATTTGCTTGGTATTTTCCAGATGCTGCCACATCGCCAGCTTGGCGGCGTTGGGATCTTTTCGCAGCAGAGCTTTCAGGATCTGATCGTGGTCGTCGCACCAGTTATCGACCGTACGCAGGTCGATATGCTCATGCAGCTTTTTCCAGTAGGGGTTATGCACGCGCTGGGTCCACATCTTTTCCACGATCGCCGCCAGCGCGCTGTTCTGCGTCGCCAGCGCCACCTGGACGTGAAACTGCAGGTCCCACTCGGAGTCGCGGAAACATTTCTCGTTACGCGCTTTCTCCTGAATCTCCATCAGCTTCATGATGTCCTGTTTGGTCACCTGAGTCGCCGCGAATTCGGCAATATTGCTTTCAATGAGCTGCCGCGCCTGCAGCAGTTCAAAGGGGCCATAGTTGGCGAACTCAAGGCTTTCATCGGCCACCTGCTGGTATTTCGGATGGTTGGAGATAACGTGGATACCCGACCCTTTGCGGACTTCGACATACCCTTCCACTTCCAGCATGATAATGGCTTCACGAACCACGGTGCGGCTGACGTTTTTTTCATCGGCGATGAAGCGCTCGGCGGGCAGCTTATCCCCTACAAGGTAGACACCTTGTTCGATGCGCGTCTTCAGCTCAGCGGCAAGCTGCTGATATAGACGGCGTGGTTCAATGATTTCCATATTCGCTCCCGGAAGATGGCGACAATATTCGATTTGTTATACCACTTTTACGCGCTTTCCACCACTGGCAGGCATGAAAAAGCCGCCTGAGAAGGCGGCTTGATCGGCGATTACCTTGCCATTCGATCTAACTCTGCGTGACCGGTTTGCGGCTGCTAAGCGGCGTCGAGTCATCGTCAGCCGGTTTGTTTTTCAGCACCGTCCAGATAACCAGCGCGCCCAGCAGGTCAAAGACGGCCAGTACCGCAAACAGCGGGCTAAAGCCGATGGTATCCGCCAGCGCGCCGACGACCAGGGCGAACATGGTGCTCGCCAGCCAGGCGGCCATCCCGGTCAGACCGTTGGCGGTAGCGACTTCGTTACGGCCAAAGACGTCGGAAGAGAGGGTAATCAGCGCCCCGGACAGCGCCTGGTGAGCGAACCCGCCGATGCACAGCAGGGCAATCGCCACGTACGGGCTGGTGAACAGGCCTATCATCCCCGGGCCAATCATCAGCAGGGCGCCCATGGTGACCACCATTTTACGCGACACGATCAGGTTGACGCCAAACCAGCGCTGGAACAGCGGCGGCAGATATCCGCCGACGATACAGCCGAGGTCGGCGAACAGCATCGGCATCCAGGCGAACATGGCGATCTCTTTCAGGTTAAAACCGTAAACTTTGAACATGAACAGCGGGATCCAGGCGTTAAAGGTACCCCAGGCCGGCTCGGCGAGGAAGCGCGGCAGGGCGATACCCCAGAACTGACGGTTGCGCAGGATTTGCCACGGCGACATTTTCTTCGCGTTATTGGTCTGATGCTGAGACTCCTGACCGCCAATGATGTAGTCACGTTCTTCGTCAGATAATTTTTTCTGGTCGCGCGGGTGTTTGTAGAAGATAAGCCAGGCGATGGCCCAGGCGAAGCTCAATACCCCGGAGATGATGAACGCCATCTGCCAGCTGTGCATGACAATCGCCCACACCACCAACGGCGGCGCGATCATGGCGCCAATAGAGGAACCCACGTTGAAGTAGCCCACCGCGATAGAGCGCTCTTTTGCCGGGAACCACTCTGAGCTGGCCTTCAGGCCGGCGGGGATCATTGCGGCTTCCGCTGCGCCGACTGCGCCACGGGCCAGCGCCAGTCCACCCCAGCTGCCGGCCAGCGCCGTTGAGCCGCAGAATACCGCCCAGGCGATGGCGAAGAAGGCATAGCCAATTTTGGTCCCCAGAATATCAAGGACATACCCCGCGACGGGCTGCATAACGGTATAGGCAGCGGAATAGGCTGCAATGATATAGGAGTACTGTTGGGTCGAAATGTGTAACTCTTCCATCAGCGTCGGCGCGGCCGCCGCTACGGTGTTACGGGTCAGGTAGCCCAGCACGGTGCCCAGCGTCACCAGCGCGATCATGTACCAACGTAACCCTTTAATTTTACGCATGTAAACCTCATCGTCTGTTATCTTTCCGCATCAGGTGCGGCCTTTACCGAGCGCAATAAGCGGCCGGGAAAGCGAAACGGAGGATTCAGGAGGGTAGTCCCCTCTGGCCTGAACCTTACCATCAGTTGTTATGTTGAAAGTCGGTATCCATTCCGTATAAGCCGATGCCATAAGCACCGGTAATGCATTCCGTCGGTTTATATGTTGCGACGGCAGAAAGATAACTTGTCATACAACTTTAAAAGTTGAGAGCTGTCACAAAAGTGGGAAAGTTAGTGTGGTCTTTATCCCTTGCCTGGAAAGCCAGAGATGGCGCGCTCTGGCGAGGTGTTTTGCTCCAGGGCGGTCATTTTTTTATCGACGTTTATTGATCTAACTCACGAAAAACAGTTCGGTCTGTAGAAATTGGTGTGATAACTTTGTCAGCATTGTAGTCAATCATCTGAAAGGCTCCCGCACTGGAGCGAAGAGGACACGCGAATGACATCGTTTATGACTGAAGATTTTCTACTTGATACCGAGTTTGCCCGCCGTCTGTACCATGATTACGCCAAAGATCAGCCGATTTTCGACTACCACTGCCACCTTCCGCCGCAGCAGGTTGCCGAAAACTATCGCTTTAAAAACCTGTATGACATCTGGCTGAAAGGCGATCACTATAAATGGCGCGCAATGCGCACTAACGGCGTGCCGGAGCGTCTGTGTACCGGTGATGCGTCCGATCGCGAGAAATTTGACGCCTGGGCGGCCACGGTTCCGCACACTATTGGCAACCCGTTATACCACTGGACCCATTTAGAGCTGCGTCGACCTTTTGGTATTACAGGTAAGCTGTTGTCGCCATCCACCGCCGATGAGATCTGGGACCAGTGTAATGATTTGCTGGCTCAGGATGCCTTCTCCGCCCGCGGAATCATGAAGCAGATGAATGTGAAGATGGTCGGTACCACCGACGATCCGATTGATTCTCTTGAGCACCACGCGGCTGTCGCCAAAGACAACTCCTTTGACATCAAAGTGCTGCCGAGCTGGCGCCCGGATAAAGCCTTCAACATCGAGTTGGCGACCTTCAATGATTATATGGCTAAGCTGGGCGAGGTATCCGATACCGATATTCGCCGCTTCGCTGACCTGCAAAGCGCCCTGACCAAACGTCTGGATCATTTTGCCGCACACGGCTGCAAAGTCTCCGATCATGCGCTGGACGTGGTGCTGTTTGCCGAAGCGACCGACGCCGAGCTGGATGACATTCTGGCGCGCCGCCTGGCTGGCGAGACCCTTAGCGAACACGAAGTGGCGCAGTTCAAAACCGCGGTGCTGGTGTTCCTCGGCGCAGAGTATGCCCGTCGCGGCTGGGTCCAGCAGTACCACATTGGCGCGCTGCGTAACAACAACCTCCGTCAGTTCAAACTGTTAGGGCCAGACGTCGGCTTCGACTCGATCAATGATCGTCCGATGGCGGAAGAGCTGTCTAAGCTGCTGAGCAAGCAGAACGAAGAAAACCTGCTGCCGAAAACGATTCTCTACTGCCTGAACCCGCGTGATAACGAAGTGCTGGGCACCATGATCGGTAACTTCCAGGGTGAAGGCATGCCAGGCAAGATGCAGTTCGGCTCCGGCTGGTGGTTCAACGATCAGAAAGACGGTATGGAGCGGCAGATGACCCAGCTGGCGCAGCTCGGGCTGCTGAGCCGCTTCGTCGGGATGTTGACCGACAGTCGCAGCTTCCTCTCCTACACGCGCCACGAATACTTCCGCCGCATTCTCTGCCAGATGATCGGCCGTTGGGTGGCTGCCGGCGAAGCGCCTGCGGATATCGCGCTGCTGGGCGAGATGGTGAAAAACATTTGCTTTAACAATGCGCGTGACTATTTCGCCATTGAACTGAACTAAGGCCAGAGGTCGGTTGATATGCAATACATCAAAATCCATTCGCAGGATAACGTCGCGGTCGCGCTGACGGATATCGCTGCCGGTAGCGTGGTGACGATTGATAATGACTCGGTCACCCTCGGCCAGGATATCGTTCGCGGCCACAAGTTTGCACTGCGCGCTATCGCGAAAGGGGAAAACGTCGTTAAGTACGGGTTGCCGATTGGCCATGCGCTGGCGGATATCGCGCCGGGAGAGCATGTTCATGCGCACAATACGCGCACCAATCTCAGCGACCTTGACGCGTATCGCTATCAACCGGACCTGGTTGCCCAACCGCCACAGCCTGCGGATCGCGAAGTACAGATTTATCGTCGCGCCAACGGTGACGTCGGCGTGCGCAATGAGCTGTGGATCCTGCCGACCGTCGGCTGCGTCAACGCGATGGCCAGACAAATGCAGAACCGTTTCCTGAAAGAGACGTATGGCGCTGAGGATATCGATGGGGTACATCTCTTCAGCCACACCTATGGCTGCTCGCAGCTTGGGGACGATCACATCAACACTCGCACCATGCTGCAAAATATGGTTCGTCACCCGAACGCCGGGGCGGTGCTGGTGGTTGGCCTTGGCTGTGAAAACAACCAGGTGGAGGCCTTTCGCGAGACGCTGGGCGAGTTTGACCCGCAGCGCGTGCACTTTATGGTTTGCCAGCATCAGGACGATGAAGTGGAGGCGGGGGTTGAGCATCTGCATCAGCTGTATGAAGTGATGCGTCAGGATAAACGCCAGCCGGGCAAGCTCAGCGAGCTGAAGTTTGGCCTCGAGTGCGGGGGATCGGACGGCCTGTCGGGCATTACCGCTAATCCGATGCTGGGCCGCTTCTCAGACTATGTGATCGCCAACGGCGGCACTACCGTGCTGACCGAAGTGCCGGAGATGTTCGGCGCTGAACAGTTGTTGATGAGCCACTGCCGCGACGAAGCGACCTTCGACAAGCTGGTGACCATGGTCAATGACTTTAAGCAGTACTTTATTGCTCACGACCAGCCTATTTACGAAAACCCCTCGCCGGGTAATAAGGCCGGAGGGATCACTACCCTCGAAGATAAGTCGCTGGGCTGTACTCAGAAAGCGGGCTCCAGCCAGGTGGTGGATGTTCTGCGCTACGGCGAGCGCCTGAAGGTTCATGGTCTGAATTTACTGAGCGCGCCGGGCAACGACGCGGTCGCCACCAGCGCGCTGGCCGGCGCCGGCTGCCATATGGTGCTGTTCAGCACCGGTCGCGGCACGCCGTACGGCGGCTTTGTGCCAACGGTGAAGATCGCCACCAACAGCGAGCTGGCGGCGAAGAAAAAGCACTGGATCGACTTTGATGCCGGGCAGTTGCTCCACGGCAAAACGATGCCGCAGCTGCTGGAAGAGTTTGTGGATGCCATTGTAGCCTTCGCCAACGGTAAACCGACCTGTAATGAGCAGAATGACTTCCGCGAGCTGGCCATCTTTAAAAGCGGTGTTACCCTGTAAAGGCGTATTTGCGTTGGCGCCCAGAGGCTTGGTTTGTGTATCGGCCTGATAGCGTAGCGCCATCGGGCTCGTAACAGCGGCGTTTCAGCCAGTGAAGCGCCGTTTGTTTTTTTCAGTCAGGGAGCTTACATGACCGCGTACTGGCTGGCCCAGGGGGTCGGCGTCATCGCCTTTCTTATCGGCATTACCACCTTTATCAACCGCGATGAACGCCGTTTCAGGCTACAGCTGGCGGTCTATAGCGCTATTATCGGCGTTCATTTTTTCCTGATGGGCGCCGGGCCGGCTGGAATGAGCGCCGGGCTCAATGCGCTTCGCACGGTCATTTCCTTACGCACCCGTAGCCTGTGGGTGATGACAGTCTTTATCCTCCTGACGTTGATTCTCGGCCTGGGTAAACTGCAGCATGCCATGGAGCTGCTGCCGATCATTGGCACCGTCGCCAGCACCTGGGCGCTGTTTCGCTGTAAAGGGCTAACCGTCCGCTGCGTGATGTGGTGCTCCACCGCCTGCTGGGTCACGCATAATCTGTGGTTGGGTTCCATTGGCGGGACGCTGATAGAAGGCAGTTTCCTGATCGTCAACGGGCTGAACATCATTCGCTTCCGCCGGATGCAAAAGCGCGGTATCGATCCGTTTAAGGTTGAAAACGCAGTACAGGAAGAGAGCCCCTCCGCCCGATAGCGGAGGGGAAAGGCGTTATCCGCGCAGGGCGTTTTTCGCCAGCTGGTCGTCTTCCGCCATGCAGGCAGCGGCGGTAAACAGGGCGTCGGTGGAGGAGTTCAGCGCGGTTTCGCAGGAGTCCTGCAGCACGCCGATGATAAAGCCGACACCGACCACCTGCATGGCGATATCATTGGAGATGCCAAACAGGGAGCAGGCCATGGGGATCAGCAGCAG
>OGXT01000960.1_pt1 | contig 31394 bp, 30 predicted proteins | sample 1576361 | NCBI WGS metagenome assembly OGXT01 (sample SAMEA3541514, study PRJEB24748) | human gut metagenome | biome: human gut; feature: human-associated habitat; material: faeces | place: China | collected 2012 | reverse complement strand
TATCTACCTGCGGCGCAACTGGGGCGGAGAGTACGAAAATGTAGCCATTTTGGTAGCCATTGCAGTGAATGAGGATGGGTACCGTGAGGTTTTAGGTGCTGCCGAAGGCATGAAAGAGGACAAGGCAAGCTGGGTGAGTTTCTTCCAATGGCTCAAAGGTCGCGGATTGGATGGCGTGAAGCTCATTGTTGGAGACAAGTGTCTGGGCATGCTGGAAGCAGTGAGTGAAGTATTGCCTGATGCCAAATACCAGCGCTGTACGGTTCACTTTTACCGGAATGTGTTTTCTGTTGTTCCTCGCTCCAAGGTAAAGCTGGTAGCCAAGATGCTCAAGGCCATCCATGCACAGGAAAACAAGAAGGCTGCCAGGGAAAAGGCCAAGGCTGTAGTCGCTCAGCTGAAGGAAATGAAGCTGAAGGAAGCTGCCAGGAAGGTGGAGGACAACATCGAGGAAACGCTGACTTACTGTGATTTCCCCTATGAGCATTGGGCACGGATCCGCACCAACAATGTGATTGAACGGTTGAACCGGGAGATCCGCCGCAGGACCCGTGTGGTGGGGACGTTCCCTGATGGAAATTCTGCCCTGATGCTGGTCTGTGCCCGACTGCGACATGTAGCCGGCACCCAGTGGGGCAACAAGAAGTACATGAACATGAAGCACTTGGAGGCGGCTCTGGAAGACGTCTCTATTGCTGGCTGACCTCATTCAGCCGGAGTCTGCAAACTAATTTTGCGCATAACTCTTGACAGTACCGTGGTTCCACACGATAGCTGTATTCCTTCCCTGCCGTTCGCGAAAGTAGCGTGGCGTACAGTAGAAAAAAAAATATACAGCAGTAGCCGCCCACAACAGCTTTCTATGACGACAGGGCTTTTTTTGCGTTCGTTGCAAAAGCAGAAACATCATCGCCATACCGATAAGCATCAGGAGTGGCCGCAATACGCCGTTATAAGGAATCGGGGGGAGCATCATTTTTTCCTCTGTATGTGCGTTTTTGTCATAGCAACCATCCTTTCGGGCACCGTTTTGCTCATAACTTCCGCCACACCATATTATTGACCACGCCGGTATAGCTCTGGATGATCTTCACAACCTTGGTGGAGACATTTTCCTCCACATAATCCGGCACGGGAATGCCGTGGTCGCCGTTCTGGTTCATGGTCACCGCCGTGCCCACTGCCTGAAGCAGGCTCACCGTATCGATGCCCGCGAGGATGAAGCATCCCTTGTCCAGCGCTTCCGGGCGTTCCGTGCTGGTGCGGATGCACACCGCCGGGAACGGATGTCCTACGCTGGTGAAGAAGCTGCTCTCCTCCGGCAGCGTGCCCGAGTCGCTCACTACGCAGAAGGCGTTCATCTGCAGGCAGTTGTAGTCGTGGAAGCCCAGCGGCTCGTGCTGGATCACGCGCCTGTCGAGCTGGAAGCCGCTCTGCTCCAGCCGTTTCCTGCTGCGCGGGTGGCAGGAGTAGAGGATCGGCATATCGTACTTCTCCGCCATCTTGTTGATCGCCGTGAACAGGCTTACGAAGTTCTTCTCCGTATCGATATTTTCCTCACGGTGGGCAGAGAGCAGGATGTACTTGCCCTTTGTCAGTCCTAAGCGAGCGTGAATGTCGCTCTGCTCGATCTTGTTGAGGTTTTTGTGCAACACCTCCGCCATGGGGCTGCCGGTCACATACGTGCGCTCCTTGGGCAGGCCGCAGTCCGCCAGATAGCGCCGGGCGTGTTCCGAATAGCACAGGTTTACGTCCGAGATGATGTCCACGATGCGGCGGTTGGTCTCCTCCGGCAGGCACTCGTCCTTGCAGCGGTTGCCCGCCTCCATGTGGAAAATCGGGATGTGCAGCCGCTTTGCGCCGATGACCGACAGGCAACTGTTGGTATCGCCCAGCACCAGCACCGCGTCGGGCTGGAGCTCGACCATCAGATCATAGGATTTGGCGATAATATTGCCCATGGTCTGACCCAACGTATCGCCTACCGCATCCAGATAGACCTCCGGATCTGCCAACTGCAGATCATGGAAGAACACGCCGTTGAGATTGTAGTCGTAGTTCTGACCAGTGTGCGCCAGAATCGTATCGAAATACTTCCTGCATTTTGTGATAACTGCCGCCAATCGAATGATCTCCGGGCGTGTACCGACGATGATCAACAGCTTCAGTTTGCCATTATTTTTAAAGGATACATTACTATAATCAGCCATTGTTTATCTCCTCTCACACCGGCTCAAAGAAGGTATCCGGATGGTTCGGGTTGAAAATCTCGTTGCAGGTCATCACCGTCACCAGATTCTCCGTTTCCGACAGGTTGATAATGTTGTGCGTCCAGCCGGGAATCATGTGGACAGCCTCAATTTTGTCCCCGGAAACTTCAAACTCCACCGTTTCTCCAGTGTTGATGTTTCGCTCCTGAATCAGTCCGTGACCTGCCACCACAATGAACAGCTCCCACTTGGAGTTGTGCCAGTGCTGCCCCTTGGTGATTCCGGGACGGCTGATGTTGATGCTCACCTGCCCACAGTCAGCGGTATGAACCAATTCCGTGAAAGAACCACGGTTGTCCACGTTCATCTTCAGGGCATACTTGAACTTGTCCGTCGGCAGATAGGTCAGGTACAGGGAATACAACTTCTTAGCAAAGGAACCGTCTGGCATCTTGGGCATCATAAGCGTACTCGGCTGCGCCTTGAACTCCTGCAGCAGATCTACGATCTCGCCCAGTGTTACCTTGTGTGTCACAGGGACGCAGCAGTAACGACCATCTGCTTGAAGAACAGTCTCCACACCGTCAAATTCACAGTGCTGCTCCTTGCCTTCCAGCAGGTCGAACATCCCTTCTACCAGGTCATCGATGTACAGCAGTTCCAACTCGGTACTGCGGTCATTAACGGTGAAGGGCTCGTCATTGGCAACCGCCCAGCAGAAGGTGCTGACGGCGCTGTTGTACTTGGGGCGGCTGTGTCCCATCAGGTTCACAAAACGGTAGACAGCAACCTTTGCCCCGGTCTCCTGAGCATACTGGAAGAACAGCTCTTCGCCAGCCTTCTTGCTGCGTCCGTACTCGCTGTTGCCGAACCGGCCTGCCAGTGTGGCTTGAATGGAGGAGGACAACATGATGGTTGCCTTGTTATTGTGCTTTTTCAGGCAGTTCAGCAAGTCTGATGCAAAGCCGAAGTTGCCCTTCATGAAATCCTCAGGATTCTCCGGACGATTCACCCCTGCCAGATTGAACACGAAGTCTGCCTTGCGGCAGTACTCGTCCAACTCCGCCGGGGTAGAATCCAGATCATACTCGTAGATTTCTTCAATATGCAATGCTGGGCGGGTCTTGTTCTTCCCCTCCCTGATGTTTTTCAGGTTGTTGCACAGGGCGGTTCCCACCATGCCCTTGGCACCTGTGACTAGAATGTTCATCCTCTCACCTCTTAATGTGCTGCGGTGCAGTCCGGAATATCTGCGCCATCCGGCACAGTTGCATTATTGCAGATGGTGCAGTTGCTGCCGATGCGGGCAAAGTTCCCCACCGTTGCGCCGGTGCGAACAACACTGTTGGTATAGATCAAGGCGTAATCCCCTACCGTCGCATCACAGTGGACTTCTATTCCGGCATTCAGCAGAACGCCGTTTCCTACGGACGCACCGTTTTGAACACAAGCGTTTTGCAGCACCACACAGCCGCATCCCAACTTGGCGTATGGACTGATGTAGGCACTGGGGGCAACAATGTTTGGAAACGCATAGCCGAGGGGTTTCGCCTTCTCATACGCCTGCGCCCGGAACCGGTTGTTGCCGATGCCAACTACCAGCAAACCATACTCTTTCCGCAGGTCTGGCAAATCAGCAAGACCGCCAACCACCGGAATACCGCAAATCTCGGTACCCACGGCTTGTCCATCATCCACGAAAGCACAGTCGTACTGGAGCATCGCTTGCTCCGCTACCATGCGCCCGAAACCACCGGCTCCAACCAGCAGCAGCTTTTCTTTAGACATTCGGGATGCCCTTCAGTGCGTTCTGGACATATTCAGTGGTCAGGATCTTTTTGACAGTACCTTCCACATCCAGACGCTCGGTGTTGTGGCTGGTGTAGGATTCATCCGCCATGGTGTGCACCTCGCCCTTGACCACAAACTTGTCGTAGTTCAGGTCGCGGTTATCCGCCGCCACGCGGAAGTAATGCCCCATGTCCTCGCTGCGCAGCCGCTCCTCGCGGGTCATCAGCGTCTCGTACAGCTTTTCGCCGTGGCGCGTGCCGATGATGTTCGTGCCCGTGTCGCCAAACAGCTGCTGCACCGCCTTCGCCAGGTCGCCGATGGTGGACGCGTCCGCCTTCTGGATGAACAGGTCGCCCGGATTGGCGTGCTGGAAGGCGAACATCACCAGGCTCACCGCCTCGTCCAGATTCATCAGGAAGCGCGTCATATTCGGATCGGTGATGGTGATGGGCGCGCCGGACCGGATCTGATCGATGAACAGCGGGATCACGCTGCCGCGGCTGCACATGACGTTGCCATAGCGCGTGCAGCAGATGGTCGTGCCGCCACGCTCCGCCGCCACGCGGGCGTTGGCGTAGATGACATGCTCCATCATGGCCTTGGAAATGCCCATGGCGTTGATGGGATACGCGGCCTTGTCGGTGGACAGGCAAACAACACGCTTGACACCAGCATCAATGGCAGCGTGCAGCACGTTGTCCGTGCCGATGATGTTGGTCTGAACCGCCTGCATGGGGAAGAACTCGCAGGACGGAACCTGCTTCAAAGCGGCGGCGTGGAAGATGTAGTCAACACCGGGCATGGCATCCTTGATAGACTGAGGGTTGCGGACATCACCGATGTAGAACTTGACCTTCTTGGCGTTCTCCGGATGCTTGGCCTGAAGCTCATGGCGCATATCGTCCTGCTTCTTCTCGTCACGGGAGAAGATGCGGATTTCCTTCAAGTCGGAATCCAGAAAGTGTTTCAGAACGGTAGAACCAAAAGAACCAGTACCACCGGTAATCATAAGGGTTGCGTTATTAAAAGTAGACATTTTAATTTTCCTCCAAAATATCTGCAATCCGCTCACAGGCATGTCCATTGCCATACGGATTGCTTGCCTTGCTCATCGCCTCATACTCATCCTTATCGGACAGCAGACGGCTAAATTCTTTATAAATCGTTTCTTCTTCTGTGCCCACCAGCTTCAGCGTACCCGCTGCAATGCCTTCCGGACGCTCCGTAGTATCACGCATCACTAGAACAGGCTTACCCAGAGAAGGAGCTTCCTCCTGGATTCCACCAGAATCTGTCAGAATCAGATAGCTACGGCTCAGGAAGTTGTGGAAGTTCAGAACATCCAGCGGTTCAATAATGTGAATGCGATCATCATTTCCCAGATACTCATTTGCAGTCTCGCGCACAGCAGGATTCATGTGAATCGGATAGATTGCCTTAACATCAGGATGCTCATCCATCACACGGCGAATTGCCTTAAACATGTGGCACATGGGCTCACCGAGATTCTCACGGCGATGGGCCGTAATCATGATTAGACGGCTGTCCTTTGCCCATTCCAGTTCAGGGTGCGTATAGTTTTCCCGCACGGTGGTTTTCAAAGCATCAATAGCCGTGTTTCCGGTAACATAGATGCTGTCCGGATCTTTACCCTCTTTCAGCAGATTTTGCTTGGAAAGTTCGGTGGGAGCAAAGTTGAATTTACTGATAATGGAAACCGCCTGACGGTTGAACTCCTCCGGATACGGGCTATAAATATTGTAGGTGCGCAGACCAGCTTCTACATGACCTACAGGAATCTGCATATAGAAGCAAGCCAGTGCGGTTACGAAGGTCGTGGATGTGTCACCGTGAACCAATACTACATCCGGTTTTTCCTTTTCCAGAACAACCTTGAGGCTATTCAGAATATTGGTAGTTACATCGAATAGCGTCTGCTTATCCTTCATAATAGACAAGTCATAGTCCGGGGTAACATCAAATGCCTCAAGAACCATATCCAGCATCTGACGATGCTGACCAGTCACACAAACAACCGTTTCCAACTCTCTGCGTTTTTTCAGTTCATTAACAAGCGGACACATTTTAATTGCTTCTGGACGAGTACCGAAAACAAGCATTACTTTTTTCATGACAAAATCTCCTAACGAAAATGCTGTGCAGAACTTATCTGCCTTTTCTGCACAGCATTTGCTATCATACTTTAAATGTGATACACGCCCGGCAGATCAATGATGTTATGGCAGTCCAAAACCAACTTGCCTGCCAGCTTGTCCACGTTCTCGCAGATCTCGGTGTGCTTTACCATAACAACGACCATATCAATGTCAGCAAGGAAGGCATCAAAATCATGATACTGGTTCTTGACCACATCCTTGGTGATAAATGGATCGTAGACCTTCAGACCGGGTGCCAGATGGCGCTCCTGACTCTCCAGCAACTGCAGCGTCGGAGACTCACGCATATCATCCACGTTCTCTTTATAGGTCAGACCATAGAGACCGACACGGCTCACATCGGTAAGACCCTTTTCTTTCATGATCTCGTAGATACGGTTCAGCACAAAGTCGGGCATTCCATCATTGGTCTTCATGGACTCGTCAATAACCTTTGCAAGAGAAGGATAGTCACCAACGAGGAACCACGGATCAACGCTAATGCAGTGACCGCCAACGCCAGGACCCGGCTGCAGGATGTTTACACGAGGATGCATATTGCAGATTTTGATGATTTCATAGACATCCATGTTTTCATGACGGCAGATCTTCGCCAGCTCATTTGCGAAGGCAATATTGACCGCACGGAAGGTGTTCTCGACAACCTTGGTCATCTCAGCAGTACGAATATCTGTCACAACAATCTCGCCTTGGCAGAAGGAAGAGTAAAGCTCCTTCACCTTCTCGCCGATAGCCTTATCATCTGCGCCGATGGTGCGGTTGTTATGCAGCAGCTCATAAACCATGTTGCCGGGGATGATGCGCTCCGGAGCATGAACAAGATTAATATCCTCACCAATCTTAAAGCCATTTGCTTCAATTACAGGACGGACATACTTATCAATGGTTCCCGGAGAAACCGTTGACTCAATAACCACAGTTGCACCCTTCGGACAAACACTCATAACGTCCTTTACAGCTTCAGCCACATAGCTGGCATCAACCTTCTTGCTGAACTTGTCATACGGAGTAGGAACAGATACAATGTAGGTATCAGTAACCTGATACTCGGTGGTAAACTGAATGCCGGAAGCCAGAGCATTCTGGAACAGTTCATCCAGCCCCTTTTCCTTAAAAGTGGTTTTGCCCGCATTCAGGGTGGCAACCAGTTCCTTATTATAGTCAGTACCAATAACCTCTACACCGTGAGATGCCATCATCAAAGCAGTAGGCAGACCAATGTAACCCAGGCCAATTACGTTAACCATTTTTCTTTCTCTCCTTTATTTCTACTTCATTCTTATAGATATCCGAAAAATTCACTAATGCAAATTTTTCAGGAGCCTTCCGTATTTCATCAATTAAGTGTGCTATGTTCATAACACGACATTCATCTGCAAGCTTGGGATGACAGATTAAGCAAACATAGCCATCTTGTTCATCCATACCATACTTTCTGTAAATGTATTCCAGGTCCTCCATAACACGGAGATAATAACGAGTATCCAATGAAATATATCTATAATCTCTAAATCTATGATATTGTTTCATTATTGCATTCTGCTTCTTAGGAGGACAGTCACTCTTTACATATTCACCAAGAACCTTGTGTGGTGGCAATCCTAGCTCACTGCGGCGTTTGCCGATAACCTGCATAATCCGCGGTCTTACCGTTGCAACCGGAACCTCAAAAATCGTTTGACTCGTTTGTTTTGAATTGCAAGAAATGCCTTTATCAGGATCAATCCACCAGTTTAGTTCTGCGGGTACTTTTGTAAAATCATAAGCATTTGCTGCATTTGTGTACATATGCGGAACAACAGAGGAATCAATCCGAATTCCATTCTTGATCAGAGTGTTGAACAACGCCTGCTCTGGTTGAACTGAAAATCCTCCTGCTCGATATGCCACGCATTCGTAATCGCTATTATATGTTCTGCAGGTATTCTCCAGATAAGAAATCCCATCCTGAATAATCTGGCTCGCCCTTCCCCCATTACCAAACCCGAATTCATGTAAACGATACCCTTTATTACTCAATACAATCTGCCCATCTCGCTTTTCTGCGTACAACCAACTCGGATGGAGATGCAATTGAACATCTTGATTATTCAAGATCATTCTTTGCAATTGCAAAGTAAAGTCTTTGCAATATTTTTCATTTCCCAACCGATGATGCGCATCCACCGAACAGACATCGGCAAAAAAAGTTCCACTCACGCCTTTTTCGGATAATGTTCTAATCAAGTTATCTGTAGGATCAAATAGGATATCCTTATATGGCGCATTATTTTTTCCAAGGAAAAGCTCATAATCAAATGTAATGCATACATTAAGCATGTTATCACCTCTCTCTATTCTTCATTTCTTTCGAGCTATCATATGAAAAATCCCCTGCACTACCTGTTGGATTGTGCTCCTGTATGCCATCATGGAAACTGCAAAAAGCAATACTGTAATAATTAAATACCCTGGTTGTTCAACAGCCGTCACAGTAGCAGCAGCCATCAATAGAACACACATCATATACAGTTTGAACTTACTGAACGCAAGTTTTATTAAGCCTTGCGTCTTAACCATTCGATAGACTAGAACAATAAAATAACTTATCATAGTTCCATATGCTGCACCATTTATTCCCATTTCCTTAATTAAAATAAAATTAAGAATTACATTTGCCATCATTGAGATAATATTAGACTTTAAATGAAGGTCCGATCTTTTGCTGGCTGTAAACTGCGCACCTAAAAAAAGTGAAAGCGTCGAGAAAATCGTTGACACCGTAAGAAGTGGAGTCATTGTCCACGCTGCAAAAAAATCCTTTGCAAAAAAAAGACAACCTAGGATTTTTGAGATTAAAATCATGAAATATGCCATTCCAAGACCAACACAAAAGAGTTTTTCAAAAATCGATGATGTAAACTCTCCAATATCTGAGTCGTCCTTGTTTCTAACAGCAGTTATTTGCCATGCATTTATAAAGAAGGTCATGACAACAGAAATCACAGTAGGGAATTTATCAGCCACGCTATATAATCCATTAGCCTCAGCTCCACACATATACAACAGCATATATCTATCTATCGAGGTCATAATCCACCATGCGACAGAAGCAGGAATTAAAGGTAGGCTATACCTCAACATTTCTTTCAGAAGCGGTATATCCATATAATTCAATGAGATGTCAGACCGAAGGCCTCCTGCAGCAATCATATATACGCAAGAGAATATGTGTGCCAACAACAAACTGAGCAAGTATCCTTCTACACCCAATTTTGCAAACAGCAAAAAGACCACGTTAGCAGCAGAAAAAACAAATGTATAGATAATACCTTGAATTGCGAAGATGTTGCTTTTTCCAACACCTTTCAAATAACATGACAGAACAGACGATATGCTATTGAAAACATAAATAGCAAAGAAATACCACCAATATGCGGTCAAAACCGGAAGGAGGCGGTTAATAAGCGGATAAAAAAGTAGCAGCAAAATAGGAGATGCGATTGTTACCACTAAGCAGTCTGATATAACCGATTCCTTCCTAGTACCGCTCTCCATTGCATACCGAAAAGCCGCATCCTGCAAAGAAAGCGTAAGTAACGGAATTGCCAGCGATATCGTTGTGCTAACGATATCAACCGTTCCATATTCATTAGTAGTAAGGATATTTGTGTAGAGAGGAACCAACAGCAGCGACAATATTTTGGATCCGAAGTTACCTATTGCAAACCACGCAGTTTCCTTTATCAGATTACTTGTCCTACTATTTGACAAATTACCCCCTCCTTCTGTGTTTCTGTTTCAATTACAAATTTTCTTTTCAAAATCCACAAGTCTTCCAAATTCAGTTTCCCAATTCACCTGTTCAGCAAGTACATGTGCATTAATTTTACAACTATTATATAGGTCCTTATCATCATGAAGTAATCTTATCGCATCTGCCACATCCTGCGGGCTATTACTTTTCAAAATAACACCAAAGCGGTATTTTTCATTTAAATATCGGTGTTCAGGTATATCCGACATAATTATCGGCAAGCCTGCGGCGGCATATTCAAAGAGTTTATTGGAAACCGAAAGTTCGAAATTCAAAGAAATTGCTTCCGTAATCGCCACTCCAACCCACGCTTCCGCAGCCTTGGGTATCAACTCATAGACCTTGACTGGCGGTTCAAAAACCAAATTATCAATATGGTTCTCCTCAACCTTATTTCTAATGCTCTGCTCAAGCTTGCCGAAGCCTCTCAGTGCGATCTGAACATCTGATAGATCTTTAATTAGTGGTGCTACGTCTGCCAGAATGTCATATCCACGGCCTTCATAGAATTGCCCATGGTTAAGTACCTGTAGTGGGTATTTTTTATTAGCGTTGCGAATAATCGATTTCTCGCCAACACAATTAGTAACGACCAAAATTTTCTGAATGTTGTATTTTTTCTTCAAATAATCTGCCGCAGTATGGCTAACCGATACCACCAAATCCACCTTATTAATAATATATTTTTCAAAACATCCCCAAATAAATTTGCTTACTCTATTGCGATTTATCCATGGATTTTCAAGAAATATCTCATGCGTATCATAAATCAACCGACATTTCATTTTCTTTGAGGCATAGTAGGCAGGAATCAAAGCATTGAGATCATTCGCATGAATCACATCAGCTTGTGTTGAAACAATCAACCGACACAAATCCACATTAGTTTTTATTTCACGCCATATTTTTTGGATCACATTGGGTTTTTGATAGTATTTTTCATCAATTTTGCAAAGCTGAACCACACACGGAATCTTTGCAACCTCTGCTTCATCATATCTGGGATCCATTACTCCAACAGCTTCGACCTGAATTCCTCGACTTATATACTCATCAATTTGTTTTCTAACTCGAGGGTCATACCAAACAGCATCTTTAACACAATCGCAAACCTTCATAGTATTATTTCTCCTCTTTTAGAGTCACAATCAAATTATCAACATTGTCGAATATGTCAGCATTTTTCGATATCCAACTAACATCTTTATTCCACCATTTTAATCTCTGCAACTCCGTGCGTTGGCTTTCCGTAAACCGATATCGGAGTATTCTTGCCGGCACTCCACCAACGATCGCATAATCTGGCACATCTTTCGTCACGACAGCTCCCATTGCGATTACTGCTCCATCACCAATGTGAACTCCTGCTTTAATTAGAACATTGCTACCAATCCACACATCATTACCAACAACAAGGGAAAGCCCATCGTCATTCTGCTCATACTCTTCATACTTGTCTTTTTTCACAAAACTAGCGATAGTTGCCGAGGAATAAAAAGCCGGGTGGGTTGAAGCAAAGCCATCTACAGGGTGTCGAGCTCTAACCAACTTGACTTGATCTCCAATTGAACAAAAGCGTCCTATCTTCGCATGGGAAATCACACTCGCTTTACCTATATAGCTCGCGAATCCCATGTCAATAGATACGGCATATGCCTCTGGACTAATTTTATTTTTCCCTTCAAAATGGCAATCGCCGTACACAATAGCATCTCTTTCAATTTTGCAATCATGTCTATATTTAATTACAGCAAATAATCTTACTATTCTTCTTTCGATTCCGTTCATATTTTTTATTCCTCTTGTTGCGGCACTGATTTCAGGCAATCATTTGAATATATAATCAAATTCATTGCCAGACCAATATAAAACCAAAAATCGAATGATGTTAAAAAGCTTGCAGAAACCATGTGTTTTATTAAAAGAATAGTAAGCATAGCATATGTCATTTGAATTTTTTGCATATCATTCGATTTACAAGATTTGAATACTGCCTTTATAACGAGAATTATAAAAGAAAGTACAAGGATTGAACCAATTACCATTCCAAAATCAACCATCACTTCAAGAATAAAGTTATGTGCATACACTGGATTATGATATTCATCTAGTATTACTGTGCGATCTCCAAACAATCCCTTTCCCATAATTCCTATACTGTCAATCGCTTGTTTCCAAATTGACTGTCTTCCGTCACTTTTTATACTTTTTATAAACAGTCCTTTCCCTAGGAGTAAGGTTTCAAGAGTACGACTTGAAAAGCCAAAGGAATCCAATAGGATAACCATTTTTTTTATTATAAAATTCAGATTAAGACCAATTAGCACAGCACCTATTACCATGCTAAGTTTCACAAATAGGTGTCGTACCGTTCTACCGCCTCTAAAATATAAATCAAGAAAGCAAACCACTAAGAAAAATGCCAGAGCAACTGCTGCTCCTCTGCATCCTATTACAAAAAGGACAACTGAAGCAGCTATCGGCAGGACAAGTTGTACTCGTTTTTTTTGCCATTCCTGAATAAGACAAATCATTATCGGAGACAACATCATATATGCAAAGGACATATAATCAAAAGTTCTATCATTTCTAAAGGAAACTAGTTTATAAAAGGCTCCTACAACAAAACAAAGTGTAATAAGTGATCCTTTCCATAAGTAGTTCATTAGCCGCTTGAAATCAATCTGTTGCTGTAACAAAAGAAATACTGGAAAATACAAGAACAGTAACAGTATTAGGCCGGATTGTAGAATATTTGAATCAAACATATACTTCGTTGTCTGATCATTGACAAAAGCACTTACAATAATAAGCATAACTAATGTCCATGTGAACAACATCCCTTGCTTTGTTTTTAGTGTCTGTCCATACGACAAGATGCCAAGAATAGCTGCCATAAGATAGATTAATGGTGTGATTGTAGGCATACCATACATATCCAGAACATTAGCCAGATAATAATTGATCTGCGGTGTCAAGAACAACCATGCAATAGCCAATTCCGTATTCCATTCCACCGATAGTTTGATTTTCATTACCGATTTCCCCTTAATGTTTAACAGACTTTACTGCTTATCACTAAAGAATGTATATCCTCTACGCCTCATGATCGCCTTTGAGAGATTAAACAGCGGCTTCGGCAGCCACTCTCTAAGCCATGTTCTAAAAGCAATCATCCATTCATCCTTCCGCTTCATCGGCAGACGGTTTCCTGAATAAATAGAATTCTTGTTAAAATATTCCTGCGCCTTTGTCAGAACCTTTCCTTTCCGAATTACATCCAGAATTGGAAATTCTCTTCTTCTGCTGTCCGCACATCTGGCATTCAAGTCTCGCGCCTTCTGAGTCAGAGAGACCTCATACTGCCAGGCGTTCAGATCACCTACCAGTGTTTTCTCCATAAAATCTTTACGCCAGATTCCCGCATACAGCGTTACTATATAATCGCCCGCATTATTATCGAGCAGATAAATGTCTTTCTCAATTTCAACAGCTTTTCGATTTCTCAAATGTTTCTTTGGCATTACGAATATCCGCAGAAAGTCCAATTTATGCTTCTGCATTATTTCGATATCTTCTTGAATGTTTGCTGTCGATATCTTCTCTGTCAGAAAATAGTCATCCAAAGTAAAGAGGACATATTCTGTTTTAATCAATGGCATTACGGTTCTTAGCCGCTCTGTAATCTCAGTTCCTTCGCCAGCCGCCACAACCGTGACATTCTTAAAAGTGCAATCTGTGGGCTTGTCCGTCACCAAAAAGGTGTCCACATTGCGATCAGCCCAGTTCTCGTTAAAAAGCTGAATATTCGCATCCCATAGATCAGAAAACTTATCGCAAGTCGATATTATAATTGAAAATTTACTTTCCATTCCTATGTCCTTCTCTTATCTCAAATGCTGGATTGCTCTATCAACAACCATTTCCGATGTCCTGCAACTTGCCTGAAGATTGTGATGCTCTCTTGTCATCACAATTGCTTGGTCATAGTATTCTTTTTGAAGCCTCTGATCAGCAATCAACTTTTCAATAGACTCAACCAGACTGTCCTTCTCCGTACAAACCATTGCTGCATCTGTTGACTGCATATACTCAATGATGCCGCTTTCTAGCGAGCCATATGTTAGAATGGATGCGCCGCTGGCCAATGCGTCCGCCGCCTTTGTAGAGAGTGAATACCGTGAAAGGTTGACGTCCTTTTCCTCAAATCCCTCTACAATAACAGTTATGTCACTTTCTGCCATGCGCTTTTGAACCTGCGTGTACGGCACAGAGCCCATATATTTGACATTTCGATTGTCCTTAAATACAGAATAGACCTGCTCGTCCTTTTCGTTGGAATAAACCTCCAACATATATTCCGGATTGATTTTCCCAAGGGCGTAGCCAATATCGTTCAGGGAGTTGTTGCGTCCCATACCGATATTTCCGAAGTAAGTAATAACAGGGCAATCTTTGTTAATTACGCTGAACGGTTTACGCTGAACCGTAGAAGTCAAATAAACCGTTTCGCCATCCAAGCCAAATTCCGAATTATACTTATCTCGAATCTTGTCGCTTATGTAAATTGCACTACCCGGCCAAGCCAGAACCCTGTCAATCAATTTTTTGTAGGTCGATTTATAAAGGTGGTAGATTGGATTCAGCGTTTTTTCCACATTGAAATAGTAGTCATCGCCAATGCAGGAGACAATCGGAACGTTATACCTCTTGGCGACATACATTGCAATCTGCGGGATAAAATAGTCATCCGAAAAAGCCAGAAACACACATTCCGGTTTGAAGTCGTCGAGCCAATTGTTTAGCTTCTCCGTGCACCAGAATCTCTTACGCCAGAGGATACCCCTGAGCAAATGCGTAAGGGGCGTATGCTTTCCGCCAAACTTGTAGGCGGCTTCTGCTTTTGCATCGCCGAGTTCCAAATCATTGTCAAGCCACTCCGTGTCAAGCTCATCATAGTGATAAATCACGCCAGTATCGACTTTCTTCCCCATCCACCGCTGCAATATACGATGGTCTGTAATCTGGAAAAGCGTCTCGCAATGCCCCTTGCACGGCTTCTTTGTATTGGAGAATATCTGTGCAATATTCTCTTTCTCCCAATAGTGAAAGTACGCATCAAAAGCGCGTGACGTTGATTTTGTGTTATATGGAACTGTTCCTACGATCAGCACTCTCGGATGCATATCGTTTCTCCTTTGACCCTTTATCGAATCTTTAATACTTTCTTGAGTGCAACATTTTGATTGAGCAGGCGGATAACCACTGCACATAGCCCTATTGTCAGGGCAAAGTTTCCAGCAGTCAGTAAATACCCTTCAATACTGCTAAATTGGATTGCAACACGGCTTTTGAAGATATTGAGAAGCAGGCCGTGCATCATGTAAATTTCCAAGCTTTGTTTTCCTGCCCAAAGAAAAAATTCGCTTACTTTTTCTTTCCGGTTAATACAAATCTCAGCACAGCATTTTGGCTCATCATCACTATTGCCATCACAGAAAGTGCTACCGTAATCACATAGTTGACCAGAACCAGGCTCAGCCCCATTGGACTGTACAGCACCGGTGCCTTGTCTAGCCTGATTAAACCGAGAAGCAGATAGTGCGTGAGGTACACTTCCAGTGAGTGCGCTCCGACCCATACAAGAGTACCCCCCCCCCGATTTTATCGGAGAAGATTCCCTTGCAAAGCCCACATACTGCAATACACCCTGCCAGCGATGTGGCCGCACGCAAGATAATCGCAAGACCACCATCCGACATCTCGTAAAGTGAAAATCTGAGAATGACGAACAGCCACATTACAAAACAGAGTGCAACTACGCTATCAATCATCTTTTTGCCAGTCTCAGATTCCTTCATCCTATCATCAAACTGACCATACAAGAACCCAGCATAATAGAAAGGCATATAATAGAGCGTCAATTTGATTGCAAAGAACGAAAGCCCTAAAACTGCACCAATTCCAACCAGCAGAACCATTCCCGCCAAATAGCACCCCAGAAGTACAGTCTGTTTCTTCAGCAGGTTTTCTTTGCTCACCCGTTCTGCAATGAAAGAGGCAATGCCAAAAATCATGCTAATCGTCCAAATCGTTGCGAGGAACCAATAGCCCGAATCCATATTCCACAGAAGATGCTTAACATTTAAGAAACCATCCTGTCCGAAGATGATGCCTCTAACTAAAAAGCTCCATACCGCCCAAGGAATCATATAGGCGTTTGTTCTGCGCTTTACATATTTCCACAGTCCCTTGCCGTCAGAGATTGGGCGGCTATATTTCGTTACATATCCGCTAATCAAGATAAACAACGGCATCTGCAGGGACCATGCAATATTAAACACAAATGTGTTTTCTGCTCCGACCGTACATCCACTCATTGTGTGTTGCAGAACAACCAGAAGCATCGCTATGCCGCGCATGATATCAACAAATTGATTTCGGTTCTCTGTCTTAGCCTGCATCCCTTAATACCCTCTCAAACATAAACTTCCGCAGCCAGTTTGGAGCCAACGCAGATCCGCTACGAATCACGCAGCTCTTAATGTACTGTCCATTTCCAATGAACCCATTGTCCTTCATGACCTTGAACAGTTTCGCCTGGGTCCTGGCGTATTTCCAACCGGCACGTCGTTTATACATATCAGACCCAGCTCTCATATGGAGCAACGGCTCCTGAATGTTGTAGCCCTGATACCCTGCCATCAGCATCCGAAGCCACAAGTAATAGTCCTCCAGCAAGTAGAAATCTTGATAGGAGCCAACTGCTTCGACTGCGGACTTCTTATACATCACACAGGGGTGATTGAACGGATTTCGCTTCTTTGCAAACTCTACAATTTCCGCATTCGTCTCTGGCGGCACTCGCCTTGTATCAACAGTGTTCAGGTCAGTTGCAAACTCTTCTACAATGCCGGAGCATATACTCACTTCCGGATGTGCGTTAAACACAGCAATCTGCTTCTCGCAACGAACTGGATAAGCTACGTCATCACTGTCCATCCGAGCTATCAACTCATTCTTGCAATGCATGATACCTTCATTCAGTGCACTCCCAAGGCCACCATTCTTTGCAAGGCGTACAACCTTCAAGGCCGCTCCCATTTCCCGCTGTTTTGCAGCAATCACAGCATCCAACTCCGTAACCAACGGGCCATCGCATATCAACACAAAATCATCCGTAGGAAGCGTCTGTGCCTGAATACTCTCTATTGCCTGCTTCAAATAGGCTGGCTTTTCTTTGTAATATACAGACATGAGAACTGAGTATTCTCCGCACTTTTCAACACTCATAAGCACTTACCAGCCCTCTCACATATCACATCAAGTCATACCCTACCAAAGAATCCCTATTATCTACCCTCTTGTCTCCACAAAAAAAGCGCCATAACCTAGCGATACATTTTTCTGACCTGTTCTTTTCCGCTCTTGACTATGCTATATTCTCCCCGTGCTCCCCTGCGCCATTTGCCACTATCCCGACCTTTTCTTCCCCGTTCATTGCCGTCATCTGTCCCGCCTCGATTCTCTCGGTGCTTTCAGGCATAAACAGGATCCTCACGCCGACTTCTCGATATCCTTCGCCGCCGTCGTCTGCCCCTCCGCAACCCCGCTGGTGCTCTCCTTCATAAACAAAATCCTCACCGTTGCGAAGATCAGCTTGACATCCTCTGTGATGCTCGCGTGGTTGATGTACATCAGGTCCATCTTGAGTTTGTCCTGCGGCTCGGTATTATAGCGGCCGTACACCTGCGCATAGCCGGTCAGGCCGGCCTTGACCTGGAGCCGCAGATCGAACGCGGGTAGTTCCTTCCGGTACTGCTCCGCGATCTCCGGGCGTTCCGGGCGCGGGCCGACGATGCTCATGTCGCCCTTGAGGATATTGAACAGCTGCGGCAGTTCGTCGAAGCGGATCGCGCGGATAATTCGACCGACCGGCGTGATCCTGTCGTCGTGCTCGCCGGCCAGACGGGCGCCGCCCTTCTCCGCGTCCACGATCATGCTGCGCAATTTTAGTATTTCGAACGTCCGCCCGTCTTTCGTCAGCCGCACCTGCTTATACAGCACTGGCCCGTGGTCGTAGCTCCAAATCGCCAGCGCCGCGAGCGCCATGAACGGACTGAGTAAAATGATCGCCAGCAGCGACAGCACGATGTCCATCGCCCGCTTGACCAGCAGGTATTCCGGCGCGGGCCTGCTGCGCCTCGCGCGGCAGATGGGCACGGAGAACGAGCGGATGTGTTCCGCTCCGGAGATAATGACGTCGCCCGTGTGCGGCACGAAGTAACACGCCTTGCCCTTCTCTACACAGTACTTCACAATGCCGTTGCGCAGCGTGGCGCTCACGCCGCTGACGAACACCGCTTCATAGTCCTCCATGATCCGCATCAGTTTCTGGATGCCCTCAAAGCTCCGTTTGTCCGCCACTTCCTTTTCGTAAGGGAGGTCGTGCACGTTTGCCTCATCCCACTGCACGGTGCGCTCCACGCTCCAGCGTTGGGCAAAAAAGCGAATTTCCTCCAGCTTGTTAAGGTCGCTTTCGTTGCGATAAATCACCACCGTCCGCTTGGGCTTATGCAGGGTAAAGTACAGCCGGTTGGCCGAGATTGTCCAGCACGCACTGAAGAGCGCCTGCACTGCCGCGCAGCCGAATCCCGCCAGCGGGTTGAGTACCTTTCTTGTCAGCGCGCAAGCCAGCAGGTACGTCAGTCCAAGACTAATCAAGTTGGAAAGCATCTGCCCATAGAACAGTTCTCCCACATGCAACAACCCCACACGGTATGCGCTGTAGATGCGGTCAAGCATCAGCAACGATACCGCATAGAACGCATAGACGGAAATATCCACCGCAGCATAGACAGATCCAGCCGCGGCATGCCTGTAGAACAGCCACCAACAGCTGATGAACAGTGCCACCATGATTCCATAATGCAGCAGCACCATTCCCCGCATCATCAGCGACTTTCGCATCGCCCGCATTGTTCCCGACCCCTCCGTTATATCCCCTGAGCGTCAGTTTTCCTTATGAAACCTGTACCTGGATTTCGACGCTCGTTTCCATACATCGAACCACGCGAATACCCAAATGAACTTTTCAATCTAGTGGTTCGATGTATGAAAGCGAATGTTGACAGAAAACTGCCTTCCATGAACCTAAGCGGCAGAAACGCCCATAAAGCTGGCGATTGGATGTCTAAAGTTTCCGGCTGGGAAAAACGTTGTGTAACATGCGCAAGAATTACACCCAATTTCTGACGGAATTCTGTGCAAACCGTGGACAACTCGCATCCATCGGAGATTCAGAATTTCGAAGGGTTTCCCCTCCTTTGTCAGCCGCACCTGCTTATACAGCACCGGGCCGCCGTCGTAGCTTCGGATGGCCAATGCTGTTATAGCCATAAAAGGGCTGAATAGAATGAGGGCAACCAGTGATAACGTGATATCCATAACCCGTTTGATAAGCAGATATTCCGGGGTGGGCCTGCAGCGCCTGGCGCGGCAGATGGGCACCGAAAACGAGCGAATATGCTCCGCTCCCGCAGTAATTACATCGCCGGTGTGCGGAACGAAATAGCACGCCTTGCCCTTGTCCACACAGTATTTGACGATGCCGTTGCGCAATGTGGCATTTACGCCGCTGACGAACACCGCCTCGTACTCTTCCATGATTTGCATGAGCTTCAGAATCCCGCCAGTGCTCGTTTCGCCGATCACCGTGTCCTTTCCAAATGGCAAGTCGTGCACATTCTCCTCCGCCCACTGCACCCTGCGTTCTACCTTCCAGCGGTCCGTAAAGAAACGGATCTCCTCCAACTTGTGCAGATCGCTGTCATTTCGGTAGATCACCACGGTCCGCTTGGGCTTGTGCAGCGAAAAATACAGCCGGTTTGCCGAAATCGTCCAGCCAGCGCAGAACAACGCCTGAACGCCTGCCGCTCCAATGCCGGCAAGAGGGTTGATCAGCTTGCGCGCGAGCACGCATACCAGAACATACGTGATGAATAAGCTAAGCAGATTCGCCAGAGTCTGTCCGTAAAACAGGTCGCTCACATGTGCCAAACCGACCTTATAAACGCCATAAACGCGGCCGAACATCATCAATAAAACCGCATACATCGCACACACGGCTATGCTGTTGGTGCTGAAAGCGCCTTCCATGGCTTGCCGTCTGTAAAACAGCATCCAGCATGCGATAAACACCAGCAGCATCACGAGATAATGCAACAGCAACATCCCGCGCATGATCAGCGATTTTCTCATCGCTTTCACGCTCATCCCCCCTACCACGTCTGCGTCCTTACGCCAACCCCGTCAGCTTCATTGCTTCGCTTCGTCCATACAGGCGTTCCAATGCGCCATATGCCTTTCTTATCAGAAAGGATCGGTGGTTACAGTCGTGTGCATCCGATGCGACAAAATCCACCAGTCCACAGCGAATCCAACCCTGCAGAATGCGCCTATGAAAAAAGCCGCCACTTGATAGAACAGTGGAGGCGTTCATCTGATACCGCACGTTGCGGCGTTCTTTCAAAGAGACAGCGTGTTTTCCTGAATACAGGCAACGGTATCGTTCCACATGTGCCAGTACCGGGATGTAACCGCCGCGTTCCAGATATGCAACCGCCGCCTCCAATTCCCGATATGAAACATCCGGCACAAATTCGACCAATACATGATCTGATTCGGCCAACGTCGGCAGGCGGTGGTTCAGCGCATATTGCTCCAGTGCGGGCGTGTACAGGATCTCTGCACCGGAATAGAGCGTCAGGGCATAACCCTTCAGATGGCAATAGCGCTGCGCCTCCTCCAAGCGTCCCCGGTAGAGGGCCCTGTCAAAAGGCTCGATACCGGGTGCGACGTGCGGCGTCGCAAACAGAGAAAGAATTCCGTCCGCATCCGCCGCATCCAGCATTGCTTCCATCTCATGGCGGTCTTTCGCCCCATCATCCAGCCCGTAAAGAAAATGGGCATGAATATCCGTAAATCCAGCGAATTCCTTGTTCATAGCACTTAGCGCCTTGCCTGCCCGCGTTTGGTCGCGCCTTTTTTAGGCGGTTTGATTTCATAACGCTCATAGGCGGAATAGTATGATCTATAATAATATTTCTTGCTCAGATAATTATCGTAATCGACCATGTTCAGCACTGTGCCAAGAATCGGACAGCCTGTCTGCTCGAGCTGCTCCTTGACATCAATCAGCTCCTGCCGTCGTACAGAGTTATAGTTGACCACGATGAGAGAGCCGTCGCAGTTTTTCGCGATCTGCGCCGCATCAATCACCAGGCCTACCGGCGGCGCGTCCACAATCACATAATCGACCTGCTGCGCAAGATGGTCCAGCAGCTGCGCAAAGCGTGGAGCGTTCAAAAGCGGAAGAGGATTGGACACTTCACGTCCCACCGGGACCATATACGCCCCCGCAATGTTGGTCTGATAGAGCACCTGTTCTTCGGTCACCATGCCGGCAAGCATGTGGCTCAATCCCCATTTTTCTTCTGCGGAGTCATAATCAAGCATGTATCTTGCTGAAATCATGCTTCGGCGCATGTCTGCATCGATCAGTACGACCGTCTTGCCAAATTTCGCGAACATGCGCATGATGTTCATAGAAAGAAAGCTCTTGCCTTCCGCCGCATGGCAGCTTGTGATCATGATCTTTCTGACCTCTGCACCCGCGAAAGAAAGGTTGGTACAGAGCGTATTGACTGCCTCGTTGCATGCATAGCTGAGAGGAGGAAACTCCCGTATATTCAGTGTTCTCATGCCTTCCTCCTATCGCGCGTCAACGGCTGCTTTGTATTTTTTCTGGGCTCCTCCACCGGCACCACCGCCAGCGTCGCAAGCCCTGTATACCTGCGAATTTCCTCAGCGGTCTTATACTTGTCGTCCATAATCATACGCACCGTTATGATACCAGCAGCCAGCATGCCGCCCAGCAAAAAGCCGAGCACAATATTGCGCGAGCGGTTGGGGCTGACGGGATTGGACGGAACCAACGCCACAGACATGATGTTTGGCTTGTCCGTGGCCATGGTGTCGGCGATATACTGGCTGGCGACCTGCGCATATTCATTGGCGATATCCGCCGCCTGCTGAGGATCTGCAGACGTAACGGTGATATCCAGCATGCGCGTATCGTTATCGTTGACCACCGACAGCATACTTCGCATCTGCGAATAGCTATAGGGAAGATTCAGATTGGAAATTACCTCCTCATGAACCTCCCACATCTGGAATACCTTGATGTAATCCTGTGTCAGCTCGCTTCCCAGCTGCAGATCCGACATGTTGATCGCTGAATCCCGATTGCTCAGCACATAGATGATCGACGTTGCCTCGTACATAGGCGTCACAAAATACGAGGTATACGCACCTATGATGAGTGCGAACCCCACCGCAAGGCAGGTTATCAGCTTCCAGCTTCCCAAAAGCCGATACATCAGTTCCACCAAATCAATGGTTTTCACATTATTCGAAGCAGGAGGCGTGACGCTTTCACGCGCCATACCTGCAGGGGCATAAGCTCCGTGCGGCTCCTGTTCCCGCTCCGGGTAACCTGCCATATACCCGCGCCGCTTTTGTTGTTCTGGCATGTTCCGTTCTCCGATCTTATTCTTTGACGGCCGGAAAGGAGCGCCCGTCTCCTTTCCGGTTCCGCCTGGCATGAATTATGGATTGGCCGTATCTGCACTGCTCACAACGGCGAGCAGGGTAATACCATTCTGAATCATTTCCATAATGTCCGCCGTAAACTCCACCTGTACCGCGCCATCTTCACCTACGCCGTCTCCTTCAAACGCTGTCCACACGATTTCACCGGTCACCGGATCTAGGATGCCAATCAGGATCACAACCGTTTCGTCCTTCGCATAAGGTGTCTTGAACTGGAATGTCGTTGTAACAGCGCCATACGTCCGGTCATAGTTTTGCACAACCACAGGCATGAATTCGTTCACGATCAGTGTCTGAGCAGAGAACAGCTCACTGAGGACCACGGTGTTGCCTTCTGCATCCTTAACTTCGCCAAAGTACGCTTCCACACCCGATGTTCCCTCATCGGCCGCGTATTGACGGATGCTTTCAGACAGTTTTGCGATCTCCGTCTGGCACAGTTCAATATGCTCCGAGTATTGTTCTGCCAATGTCTCATCCTCATTCTGCACAAGGATGATGGTTAGTTCGGAGTTTTCCGGCAGACCTGGGTTCAAGGTTGTCTCCACCGTAACGGTCACCATGTCTGCAGTATTTATGCTGGGACCTGATTCCGCCAGCGCAAATGCAGGCAGGCACAGTAACGCGAGAATCACACAAACAGTTTTTTTCATGAAACGATCTCCTTTCCATTGAGAGGCGCGCCTGACGCGCCACTATCATAAAGCCGAAGGGCCTTATTCCACCTGTGTATAAAGCAGTTCCAGCACCAATGCTGTCAGCTCGTCTTCATCTACATGAAATTCCATAAAACCATCCGGGCTGATCCCATAACTTCCTTCGGGCTTCATCGCTGGTAAACGACCATACAGACGCGCTTCCCAAAGCAGATTGATCAACCTTCCCCGGCTCACGTTCGTCGTCAGGTACGGTTCCAACGTATCATAAAGATCCCCGATCGCCTCCTTGCTTTCATCGAGCCGATGGTCCAAATTCGCGCTCAAAAGGGATATGTATTCCTGCTGGCGTTCCATGCGCGCCTCGTTCGTGCCTATGCCGACACTTCGTCTGCTCCGCACAAAAATCTCCGCTTGATCCCCGTTCAACGTTAGTGTCGTTCCCGGCGTCATGGCCGCATCCAACGCGGAAAAATCATCCGTCAACGTTACCGTCACCCCGCCTGCCCAATCATTGAGCACAGAAATACCGTCCAGACTCATGGCTATATAGTAGTCGATCTGGCTACCCAGTAACAGATTGGAAACGGCTTCCGCCATCAGCTCACAGCTCTGCGCCCCGCCATCTCCAAAGCTGTGGGCAAGGCAGATCTGCGCCGTGCGCACACCGGATCGATTACCCAGCACTCCAAGGATGGTGATAGGGGTCATGGTGTCACGGTCGATCTGTACCTGTGAAACCGTTTCCGCCTCCGAGTCGACTACTACCAGCCGCAGAAAGTCTGCCTGGCCGCCGTTTCGGTTTCCGTTTGTGGAAATGTCGCTTTCCCGGTCCACGCCCATGAGCAAAATAGTAGATACCCCGGACTTCTTCCGATATGTTGCACCACCCATTTCGATGGTGTCTCCATAAGCGTATCGCCGCAAATGGTTCCCACGCGATTCCAGCTTTGCATTTCGCGTTTCAAGCCACCTTCCGCCCTTATAAAGCAGCAATAACGCAATTCCAACACCAAGCACTATGCCAACCATATTCAGTATTACACGTCTTGTTGTATATCGGTCTTTCACCTGCCGCCTCCTGATTGCAGTTTTATGCAGCCTTATCTCGTTTATCTTAGAGACTCAGGTTTAACCTTCCGTTTTTCTATCACTTCGTATGTCAACCAGATTTTCCGGATCGCTCCTTCGTCGCCTAATGAAACAAGAAAAGTCCTTTTCCGACGGTCCATCCGCACGATCGTGCCATGCAGTTGCTTAAAAACACTGTCCGTAATCTCAATCCAATCTCCGATCTGTAATGCCCTCATCGCGCCAATGCTGCCATCGTTACGCCAGACCCAATCAGCAAACTCCAGATCGCGTCCAGCCAGCCCATCGCATCCTATCTCGTAGCGCAAGACACGGACAACATGATTGATGGATGCCAATTCATCGTAACGAGCCTGTTCTCCATCCGAATATACAAAGACATAGCCTGGGAGCAAAGGCTTAGACACCTCGATCCATTGTCCTTTAACTCGTACGAACCCAACTCTCTTTGGAAAAATAGCATGGCCCAAGCCGTTTTTATGCACGGTATCCACAACGATTTTTTCTTTTCCTACCGTACAAAACAGGCATCGTACCGTATGATATCCGTCCATGCTGGTTTCTCAGACCTTCCATCCCTGCAATGGGCATAGCTTCGCCCTTGGCTGTTTCGCACAGCCCTGCCTTCCTAGATACTATGTCAGACGTTTCCCATCGCTACGCAATTCACAGTAACCGATGTTCCCACGCCGTCATGATTCGCATTAACAAGAAGGATACAAAAACATACCCCCTCCCGGCTTATTAGGGTTCAAGGGGCGAATGTCTTTATGCGATCCTTCTGCCATTCCTTCCGTCCCAGGCATAGACGTATACGCCTAACGGTAGAAAGCTATAATGCAGATGCTGGATGCGCGCTGCGAATCTACGAATTCGCGCCTGGTCCACACCCCTTGATATTCCTATGTTTTTTTCGCTTAGACACGCTCTTTGACGGCTTATGCTCTCAGCAGGTAGCCAGAAGTTCCATAGCTGAACGCTGACGGTCAAGCAGGCTATGGGCATAAAAGTCCAGCGTTGTTTTGGCTGAACTATGTCCAAGCAACACACTCACCGTTTTGACATCGACTCCCAGTTCCAGCAATCGTGTGGCGAAGCTGTGCCTCAGCGTGTGGAAGTGGGCCCCAACAATTCCCAGCTTGTTCATGATCTTTTGAAAGTGTCTCTGAAGAGTGCGCGGCTCTGCCGCTCGATCGGAAACGCCGAACACATATTCCGACGTCTGATTTTCCATGCGTTTCCTCAGCTGCTCCAGCAGGAACGCCGGAACCGGCAATACCCGCTGTGATCGTATGGACTTGGGCGATCCAATCATCAGCATCGTCCTTGCCCCCGTCTCCGGCTTCATTCTTGCCACACGCTGTGCAGTTCGACATACGGTAATGGTACGCTTTTCCCAATCAATATCCAACCATTTGAGCGCGCATACTTCTCCCAGGCGCATGCCGGTATACAGAGCCAGCAATACAGATAGCTCCTGTTGCGCCTCTGGCAGCGAACGAATCGCCTCGTGCTCCTGCCGGTTCAGCACGCGTTGTTCCGCCCTCTGCACACACTGAATCTTGATCTTCCGGCAGGGATTTTGGGCAATCTGCCCTTCTTCCTGGGCAAAACGCATTGCGGCTGCCAACAACCGGTAGACCCCTTTTACCGTGCAGCTGGCCAAGCCAGCTGCTTCCAATTCTTCAACAAAGCCGTGGATAATGATCGGCGTCAATTCCGACAGATCGTATTTCCCCAACTTGGGCAGCAGGTGTTTGTTGATGTGACGCCGGTATACCTGATAAGTGGAAGGCTTGACGCTGCCCAACACTTCATTTTCCATCCAGATTTCCATCCATCTGGCAAAAGTGATATGTCGGTTGGCGCATTTTGCCTTCCTATTCTGCTGCAATGCTTTCTTTTCCAGAAGCAAACCCCGCACTTCGGAGAACTGTCTCGCATACACATAGCCAAAACGAGTCTTTCCGTTCCTGGTTTTCCCGATTACATAGCGGCCCTCGTACCGCCCGTCCTGCCGCTTGTAGATATTCTCTCCGCGTCTAGCCATTTGATGATTCCTCACTTTCTTTGTACTCTGAGCTGACGGCTGCTTTGACGGCTTATTTTTTTGGTCATCCACAACCCTGTTTTGCGTGCTTTTTACGAATAATCCGTCTCGCATTCGTCTGCGACCGGATCAGGCGCTAACAGGCTGTCTTTCTATTGACATTTTAAGGTATTGAAGGTATAATATCGGTATGGTAGGAGAAGGGATTTCTGGAAACAGATATACTTGCTCTTACCAGGCGCGAATTCGTAGTTTTGCGGCAATTTGTCAGATAAAAAACAACCCGCTCGTTCAGCCCCAGCGAGTTTTTCGCTTTCTGGCTGAACGAGCGGGTTGTTTTCAGATACTTATTAAGTTATCCAGATGTTTGCTGCTCTACGTCCAGACTTATAGCATCAAGTCTTTCCCTAATCATACAATTCTGGAAAACTCTCCAGCTACCCATCCGACGCGACTTCCGATCACCACGGCATGCCATCCGTTTTCGGCCGTGGCGACATACGGGCAGGTCGTGCCCGGCGCAAGCTGGGTGATTCGGCCGTATGTGAGACCGTTTCCCTCGCGGATGTTGACCTTGCCGCCGTCCGAGACGATGACCACCGTTCCGGAGACGGGCGTTTCTTCCGCATCCGGGGGCTCCGGCTGCACGGGCTGGCTGTCCTTTCCCCCATCCGCTGCGGCGTCCATCAGCGCGGCATGGCTCTTTTCGCCATACTTGCCGTCCGCCTCCAGCCCCGCGTCGGCCTGAAAGGCGCGGAGTGCCGCCTCGGTTTCCGCGCCAAAATCCCCGTCCGCGCCGTAGCGGGGAAGCTCATACCCCAGCGACAGAAGCATTTCCTGCAGGGCGCGCACGTCGCTTCCTTCCGAGCCGTCCAGCAGCAGACGGCTCCCCAGCGGGGTTTCCGCGGGCGTCTCATCGTCCGTGCTTCCCTGCAAAACCCCGTCGCCATAGTCGAGGAAGGGCAGACGGTACCAGCTCGTCCAGCCGCGCCCGGCGACCTTCGTTTTGACGCAGCCGTCCGCAAAGCTCTTCCATTCCACGGCCTCGCCGTTTCCGACATAGTAGCCCACGTGCCCTTCCTTGTGCAGCGCCAGCCCCACAACCTCCGGGAGCGTGTCAATGCCGCCCCAATCCATGCCTTTGCTCTTTGCATAGGTGAACATGGAATCGGCTCCCTTGTCGGGGCAGCCGTGGGAGCCGTAGCTGCTGGCGTAGCTTTTGTCCGTACCGATGGCCTCCAACACGCCCTGCCCGCCGCCGGTCCAGGCGTACCCCTTGACCGCGCCGATGCAGTCGGCGCAGACCTTTTTCTCCGAGATGTCCTGCCGGTAGCGCGCCGTGCGGCCGGAGGCGTAATGCGAGGGATACTGGGCCGCCTTTCGGCTGCGCAGGCTTTCCGTACACTTGTACAGGCAGGTGCCGTACCAGTAGGGCTGGCCCACCATGGAGAGACAGAAGGCCGCAAAGTGCTCGTTGGTCATGGGTGTGTGAACGCGTTCAGACATGGCATATTCCTCCTTTCAGGAGACGGCGGTCACTCGCCGCCGTCCTCCGTCTCGTCCGGCTCCTCGATGCGGTCGTGCAGCTGGGCCAGAATGGCCTTGAGCTTTTCGGGGATAGGCAGGCCCAGATGCCCCGCGTTTTCCAGCACGCTCACACCCTCGTTGGAGAGGTAAAAGCAGATCACGGCGCTGCGAAGCGCTTCTCCCGACCGTACCACATGCAGGTCCACGATGTGCGCCACGCCCACCAGCATGAGGATCAGCACCTTCTTGAAGATGCCCCGAAAGCCCACGGAGCTGGACAGTTCCCGGTCGATCACCGCGCACATGACCCCGGTCACGTAGTCCATCACCATCAGGACGAGCAGCGCGGTCATCAGCCCGTCCACGCCGCCCACGAAGTACCCCAGCCAGCCGCCCACGGCGGCAATGGCCATCTGCAGCTTGGCCCATACCAGATCAATCGAAAAGTCACGCATGATGTTTCCTCCTTGTGATGGAAATAATACAAAAGCCGCCCGCATGGACGCCTCATGTTTCGGCTTCGATTTGCAAAGGCGCGTCTTCCTCCGGTGCCTTCCACAGCGCGGGCGCGGCCGGCGGCTGCCACCCGGCCTGCGAGGTGTGTGCCTGAATACAGGTATACTGCGCGCCGCCCTCCTTCGGGAAAGCCACCACGTCGCCGACCGCATAGGCCACGCCTTTCTCCCAGACGCGCACCGCGCCCCCGGTGATGATCTCCACCTTGTGCCAGAGGGTCGGGGTCTTGTCCGGCTGCCAGCCGCCCTGCGTGGTGTGCGCCTGAACGCAGCGCCAGAGCGCGCCCTTATAGGCAAACACGTCGCCCACCTGCACTGCGACGTTCGCGCGCCAGCTGCGCCCCTCCAGCGCAGGCTGAACGGAGAGCAGCTCCTCATCCGAGATGCGCCCGTCCGCCACGGCGGTCCGAAGCAGCAGGCCCAGCACGTTCGGGAGCGCCTCTTCCGCCGATACCGAGACAAAGCTCTCCAGCGGAAGCGCCTGCATCAGCAGCTCGTCCGTAAGCGCCGTCCCTTCCTCAAGCGCTGTCTCGTCCGGGAACACCAGCGCCTGCTCCGCCGTCACCTGCGCCATCTGAAAGGCGTCCCCGGACAGGTTGTAGGTCGTTTCCGACAGCCGTTTTGCCAGAACGAAAGAGGAGCGGATGAGCGTTCTCACCCGCCCCTCAAAGGGGATTGCGATGTACATTTGAAACCTCCTTACCCGGTGGCCGTGCCGCCGCTGCCATAGATTACCCGCAAGCAGGGCTTGTAGCTGCTGTCCGTTCCGGCGATGCGCATGTAGTTGGCCGACCAGTTCGAAGCGCCGAAGTTGTAGGGCGACTCGTACAGGCACAGGCCGCCGAACGTCCCGTTAGCCAGGCCCTCCGCCACGGCCGGCGGGATGGCGAATGTCATCTGCTCCGCGCGGCCAAGGGTGCCGATGGCCCCGTAGTTTGCCGCGACGGCGGGCGCGCCGCTGGCCGTGGTGTTGGTGATGGCGCACAGGTAAAGCGTCCTGGCCGCGCCGGAGCCGCTCCCGGTCTTGCGATACAGGGTGAGCGTCGCGGACTTGACCGTCTTGCCGGACAGCACGCCGCGCAGATTGCCAAACCACATGCAGCCGTAGTTCCAGCTCAGGCCGGCGGAATACCCGGCCTCCGAATACACACCCTGCACCACGTCCACCGTATCCGTGCGCCAGCCGCCGCGATAGGACTTCGTGAGCGTGGCGTATTGCAGCGTGGTATCGTCCGGCGTCTGGGGCGCGACGCTCGTTCCCGCATCCGTGGTCACGCCCGCGTCGAAGATCTGTCCGTTGCAGGAGGACGTGCGCCCGCCCGAAGGCACCGTGCCCGTGCAAAAGGCGATGCCGGACATGCAGAACACCGAAAACGTGCACTGTCCCTTGCAGTAGTGCAGGTTGCCCGTGGCGCTTTCCAGCCCCAGCCCGATATAGGCACTGCGAATCTCGCAGTAGCGCAGGTCCACATACGAGGCCGTGGCCTGCACCGCATTGGCGGTGACGTTGTTGAGATCGAGCACGCATCCGGTCAGAGAAAGAAAGGTATTGTTGCGGGCGTTGATGAGGTAGCTGTTTTTTGAAGTTCCGCCGACGAGGCCGCGGCAGTCGCGGATGTTCAGGTAGGAAAGCTCGATCCGCGCCGTGCAGCTGCTCACGGTGAGAAAGGTGCTCAGCGTCTTGTTGCGGTCCATGCCCTCGATGCGCAGCGTGTGCGGCCCGGTCACCCCGCTGATCTCCACGCCCTCCATCTCGTAGAGCGTCTCGGCCTGGGAGGTGAAGAAGGTGACGGTCACGTCATAGCGCAGCGCCTTTCCGTTGATCCGCGAGAGCGCCTCCCGAAGGCTGCGGCACGCATTGGCCGCCATGCCGCTCAGGGCGGGATAGACATACAGCGTGGCGGGGCCGGTATAGGCGTTGACCACGGAGGGCGACACCACCTCGTCGGCGTACAGCGCCCGAAAGCCGACGTCCCCGCTTGCGCTCATCTCCATGAGGACGTTTTCGTTGTCCGCGGGGTCGAGGAGCTGGAGCAAAAAGTTCTCCGTGGTGATGGCCACGTTGTTTGCCCCGATGGAGATCCCGCTGGTCCTTAGCTCCTGCGCGCCCACGGCCACCCAGGCCGAGCCCGTATACCGCTTGAGGATGGGCGGCGTGAGCGACATGTCCAGCCAGAGCATGTCCACGTACTGTTCCGTGGGCGCGGTACGGCTGCGATAGACCTTCTCGAAGTCGTAGGTCGAGGTGTTGACCTTGAGGGAGATGTTGTTGGCGTTCTGCGTAATGCGGGACTCCGCGTCGGTCATGCGCCCGGCAAGGCCGTAGATGTCCTCGGGCGCGGCGCTCCAGTCCGTCCAGTTACTCATCACCTCCAGCTTGACGTTGCGGAAGCGCACCGTACCGGTTGTTCCGTTTGCCGAGGACGTGCCCAGCGCAAAGTACGCAATTGCGACAGGGCTGTACGAAGTCAGATTCAGCGGCCCATACCGCAAGCGCACCCAGTCCTCATCCGACGCCACAAAGCTGGCGTCTGTAGTACGCAGATACCAGCCCAGGCCAGAGGTCTTCAGCACGCCCGCATCCATGTACTGGTAATACACCCAGAACCCTGAGTAGATGCCGGGCGTCGTGGCTTCCGAGGCATCGACGTTCTGCCTTTGGATGTCCAGAGAAATGCGAATGGCGGATCCGCTGCTGCTATGAGAAAAAAGATCATCCGACACGGGCAATGTCTTTTGAACCAGATAGGTTGCGTTTCCATCTTCATCGTAATAGCGGTTGTCGGTAAAAAGGAAAGGCCCGTCGCTTTCCAGGCAGTAATTCCGACCTTCGTATTTTTCAAAGGCGTAGAGCGCGGACGCCGCCACCGTCGCCGTGATGGCCTGCGGGGTGATTTTCTGCTCGGCG
>OGXT01000946.1_pt1 | contig 31713 bp, 35 predicted proteins | sample 1576361 | NCBI WGS metagenome assembly OGXT01 (sample SAMEA3541514, study PRJEB24748) | human gut metagenome | biome: human gut; feature: human-associated habitat; material: faeces | place: China | collected 2012 | reverse complement strand
CGAATGCGCGAGCGGAACCACCGTAGGTTTTAGCCAGTACGGTAGTGATGGCAGCGGTCAGCGTTGTTTTACCATGGTCAACGTGGCCGATAGTACCGACGTTAACGTGCGGTTTTGTACGTTCAAACTTTTCTTTAGACATCGATTGTCCCTCTAAGACACGGATAAATCGGTGATATCACCACATCAACCAGGCAACATGCCCGACTTGTTGAATGAACATAACAGAAGAGAAACAGGGAAGGAGAGAAAAGAAGTGGTGCTGATACCCAGAGTCGAACTGGGGACCTCACCCTTACCAAGGGTGCGCTCTACCAACTGAGCCATATCAGCACGTCTGGAGCGGGCAGCGGGAATCGAACCCGCATCATCAGCTTGGAAGGCTGAGGTAATAGCCATTATACGATGCCCGCATCCTGAAACTCGGCTACCCAGTTCTTTCTGTAATACTAAAGAGACTGCTCTCTTTAGTATTGAGCTGATTAGTTTACCCAACCAACTCCGGCTCCGCAAAGCGTCGCCAGAAAGTGGTGGTGGGGGAAGGATTCGAACCTTCGAAGTCGATGACGGCAGATTTACAGTCTGCTCCCTTTGGCCGCTCGGGAACCCCACCACGGGGTAATGCTTGGTACTGGCCTGCTTCCTTCTCGGGAAGCGGGGCGCATCATACCAAATGATGCGCCCCTGTAAAGCATTCGTTTGACAAAAATAAACTGGTTGCCTGATTTTTACGCGTAACGCCGTAAAGCTAACCAATTCATTTCTCAGTCGATTAAAGAATAATCGTCCGGTTACCGTAAACGAAGACGCGCTGCGCCAGTACCTGATACAGCGCCCGGCTCAAGACGTTTTTTTCGACATCGCGCCCAGCGCGCATCATATCTTCTGCGGTATAAGTATGATCGACATGAATCACGTCCTGCATGATGATCGGGCCTTCATCCAGATTGTCATTCACGTAGTGGGCGGTAGCGCCAATGATTTTCACGCCGCGCTCATAGGCCTGATGATAGGGACGGGCGCCGATAAACGCCGGCAAAAACGAATGGTGGATATTGATGATTTTGTTCGGGAAGCGGGCGACAAATTCTGGCGTCAGGACGCGCATATACTTGGCCAGCACCACGTAATCCGGTTCGTGGGCGGCGATAGCATCGCCCATTCGCTGATCGTGTTCTTCGCGGCTCAGTCCTTCATGGCTGACCAGCTCAAACGGAATACCAAAGCGCTCCACCAACGAGCGCAGGGTGTCATGGTTGCCGATAACCGCGGCAATATCGACATCCAGCCCGCCGTAGTTGGCTTTCATCAGCAGATCGCCCAGACAGTGCGCCTCTTTCGTCACCAGAATCACCACCCGGCGACGGCCTGCCGGATTTAGTTCGCGGATGGAGCCTTCAGGCAGGGCGCTGTCGAGATCGGCCAGCAGAGTAGCGTCGTTAAAAATGCCTTCCAGTTCGGTGCGCATAAAGAAACGACCGGTACGGTGGTCAACAAACTCATTGTTCTGCACAATGTTGAGTTCATGCTTGTAGCAGATATTGGTGATACGCGCGATGAGGCCTTTCTGATCAGGGCAAATAGTGCGTAGTACTTTACGTTGTAATGAATGCATCGCGAGGAAAATCCTGTAATGTTTGCAAGCGCTGCGCCAGCGTTACTGGCCGCAGCATTTTTTAAATTTTTTACCTGAGCCGCAGGGGCAGGGGTCGTTACGGCCAATCAGCGGTCGTGTCCCGTCGATATAGTACCACTGTCCATTTTCTTTTAAGAATCTGGAACGTTCAATAATGGCGCCAGGGCGGTTATTGTCATTAAAGCGGGCGACAAAGCTGACAAAACCTTCATTTGGAGCTCGCCCCTCATCACTGGCGAACAGGGTTAAGCCCAGCCATTCGGTCTGGGAAAACCCTTTCTCCAGTTCGGCGCGAAATTGCTGCGCCTGACAGGACGGGTGCCAGGTTTTGATTAGATAGTCAGCGTCTTTCATGACGAACGCGCTATAACGGGAGCGCATAAGCTGTGACGGGCCCGGCGCAAGCTCAGCGCCGGACAGATATCGCTGGCAACATGAGCTATACTCCAGTGCGCTGCCACAGGGGCATAATTGCGACAAAACTGCCTCCATGGAAGAAAGAGTAACGGCGCTTCTACGCCAAAGGGCATTATGTTAACTGAGCCGTGACAATGTTGCCACGCTCAGAGTGGAAGGATAGTTATTAGTACTAATGAGAAAGCTTAAAATTGGTCTGGCGCTAGGTGCGGGAGCAGCTCGCGGATGGTCGCACATTGGCGTCATCAACGCCCTCCAGCGGGCCGGTATTGATATCGTAGCCGGTTGTTCTATCGGTTCGCTGGTAGGGGCGGCGTATGCTTGTAACCGACTCCCGGCACTCGAATCATGGGTCTGCTCATTCAGCAACTGGGATGTCCTGAAGCTGATGGATCTCTCCTGGCGCCGGGGGGGACTGCTGCGGGGGGAAAAGGTATTCAATCATTACCGGCGCATTATGCCCGTCACCGAGATTGAACGCTGCGAGCGCCGGTTTGCCGCTGTTGCCACCAATTTAAGCACCGGTAGGGAGCTGTGGTTTACCGAAGGCGATCTACATTTAGCCATTCGCGCCTCCTGCAGTATGCCGGGGTTAATGTCGCCAGTAAGGCATAATGGTTACTGGCTGGTCGATGGCGCGGTGGTCAATCCGGTTCCTGTGTCGCTCACCCGGGCAATGGGAGCGGATATTGTGATTGCCGTCGACCTGCAACATGATGCCCATCTTATGCAGCAGGATTTGTTCTCCCTTGAAACGCCGCGGCAGGAAGCGGAAGAGAAGGAGGGGCCATGGCATACTCGTCTGCGCGCGCGCTTGACGCGAATGAGTTCCCGCCGTACGGCCGTGACGCCGACGGCGATGGAGATCATGACCACATCTATCCAGGTACTGGAAAACCGTCTTAAACGCAATCGTATGGCGGGTGACCCGCCGGATATCCTGTTGCAGCCATACTGTCCGCAAGTTTCGACGCTTGATTTTCATCGCGCCGGAGAGGCGATTGCCGCGGGGCAACTGGCGGTAGAAAAGAAAATGGATGAATTATTACCATTAGTGCGTACAGCCGTTTGACGTACGAGTTACTGACTTAAGCAAATTCTGACAGGCGATAGTGAGAATAGCGTGCCACTATTGAATTATCGTCAGCCAGGGGAGATATCATGACGCAGCCATTGGCGGGAAAACAGATTCTGATAGTTGAAGACGAACCCGTTTTCCGCTCACTCTTGCATGGATGGCTGACCTCGCTGGGAGCAACAACCTTCCAGGCGGAAGATGGCAAGGATGCCCTGCATAAAATGACGGAGGTGCATCCGGACCTGATGATTTGCGACATTTCTATGCCGAGAATGAACGGTCTGGAGCTGGTGGAAACGCTGCGTAACCGCGGCGAACAGTTACCGATCCTGATGATCTCCGCCACCGAAAACATGGCGGATATAGCTAAAGCGTTGCGACTTGGCGTCCAGGACGTGCTGTTAAAGCCAGTAAAAGATTTCGATCGCCTGCGCGAGACCGTTTACGCCTGTCTCTATCCCGCGATGTTCAGTTCGCGCGTGGAAGAGGAAGAGCGTTTATTTGAGGACTGGGATGCGCTGGTCAGTAATCCCATCGCCGCTTCAAGACTATTGCAGGAATTACAGCCGCCGGTGCAACAGGAAATGTCGCACTGCCGCGTTCATTATCGACAACTGGTGTCGGCAGACAAGCCCGGTCTGGTACTCGATATCGCGCCGCTTTCGGAAAATGATTTGGCTTTCTATTGTCTGGATGTCACACGCGCAGGCGATAATGGCGTGTTGGCAGCATTATTGCTGCGCGCGTTGTTTAATGGTCTGCTGCAGGAGCAACTGGCGCACCAGGGACAACGGCTACCAGAAATGGGAAGTTTGTTAAAACAGGTGAATCAACTGCTGCGTCAGGCAAATCTACCGGGCCAGTTCCCTCTGTTAGTAGGGTATTACCACAGCGGGCTGAAAAATTTAATTCTGGTGTCAGCGGGACTTAATGGCACGCTGAATACAGGGGAGCATCAAATTCAGATTAGTAATGGCGTTCCTTTGGGGACACTGGGTGATGCTTATCTTAACCAAATTAGCCAACGCTGCACCTCGTGGCAGTGCCAAATTTGGGGGGCTGGCGGTCGTTTACGCTTAATGTTGTCTGCGGAATGAGCAATTGCGTTTATATCTAAGCAGACGGGATTACCTCTTGCCCTTTAGCGGTGGTAACATCGAGCAGTTTTATGCGTAAAAGTCCTAATTCGAGGCTATCGGCAGCTTTTCAGACCAGTAAATACGCGGTTGACTGATATACTCGACACGTTATTTGTAACGAGAAGTTTAAAAAACAAACAGTCCAGGAGATTTCAATGGCTGCCCTTAATTCTAAAGTCAGAAAAGCGGTTATCCCGGTTGCGGGATTAGGCACCAGGATGCTGCCGGCCACCAAAGCGATTCCAAAAGAAATGCTGCCGCTGGTAGATAAGCCGTTAATTCAGTACGTTGTTAATGAATGTATCGCTGCAGGAATTACTGAAATTGTTCTGGTAACGCACTCGTCGAAAAACTCTATCGAAAACCATTTCGATACCAGTTTTGAGCTGGAAGCGATGCTGGAAAAACGTGTAAAACGCCAGCTGCTGGAAGAAGTGCAGTCTATTTGCCCGCCGCACGTGACTATTATGCAAGTTCGTCAGGGCCTGGCGAAAGGTCTGGGTCACGCGGTGCTGTGCGCCCATCCGGTAGTGGGAGATGAGCCGGTCGCGGTTATTCTGCCAGACGTTATTCTGGATGAATATGAATCCGATCTGAGCCGCGATAACCTCGCTGAGATGATCTCTCGCTTCGATGAGACTGGCGCCAGCCAGATTATGGTTGAACCTGTTGAAGACGTAACCGCTTATGGCGTGGTTGACTGCAAAGGCGAATCCCTGAAGCCGGGCGAAAGCGTACCGATGGTGGGCGTGGTTGAGAAGCCAAAAGCTGACGTTGCGCCGTCCAACCTGGCGGTGGTGGGGCGTTATGTCCTCAGCGCCGATATCTGGCCGCTGCTGGCGAAAACCCCTCCGGGCGCTGGTGATGAAATTCAGCTGACTGACGCCATTGATATGCTGATCGAGAAAGAAACGGTTGAAGCTTATCATATGAAAGGCAAGAGCCATGACTGCGGTAATAAGCTTGGCTACATGCAGGCGTTTGTCGAATATGGTATTCGTCACAAAACGCTGGGCGACGATTTTAAAGCCTGGCTGGAAACGGCGGTAGCGAAGTAATCCGCGCGGTTGAAAGTACAAACCGGGAGCGCATCTGCGACTCCCGGTTTTTTTATATCGGCCCTGAGGGCAAAAAAAATCCCGCCGCAGCGGGATTTTTTATAGCGATCAACGGAGATTAGATCAGGAAATCGTCCAGTGATTTACCTTGCTCATCCATTGCTTTTTTGATCACAGCCGGGGTACGGCCCTGACCGGTCCAGGTTTTGGTTTCACCATTTTCGTCAACATAGCTATATTTAGCCGGACGTGCAGCACGCTTGGTTTTGGTACCGGCTTTAACGGCAGCCATGGTGCTCAGCAGTTCATTCGGATCAATACCGTCAGCAATCAGCATTTCACGGTATTGCTGCAGCTTACGCGTACGCTCTTCAATTTCTGCCGCGGCAGCGTTTTCTTCTTCACGGCGCTCGTTAACGACGACTTCTAATTTTTCCAGCATTTCTTCGAGCGTTTCCAGGGTGCATTCTCTTGCCTGCGCACGAAGAGTACGGATGTTGTTCAAAATTTTAAGTGCTTCGCTCATTGTAGTAATCTCAAACTTATATTGTGGGGTGGTTTGTTGAACTAATAATAGAGCGATAAAATGCGTTGTGCAATAGGGGGGAATGTAAGGAATTCAAAATTACTGGTTATTTGTCGCGAGAATTAATTAATTTAAGTTAAAATTCCCGTGCCGCTTCACATCTTTCATCGCTTATAGCGATGAGGCGAAGGCAAGCTAAAACATTGAGACGGTATGCTTTTTGAGAGGTTCAGTGAGAGAAATGATCCTTTACATGGGTAAATAACCCTCGTCAGTATTAGCGCATTTTTGGTTACAAGGCTTAATATAAAACAACCGGCAGCCCTGCTTATAGCCCATGGGCAACCGGTCTATAAGCACGAAAAGACAATGGTTACCGCGCCAGTAGCGTAACGGGGCGTACAAATAGTGGCCCTGAAAATTCAATTCATCTTCTTAATCCTTTCGGTTTGCAGGCCCTTCAGCTTCGCGACAATACCCCTGCTGAAAGCGCGGCTGTGCGCATAAAATATGGTACAATCGTCGCCGCGATAAAACACTTTGATTGGGGTCACGCAGCCGATGGCACAACTTTATTTCTACTACTCTGCAATGAATGCAGGTAAGTCGACCGCTCTGTTGCAATCTTCGTACAATTACCAGGAGCGGGGGATGCGTACCGTCGTTTATACCGCTGAGATTGATGACCGCTTTGGCGCCGGAAAAGTCAGTTCACGTATCGGGCTCTCCTCGCCGGCCCGATTGTATAATCCACAGACCTCGTTATTTGACGATATTGCGGCGGAGCACCAGCTAAAGCCGATTCACTGCGTGCTGGTGGATGAAAGCCAGTTTCTGACGCGTGAACAGGTTCATGAGCTGTCCGAAGTTGTCGATACGCTGGATATTCCGGTGCTTTGCTATGGGTTGCGGACGGACTTTCGCGGTGAGCTCTTTACCGGCAGCCAGTATTTACTGGCCTGGTCAGATAAGCTGGTTGAGCTGAAAACGATCTGCTTCTGCGGCCGCAAGGCCAGCATGGTATTGCGCCTCGATCAGGAGGGGCGTCCTTATAATGAGGGTGAGCAGGTCGTCATCGGCGGTAATGAGCGGTACGTATCGGTCTGCCGTAAGCATTATAAAGAGGCGCTGAGCGTCGGTTCGTTAACCAAGGTACAAAACCAGCACCGTCCCTGCTGATCCCCTCAGAAGCTCGTACAGGCGCCTGTGGGCGCCTTTTTTATGTCTGCTATAGGTTGGCGTAGCTGGCGATAAAGAATGGCTGATAGCGGGGATAAAAAAAGCCCCGTCAGGTGACGGGGCTTGTCGCGATGCTATCGCTGTTGGTTAAGCGGATTTTTTCGCTTTTTTCTCAGCCTTTACCGGAGCAACTTCGGCTTTCGCACCGGCTTCGCCTTCGACGAATTCGCGGCCGTAGTAGGTATCCAGCAGGATCTGTTTCAGTTCGGAGATCAGCGGGTAGCGCGGGTTAGCGCCGGTGCACTGGTCATCGAATGCATCTTCAGACAGTTTATCAACGTGGGCCAGGAAGTCAGCTTCCTGAACGCCAGCTTCGCGGATAGATTTCGGAATACCCAGCTCAGCTTTAATGCTTTCCAGCCATGCCAGCAGTTTCTCGATTTTCGCTGCGGTGCGGTCGCCTGGTGCGGAGAGGCCCAGGTGATCGGCGATTTCAGCGTAACGACGACGAGCCTGCGGACGGTCGTACTGGCTGAACGCGGTCTGCTTGGTCGGGTTGTCATTCGCGTTATAGCGGATAACGTTGCAGATCAGCAGGGCGTTGGCCAGACCGTGCGGAATATGGAACTGGGAACCCAGTTTGTGCGCCATCGAGTGACACACGCCGAGGAAGGCGTTAGCGAACGCGATACCGGCGATAGTCGCGGCACTGTGTACGCGCTCACGGGCAACCGGGTTCTTGGAACCTTCGTGATAGGAAGCCGGCAGGTACTCTTTCAGCAGTTTCAGCGCCTGCAGCGCCTGGCCGTCAGAGAACTCAGAAGCCAGTACGGAAACGTAAGCTTCCAGGGCGTGAGTCACCGCATCCAGACCACCGAACGCACACAGCGATTTCGGCATATCCATCACCAGGTTGGCATCGACAATGGCCATATCCGGGGTCAGCGCGTAGTCTGCCAGCGGGTATTTCTGACCGGTCGCGTCATCGGTCACCACGGCGAACGGCGTCACTTCAGAACCGGTACCGGAAGTGGTAGTGATCGCCACCATCTTGGCTTTGACGCCCATTTTCGGGAACTTGTAGATACGTTTACGGATATCCATAAAGCGCAGCGCCAGTTCTTCGAAGTGGGTTTCCGGATGTTCGTACATGACCCACATGATTTTCGCCGCATCCATCGGGGAACCGCCGCCCAGGGCGATGATCACGTCTGGTTTAAAGGAGTTCGCCAGGTCGGCACCTTTACGTACGATGGTCAGCGTCGGGTCAGCTTCAACTTCGAAGAAGACTTCCGTCTCAACACCCGCAGCTTTCAGTACGGAAGTGATCTGATCGGCATAGCCGTTGTTGAACAGGAAGCGGTCAGTCACGATCAGCGCGCGTTTGTGACCATCGGTAATCACTTCATCCAGTGCGATTGGCAGGGAGCCACGACGGAAGTAGATAGATTTCGGAAGTTTGTGCCACAACATGTTTTCAGCTCGCTTAGCAACGGTTTTCTTGTTGATCAGGTGTTTCGGACCAACGTTTTCAGAGATGGAGTTACCACCCCAGGAACCACAACCCAGAGTCAGGGAAGGCGCGAGTTTGAAGTTGTACAGGTCACCGATACCACCCTGAGAAGCCGGGGTGTTGATCAGGATACGCGCGGTTTTCATCATTTGGCCGAAGTAAGCCACGCGAGCCGGCTGGTTGTCCTGGTCGGTGTACAGGCAAGAGGTGTGGCCGATACCGCCCATGGCGACCAGTTTTTCTGCTTTGGCTACCGCGTCTTCGAAATCTTTTGCACGGTACATAGCCAGCGTCGGAGACAGTTTTTCGTGAGCAAACGGCTCGCTCTCGTCAACGTTGGTCACTTCACCAATCAGAATTTTGGTGGTGGCCGGCACGGTGAAGCCTGCCAGTTCAGCGATTTTGGCCGCTGGCTGACCAACGATAGCCGCGTTCAGCGCGCCATTTTTCAGGATAATGTCCTGAACGGCTTTCAGCTCTTTACCCTGCAGCAGATAGCCGCCGTGGCTGGCGAAACGTTCGCGAACCGCGTCATAGACTGAATCAACCACCACAACGGACTGCTCAGAAGCACAGATCACGCCGTTATCGAAGGTTTTAGACATCAGTACGGACGCTACGGCACGTTTGATGTCGGCGGTTTCATCAATGACTACCGGGGTGTTACCGGCGCCGACGCCGATAGCAGGTTTACCGGAGCTGTACGCTGCTTTCACCATGCCTGGGCCACCGGTCGCCAGGATCAGGTTGATGTCCGGGTGATGCATCAGCGCGTTAGACAGTTCTACAGACGGCTGATCGATCCAGCCAATCAGGTCCTTCGGCGCGCCGGCCGCGATGGCAGCCTGCAGCACGATATCAGCCGCTTTGTTGGTGGCTTCTTTTGCACGCGGGTGCGGAGAGAAAATGATGGCGTTACGGGTTTTCAGACTGATGAGCGATTTGAAAATGGCTGTTGAAGTCGGGTTAGTGGTCGGTACGATACCGCAGATGATGCCGATAGGCTCAGCAATAGTGATGGTGCCAAAGGTGTCGTCTTCTGACAGAACGCCACAGGTTTTTTCGTCTTTATAAGCGTTGTAAATGTATTCGGAAGCAAAGTGGTTTTTGATCACTTTGTCTTCAACGATGCCCATGCCGGATTCGGCAACGGCCATTTTGGCGAGAGGGATTCGAGCATCTGCAGCGGCCAGAGCGGCGGCGCGGAAGATTTTGTCGACTTGTTCTTGAGTGAAACTGGCATATTCACGCTGGGCTTTCTTGACACGCTCAACAAGCGCGTTCAGTTCAGCGATATTAGTAACAGCCATAATGCTCTCCTGATAATGTTAAACTTTTTTAGTAAATCAGTCGCTCGATTCGACATTATAGACAGGCCGTTAACAGCTTGCATGTAAATGTTTATGTAGAAAAATCAGGGCGCTGTTTCACCGATTTACTAAAAAAGCTTTATCTCTTTCGCTTTCAGGTACTGCTGCCTTCCACTCTGTTGGTGTCATCAAGATTACTCACTTCTGAGTACAAATTACGTGATTTAGATCAAGTATTGTCGCTGCTGATACCTTTCAGCTGGCTGCTTTTTGACCGGTTCGATCAAGTGTGATGGGAGGGTTTTGAAATTAAAAAAACGATTAGCATTAAATATACAAATGGCTAACATTCGATACATATCACCGGGTTATGCATATTTATAATGAATATTGCAGGTAAAAAGCGTATGTTTCGCGCAGTTATTTTATGCTGTTAACAGTCAACCGCCAATTTTGATGATGCTGCGGAGCCCAATGTGACTCAATCACTGTTCGATTTTTCTGCATATTTCAAGTTTTTCATCGGCTTATTTGCCCTGGTTAACCCGGTTGGCATTATTCCGGTATTCATCAGTATGACCAGCTATCAGCCGGCTGCGGTGCGTAATAAGACCAACCTCACCGCCAACCTGTCGGTGGCGATCATCCTCCTGACGTCGCTGTTCCTCGGCGATGGCATTCTGCAGATTTTCGGTATCTCCATTGACTCCTTCCGTATCGCCGGCGGCATCCTGGTGGTGACCATCGCGATGTCGATGATCAGCGGTAAGCTCGGCGAAGATAAGCAGAACAAGCAGGAAAAGTCGGAGACGGCGGTCCGGGAGAGCATCGGCGTCGTTCCTCTCGCGCTACCATTAATGGCCGGGCCAGGGGCAATCAGTTCAACTATCGTCTGGGGGACCCGGTACCACTCCTGGGTGCATCTGGTCGGGTTCTCACTGGCGATAGCGGTATTTGCCCTCTGCTGCTGGGGGATTTTCCGTATGGCGCCGTGGCTGGTCCGTTTGCTGGGGCAGACGGGAATCAACGTCATCACCCGTATTATGGGCCTGTTGCTGATGGCCCTCGGCATTGAGTTTATTGTGACCGGGATTAAAGCGCTTTTCCCAGGGCTGCTGAGTTAGTTCGTCGCCAGCAGGCGGGGAGTCTCGCTTCACGCCTGCGCGATTATTAGCAAAACCTATTAGCCAGCGCGGAGCTGGCGGTAGGGATAATATTTTGCGATATCGCTATTAATTTCATGTTTTTCATTAAGATATGAAATATTTCTCTTAACATTCTCCTCACGCCTCCCCCTCCTGTGATGTTATTTTCTTCACATCATTCTCTGGTACTTGCTGTCGGATCATCGAAATGATATTAGTAATTTTAACAAGGCGGCAGATGAATGTGCTAAAAAGTAATCTATTGTTAAATTTTTGTACAAAAAACCATCTTGTGGTCGCTGCTCAGAATGTCGGCTGATGAAACTATCGTAATGCTCTGATAAATAATAATATTTTTACATCGACGTTTTGTGGCAAACGCTTGTCACGCTGGCAAAACCGGCAATAAAAGAGAATTCGGTAACATATTTGCAAATTGCATTGGCGGAGGTGTTTACCTTTTGGTACTTTCCGCCGTTATCGTCTGCTGAATTATGTACGCAAATGAGAATTATTTTTAATTAACTCATTTCGCCAGAACGACCCTCCAGCGAGGGCAACGAATCGACGTTAAGACTGCCGTTCGAGCGGTCGTAATAAATAAGTCGGTGATAGCAATCTGCCAATCGCAAACTCCTGCGTTGGACAGAACCCGAAAACGGGAAAAACAGGCTGGTTAAAAAACCAGTAATTATAATGACTGGAGTTACAACACAATGACCATCATCACTAAAAAGCGTTTAATCGCCGCGGGAGTGCTATCCGCACTGATCGCCGGCAATATGGCAATGGCAGCGGATGTCCCGGCTGGTGTGCAGCTGGCAGAGAAGCAAACCCTGGTACGTAATAGCGGCGCCGAGCCGCAATCGCTGGACCCAAATAAAATCGAAGGGGTGCCAGAGGCCAATATTAGCCGCGACCTGTTCGAAGGTTTGCTGAATACTTCGCCGAAAGATGGCCACCCGATCCCTGGCGTGGCGGAGAGCTGGGATAATAAAGATTTTAAAGTCTGGACCTTCCATCTGCGTAAAGATGCAAAATGGTCTAACGGCGAGCCGGTTACCGCCCAGGACTTCGTATACAGCTGGCAGCGTCTGGTGGATCCGAAAACCGCGTCTCCTTATGCCAGCTATCCGCAATATGGTCATATCGTTAACGTCGACGAAATCATTGACGGCAAAAAAGCGCCGAGTGAGCTGGGCGTAAAAGCCATTGACGACCACACGCTGGAAGTCACCCTCAGCGAACCGGTACCCTATTTTTATAAACTGCTGGTTAACCCGGCGATGTCTCCCGTCTACAAACCGGCCATCGAAAAATTTGGCGAAAAGTGGACGCAGCCTGGCAATATCGTTACCAACGGCGCGTATACTCTGAAAGACTGGGTGGTCAACGAGCGGATCGTGATGGAGCGTAACCCGCACTATTGGGATAATGCTAAAACCGTCATTAACACCGTTACCTGGCTGCCGACCTCTTCCGAAGTGACCTATGTTAACCGCTACCGCAGCGGTGAACTGGACATGACTTATAACCAGCTGCCGATCGAACTCTTCCAGAAGCTGAAAAAAGAGATCCCCAACGAGCTGCACGTTGACCCCTATCTGTGTACCTATTATTACGAAATCAACAACCAGAAGGCCCCGTTCACCGACGTGCGCGTGCGTACCGCGCTGAAGCTGGGCCTGGATCGCGATATTATTGCTAATAAGGTGAAAGGACAGGGCGATCTGCCGGCCTACGGCTACACCCCACCGTATACCGATGGCGCGAAGCTGAGCGAGCCGGAATGGTTTACCTGGTCGCAGGAAAAACGCAACGAAGAAGCGAAGAAACTGCTGGCCGAAGCCGGCTATAGCGCCGATAAACCGTTGACCTTCAACCTGCTGTATAACACCTCTGATTTGCACAAGAAGCTGGCGATTGCCGCCGCCTCGCTGTGGCGTAAAAACCTGGGCATTGACGTGAAGCTGGTCAACCAGGAGTGGAAAACGTTCCTCGATACCCGTCATCAGGGCACCTATGACGTGGCGCGTGCGGGCTGGTGCGCCGACTATAACGAGCCAACCTCTTTCCTGAACACCATGCTCTCTGACAGTTCAATGAACACCGCGCACTATAAGAGCCCGGCGTTCGACAAGATTATGGCTGAATCCGTAAAAGCATCCGATGAAGCGCAGCGCACGGCGGCCTATGCGAAAGCAGAGCAGCAGCTGGACAAAGACAGCGCGATCGTACCGGTCTATTACTACGTTAACGCCCGCCTGGTGAAACCGTGGGTCGGTGGCTATACCGGTAAAGACCCGATGGATAACGTCTATACCAAAGACCTCTACGTTATCAAACATTAATGGCAATACGTGGAGCGGGTCTCGGCTCGCTCCATCGTGTCTTATTTGAGAGCAGTGCAAAGGCACACGCCAGAAGGTACGGGCAATGTTAAAATTTATCTTACGTCGCTGTCTGGAAGCGATTCCGACGCTATTTATTCTTATCACCATCTCATTCTTCATGATGCGTCTGGCGCCGGGAAGTCCTTTTACCGGGGAACGCACGCTACCGCCGGAAGTCATGGCGAATATTGAAGCAAAATACCATTTAAACGACCCTATCATGACGCAGTACTTCAATTATCTGAAGCAGCTGGCGCATGGCGATTTTGGTCCCTCTTTTAAATACAAAGATTATTCCGTCAACGATCTGGTGGCCGCAAGCTTCCCGGTTTAAGCGAAACTGGGCTTCGCCGCCTTTTTACTGGCGGTGGTGATCGGCGTTGCCGCCGGGGTGATAGCCGCCCTGAAGCAAAATACCCGCTGGGACTACGCGGTGATGGGGGTAGCCATGACCGGCGTGGTTATTCCGAGCTTTGTGGTCGCGCCGCTGCTGGTGATGATCTTTGCCATTACCCTGCACTGGCTGCCGGGCGGCGGCTGGAACGGCGGGGCGCTGAAATTTATGATCCTGCCGATGGTGGCGCTTTCCCTGGCCTATATCGCCAGCATCGCGCGTATTACTCGCGGCTCAATGATTGAAGTGCTGCACTCTAACTTTATCCGCACCGCGCGGGCGAAGGGGCTGCCGATGCGTCGCATTATTCTGCGCCATGCGCTGAAGCCGGCGCTGCTGCCGGTGCTCTCCTATATGGGGCCAGCTTTCGTGGGCATCATCACCGGCTCAATGGTCATTGAAACCATTTACGGCCTGCCGGGGATCGGCCAGCTGTTCGTTAACGGGGCGCTTAACCGCGACTACTCGCTGGTGCTCAGCCTGACGATCCTCGTTGGCGCCCTGACTATCCTGTTCAACGCCATCGTTGACGTGCTGTACGCCGTTATCGATCCGAAGATTCGCTACTGAAGCCGGAGTTCGCCATGATGTTAAGTAAGAAAAATAGCGAGGCGCTGGAAAACTTCAGTGAGAAGCTGGAAGTGGAGGGGCGTAGCCTCTGGCAGGACGCGCGTCGCCGCTTTATGCATAACCGCGCCGCGGTGACCAGCCTGATTATGCTGGTGCTTATTGCGCTGTTCGTTACCTTCGCGCCGATGGTGTCGTCGTTCTCCTACTTCGATACCGACTGGGGCATGATGTCCAATGCCCCGGATATGGCCTCCGGCCACTACTTCGGAACCGACTCCTCCGGGCGCGACCTGCTGGTGCGCGTAGCGATCGGCGGGCGCATTTCGCTGATGGTCGGGGTGGCGGCGGCGCTGGTGGCGGTGATCCTCGGCACGCTGTACGGTTCGCTCTCCGGTTATCTCGGCGGCAAAGTGGATTCGGTGATGATGCGTCTGCTGGAGATCCTCAACTCCTTCCCGTTTATGTTCTTCGTCATCCTGCTGGTGACCTTTTTTGGTCAGAATATCCTGCTGATCTTTGTCGCCATCGGCATGGTGTCCTGGCTGGATATGGCGCGTATCGTGCGCGGGCAGACGCTAAGCCTGAAGCGCAAAGAGTTTATCGAAGCCGCGCAGGTCGGCGGGGTCTCGACGGCGAGCATCGTGCTGCGCCATATCGTCCCCAACGTGTTGGGGGTGGTGGTGGTGTATGCCTCGCTGCTGGTCCCCAGCATGATCCTCTTCGAATCCTTCCTCAGTTTCCTGGGACTGGGGACGCAGGAGCCGCTCAGCAGCTGGGGGGCATTGCTCAGCGATGGCGCCAACTCAATGGAAGTTTCGCCCTGGCTACTGTTGTTCCCGGCGGGTTTCCTGGTGGTGACCCTGTTCTGTTTCAACTTTATCGGCGATGGTCTGCGTGATGCCCTCGACCCGAAAGACCGCTAAGGAGCGCTGCCATGACCATGATTGAAACGGCAAAAGCGCCGCAAGCGCAGAGCCACAGCGGGCTACTGCTGGACGTGAAAGATCTTCGCGTCACCTTTAAAACGCCGGATGGCGACGTCACCGCCGTCAATGATCTGAACTTCACCCTGCAGGCGGGCGAGACGCTCGGCATTGTGGGCGAATCCGGCTCCGGTAAATCGCAAACCGCCTTCGCCCTGATGGGACTGCTGGCGGCCAACGGTCGCATCGGGGGTTCCGCCACCTTTAACGGTCGGCAAATCCTCAATTTGCCCGAGCGTGAGCTGAACAAACTGCGCGCTGAACAAATCTCAATGATTTTCCAGGATCCGATGACCTCTCTTAACCCCTATATGCGGGTGGGCGAGCAGTTAATGGAAGTCCTGATGCTGCATAAAGGGCTGAGTAAAGCCGAAGCGTTTGAAGAGTCGGTGAAGATGCTCGACGCGGTAAAAATGCCGGAAGCGCGTAAGCGCATGAAAATGTTCCCGCACGAGTTCTCCGGGGGCATGCGTCAGCGCGTGATGATTGCCATGGCGCTGCTGTGCCGGCCCCGGCTGCTGATTGCGGATGAACCGACCACTGCCCTGGACGTTACCGTGCAGGCGCAGATCATGACGCTGTTGAATGAGCTTAAACGCGAATTCAACACGGCCATTATCATGATCACCCACGACCTTGGGGTGGTGGCAGGGATCTGCGATAAAGTGCTGGTGATGTACGCCGGGCGCACCATGGAGTACGGTCAGGCGCGCGATGTCTTCTATCAACCGTCGCACCCATACTCTATTGGGCTGTTGAATGCGGTTCCACGTCTGGATGCGGAAGGCGATGCGTTGTTGACCATTCCCGGCAACCCACCGAACCTGCTGCGATTGCCGAAAGGCTGTCCATTCCAGCCGCGTTGCCCGCATGCCATGGAGCAGTGCAGCAGCGCGCCGCCGCTGGAATCGTTCGCGCCAGGCCGCCTGCGCGCCTGCTTTAAACCGGTGGGGGATCTGCTATGAACGCCGTAACTGAACAACGAAAAGTCCTGCTCGAAATTGCCGACCTGAAGGTGCACTTCGATATCAAAGATGGCAAGCAGTGGTTCTGGCAGCCGTCGAAAACGCTGAAAGCGGTGGATGGCGTGACGCTGCGCCTATACGAGGGGGAAACCCTCGGTGTGGTAGGGGAGTCGGGCTGCGGCAAATCGACCTTCGCCCGCGCCATTATTGGTCTGGTGAAAGCGACCGATGGCAAAGTGGCCTGGCTGGGTAAAGATCTGCTGGGCATGAAGCAGGAAGAGTGGCGCGACGTGCGCAGCGATATCCAGATGATCTTCCAGGATCCGCTGGCCTCGCTGAACCCGCGCATGACCATCGGAGAAATTATCGCCGAACCGCTGCGTACCTATCATCCGAAGATGCCCCGTCAGGAAGTGCGCGATCGCGTCAAAGCGATGATGATGAAAGTTGGGTTGCTGCCCAACCTGATCAACCGCTATCCGCACGAGTTCTCCGGCGGTCAGTGTCAGCGTATCGGCATCGCGCGGGCGCTGATCCTTGAGCCAAAGCTGATTATCTGCGATGAGCCGGTCTCCGCGCTTGACGTGTCGATTCAGGCGCAGGTCGTCAACCTGCTGCAGCAACTGCAGCGTGAGATGGGGCTATCGCTGATATTTATCGCTCACGATCTGGCGGTGGTTAAGCATATCTCCGATCGGGTTCTGGTAATGTATCTGGGCCATGCGGTGGAGCTGGGGACCTACGACGAGGTGTACCATAATCCGCTGCATCCCTATACCAAAGCGCTGATGTCGGCGGTGCCGATCCCCGATCCTGATCTCGAGAAAACGAAAACTATCCAACTGCTGGAAGGCGAATTACCCTCGCCGATTAATCCGCCCTCAGGCTGCGTATTCCGCACCCGCTGTCCGCTTGCCGGACCGGAGTGCGCCAAAACCCGCCCGGTGCTGGAAGGCAGTTTCCGCCATGCGGTTTCCTGCCTTAAGGTAGACCCGTTATAATCTCAGGGGCTGACGCAGGTCAGCCCTTTTTTTTGCGAGGTTAACGAAGTGGGTATGCTTTCTGCCGCTCGTCTGCGGCTTTATCATTTACTTTTCGATCAGAACCGACGTTCCGGCCGCCGCTTTGAAGGGCTGTGCGGACTTTTCGCCCTTCTCAGCGTGCTGGTGATATTTATCGAGTCGTGACTGGGCACGCAATATCACCTGACATTAGATGAATGGCATATTTTCGTCTGGCTGGAGCTGCTGGTGACCGCGGTCTTTACCCTGGAATACCTGCTGCGTATCGCTACCTGGCCCAATCCGCTCCACTATATTTTCAGCTTTTGGGGGCTGATTGACCTGGCGACGATTTTACCGCTGTATGTGATGTGGCTATGGCCGGAAATTAGCCTCAATTATGTATTCGCCTGGCGGGCAATGCGGGCGATCCGCGCGCTGCGTATTCTCAAACTACTGCGCTTTATGCCTTCGCTCAACGTGTTCTGGCGAGCGATTGTCAGCGCGCGCCATCAGCTGATCCTGTTTTATTCGTTTATCGCCATTGTGATGGTGATTTTCGGCTCGTTAATGTATCTGATTGAGGGGCCGGAATATGGCTTTACCACGCTTAACGCCTCGGTCTATTGGGCCATCGTGACCATCACCACCGTCGGCTACGGAGACATCACGCCGCACACGCCGTTGGGTCGCATCCTGGCCTCCATTCTTATCCTGATCGGCTACTCCATTATTGCCATACCGACCGGACTTATCACCACGCATATGACCAGCGCCTTGAATCGTCGACGACAGCAGCGCCTGTGTCCGCAGTGTCAGCAGGGCGACCATGACGATAACGCCCGTTTCTGCCATGCCTGCGGTCATGCCTTGCCGAAGTAAGCTGGCGACGTAAAAAAAGCCTGCCGGGAGAACCGCGGCAGGCTTTTTACTGGATGTTAAAGGTTATTCACGCCACAGAATATGGCACAGCTTATGATCTTTCTCGCGGCACAGCAGAACGCGGGCGAAGATATCATTGATTTCCCCGCCGTCGGTATCCGCCAGACCAATCACCACTTCGGCGAAGAAATCCGGGTTGAGATCGTAATCCACATGCTCTTCCCAGTCTGCCGAAGGGTCGAACAGTTCGGCGCCGCCGCGCTCCTCAAACTGCAGGTTAAACAGAATGATGTCCGCCGGGTCGAGATTGTCGGCCGCCAGTTCGAGGAAGATATCGTAAGCCTGCTCGAGCGTTTCGTCTTCGGTCAGGCGGTTGTTTAAATCCATATCCATGATTGCTACTCATTCGGTATCTGATGGGCACGTTTTACAGCAACGGGCTGAAGAAGTAAAACAGTCGCTCGGCGATCCGCTGCCACAGCGGACGTTTTAACCAGAGACGGGCATCCAGCAGGCGCGAGCGCGAGATATAATCATCCTGAACCGCCGCCAGATCGCTGCCGAAACCGGCGTCATCGATGACCAGGGTAATCTCGAAGTTGAGCCACAGGCTGCGCATATCCAGGTTGACGGTCCCCACCAGACTTAGCTCGCCATCGACCAGCACGCTCTTGGTATGCAACAGTCCGCCCTCAAACTGATAGATTTTGACCCCGGCCGCCAGCAGCTCGGTGAAGAAGGCCCGGCTGGCCCAGCCTACCAGCAGCGAATCGTTCTTGCGCGGTAAAATAATGCTCACGTCAACGCCGCGCTGGGCGGCGGTACAGATCGCATGCAGCAGGTCGTCGCTGGGTACGAAGTAGGGGGTGGTCATGATCAGATGCTCTTTCGCCGCATAGGCGGCGGTGAGGAGAGCCTGATGAATCAGATCTTCCGGAAAGCCCGGTCCGGAGGCGATCGTGTGAATAGTATGTCCGCTGGCCTCTTCGAACGGCATGATATTGACGTCCGGGGGCGGCGGCAGAATGCGCTTGCCGGTCTCTATTTCCCAGTCGCAGGAGTAGACGATGCCCATCGAGGTCGCCACCGGGCCTTCCATTCGCGCCATCAGATCAATCCACTGTCCGACTCCTGAGTCCTGTTTAAAGTAGCGCGGATCGACCATATTCATGCTGCCGGTGTAGGCGATATAGTTATCGATCATCACCATTTTACGATGCTGACGCAGGTCCATCCGGCGCAGGAATACGCGCATCAGGTTAACCTTAAGAGCTTCGACGACTTCAATACCGGCGTTACGCATCATCGCCGCCCATGGGCTGCGGAAAAAGGCCACGCTGCCCGCGGAGTCGAGCATTAGCCGACAGTGAACCCCGCGGCGAGCGGCGGCCATCAGCGATTCAGCGACGCTGTCGGCCATGCCGCCGGGCTGCCAGATATAAAAGACCATCTCTATGTTGTGACGGGCCAGCTGAATATCGCGGATCAGGGCCTGCATCACGTCGTCAGATTCCGTCAGCAGCTGTAGCTGGTTGCCTTTTACGCCGCCAATGCCCTGACGCCGTTCGCACAGCTTGAACAGGGATTCGGCCACCGGGCTGTTATCTTCCGCGAAGATATGTTTGCAGGCTTTGAGGTCGTTTAACCACTTGGCCGTCGAGGGCCACATCGCCCTGGCGCGCTCGGCCCGACGCTTGCCGAGATGCAGCTCGCCAAAGGAGAGATAGGCGATGATCCCCACCAGCGGCAGGATATAAATGATCAGCAACCATGCCATGGCGGACGGGACAGCGCGGCGTTTCATTAGAATTCGTAATGTTACACCGGCGATCAACAGCCAGTACCCCAGAATGACCAGCCAGTTCACCACCGTGTAAAAGGTTGTCATAGATGTAAAATCCTTTTGAATGACGATATGTGATGAGTTTACGCATCAGTATTTTTCTGGCAAATAAAAACGCAGCGAAAGCGGTAGTCAGTTGCTGGCAGAGGTTTATAATGGGGGCTGTTTTCACTCGTAGAGTCGTTGCAATGAAGCGTAGTAGAACGGAAGTAGGGCGCTGGCGCATGCTGAGACAGGTGAATCGCCGTAAAGCGCGCTGGCTGGAAGCCCAATCGCGCCGCAATATGCGGATCCTCGCTATCAGGAAGGGACTGGTGAAACGGCAGCGTCATGCCCTGCTGTTTATCTTCCCTGACAGCTAAGCGAGCAGGCAAACGGCACCGTACGCGGTGCCGTTGTCGTTTTTCTCTCTGCGCTAAATTCCCGTTGCTCATCGCCATAGGGCAATGATGGTTTTTCTTGCTGCGATGCGACGACAAAACAGAGCTCCCGCCTCAGTGAAAAAGAGATGCTACGCCTGGCTTGTAATGACGGACGACAAGATCCAGAGCCAAGTCGTTTGCGGCGCGACAGGAATTAACCGTCAGATAGCATTTATTGCCGCTCAGGGTTTATTGCCGCTCAGGAAGGGCATGGCGTTGTTAAATGCTTAATGATATGACCGGCCAGCTGCGGTAACCAGGCGGGAACTGAGGGAATGAGAAAACAGACTCAGACAGGCAAGGGGGTTATTAAGCGGTCCAGCGCGTTGAAGCTCAATGAACCGACCGATCCTGACCATGAATAATCTGAGCCTGTTATATTATCCAGAGAGGCCATGCAATAAGCATCCTGAATAAAACGCAATCGTTGCGCCAGCTTTTACTTATTTTGCATAGGCTTCCGTGGATAACGTGATGGTGACGTTATCACTTACCGCCGGCACATATTTATCAAGCTTAAAGTCTGAACGTTTTATCACCCCGGTGGCATCAAATCCAATGGCCTCTTTTTTCACCATTGGGTGCATATCCTGCTTATTCAGGACGGCATGCAGGACCACCGGTTTGGTGATGCCTTTAATGGTCAAATTACCTTCCACATCATATTTATTGTCGCCTTTGCTTTCCACTTTGGTACTCTGGAAAGTGGCGTCGGGAAACGTTTTAACATCAAAATACTCTTTGCCTAAAAACTCATCCGTTAACGCCTTGACGTGAGCGTCAATGGTTTTCACTGGCAGCGTGACGTTCACCGAGGATTTCTCCGGATTCTCTTTATCAAAGGCCAGTTTCCCTGAAACATCAGAGATATAGGCGGTAGGGTTTGAGAAGCCGAAATGGTTCCAGGAGATCACAACCGAGGTATGCTGTGGATCAAGACTGTATTCCTTAGCCGCGGCTTGCGACACAGGAATATATAAGGCAAGTACAGAAAGCAATGCGGTTTTTTTCAGGGTATTCACACAATAATCCTCAAAATCGGCAGGTACATAAATGTTAGCCCAAAAAAATACAGGGCTTATTGAAAACATTTGTTATTCCCTTTCAAATTTTTTAATCAAGCAGTGATGCCCCTACTATCACTCTGCGTGAAGTTTACGCAACGAAATTAATAGGCTTTAAAAATGATGCTCAGCAACTTAACGCTGGCAGCGTAGTTAATACCCCTTTATGCCTGGCAGGTAAACCTTTGTCTACAGGGGTGTTATTTCCACGTGCTTTCAAGCGGCTACGGTCCTGAATATAGCAAGATGGGCTACGTTCGGTTCCGCGGCATCCGCAGTGGATGCCCAATAATATTTTTTTTCAGGCTTTCATATCTGTCGTTAAGCAACTATCTTTCAGTTATTTTTTTCTTTCTATTGCATTGTAGATTTATAGGGCTATATCAGGATGTGCTGACATTAAATGCAAGCGCTAAATAACAACGCGATCCTCCTTAACAGCCTTACACAAGGTATTAGTAATTCACTATCACGCGTGGCGTCGATGTTTTGTCAGCATTTTCCATTGCCGAAAAAAGCGAGGCGATGGTCGATGATGGGGTAGCAGGAGAAAGTGCGTGCTCATCTTCCAGGCTTCTCAGGCGGATAACAGTCAACGCTTTCGCGAGGTTAAAAAGGGCGACACTTCAATGTCGTGTACCAAAATGCGCCCTTCATTCTGATGACCTGGGTGTTTTTGTGGTTAGCCAGAAAAAGGAAAGGGTATTTTTCAAAAAACCTTTTTGTATGGCTTAACAGAGACCTGGCGGTAAACCCCGGCGGCGATATACGGATCGTCATTAGCCCAGGCCTGGGCCGCTTCCAGCGATTCAAACTCGGCAATCACCGTTGAGCCGCTGAATCCTGCTGCGCCCGGTTCGTTACTGTCAACGGCCGGCATTGGCCCGGCGGTAAGCAGTCGGCCTTCATCGTGTAAGAGTTGTAAACGCGCGAGATGCGCGGGGCGAACCGACAGCCGCTTTTCCAGAGAATCGGCGATATCTTCAGCGTAGATAACGTAAAGCACGGCAAAGCTCCTTATCAATAATCAGGCGAATTACGTTAAGTTAAACAGCGATGGACTGCAATGCAAAGATGCGCTCTGGAGTGGAAAGCACTGCCGACGCAGCTTTTTTCTGCAAATGGCGGCAAAAATTGACTCAGGTTAAGACGGCTTATTGAATATGATTGCTATTTGCATTTAAAATCGGAGCATCATTTTTCAACAGAAACGACTATGAGCGCAATGACCCTTGAATATAGGCTATTCGGGTTTTAGGTTATCTGGCGTTCATTTGACTTGCAAGCCTCCTTTAAGCTCCTTGTTATCTTCACATTTCCAATTGATTGTCATGCTGGTTTTATGTACAGTGAATCGTGTTAAAGCCAGTAGCATTCAGGAGATTACTTATGCCCTCTTATGATTCGCGGGTTCAGTTGACGTCAAAAAGCGGCGTTATCTATAAGTTTCTGGTTCATGCGGATAGCCCGCAGGGGGCAAGAGTCAAAGTCCAAAAACATCTGAGAAAGCTGGGAGATTTTGATTTCAGTGAAATTTGCATTTCGTCTATGGAGGTGAGGGGTGATGCCTTGCTTCTAAACCCTGACGGTACAAAGTGCCTAATTTTTTGAGGTACAAGTCATCATCGCAATGTATGTTTTTCAAGCAGATGAACAATAGCGATGTGATGTCGCTGCTTATCACTACACCCGGCAATGCCGTAACGCTTAACCAGTTCATAGCCGACCTTATCCAGCCTTTTCAGTAGCTGCTCAGGTAGCGATAAGACCAAATTAAAGGCTACGGGGGTAAGCACCTCTTGCTTATCATTTTGTTTCAGTGGGTTGAATGCGTAAAGGTTCATTGTTCAGTCTCCACGTTTCGTAGCATCTCACCAATTGCCAGTATTAGACGCTGTTCTTCTGACTTAATCCCGTCACCGATTCGGTTTGCCAGCCTTTCCAGTTTCCCCAAATAAAAAGGGTGAAGGTTGAGAGCTATGTTTGCTCGTACTTGCTGACCATATTCATTGAAGAGTTGATGCATTAAAGCCCTCCCATCGACTGAGCAACTTCAGCCGCTTCTGAGGCTGCTGTTATGGCTCTGTTTCGTTTTGTCTGTGCTTCAAGGATTCGTACAGTTGCATCACGCTGCAAGCGGGTGACCTTTGAAGAAGCTGCTTTCAGAATCCCGTCACAGAACGCTTTATGCTGGTTACTCATAGCGCTGGTGGCCTTAACGTAATCAGCGGGATTGATACCTATAGCTTCACAGAAAGGCTGTACAGCGTCGATGGCAGTCACTGTATGACGTTGCATTAACTGAGCCTGTAAAGTGGCAATCTGAGCCTTGTAGGCGGCCTCAGTGACTTTGTTAGTCATTACCCACCTCATCAGCGACAATCACAGACAGATAGGATTCAAGCGGTTTAATTCCCGATAAGGCTTCTTCAGCCTGTTTCACCAATAGATTGTGAGCATGGATAGCTTTGCTTATCTTATTTTCTTTCTCAGTGATTCCTGCATCAACAAATTTCTCAGCAGCTTTCTTACATGCCTTTTCAATCTCAGCAAGCGGGTTATGTTTTGGTGACTGCTGTAAGGGTACAAACTTGATAAATCCAGCGCCCATCTCATACACAACGTAATTCTCATTCATCATGTTCTGAATAATAGTCTGTACCATCGCTGGGTGTGTAACCTGTCGGATTCGGAACCCGTAATCTTCGACTGGCTGAGACATTAGCTGCTTAGTCTTGACAGCAATAAGAGTATCTTTATTCAGGCTGTCTGCGTTGTAAATATCCTTTGCATCTTCGATACTTTCCAGTGCAGCTTTAATTTTGGGGATGAAATGTGATTCGATTTCAATTCGTTTCTGTGTAGGACTATTCATTATTAACGCTCTCGTGAAATTCAGATACAAAAATACACCACACAGGCCGTCTTTTTACGTAACCCGTGTAGTGTCATCTGGAATGTGTAAGGGGTTGGCTAACCTGTCCCCGAGGAAGGGATGCCACAGGAAAGCCATTAATTTGTCAGGAAATCAATCCAATACACAAATGTTAACATAATGTTAAATTCTGTCAAGGGGTTTAAGTTTCAGGCAGATAGCCTTAATGATTTCATACCGTCTGGTTTTAGTCATCATACGAGGCGGGGTGTAACCAGAGGGAGATGTAATTCCTGTTAATTCGGAAAGGCTCTTATACTGCATGTAGAATTGATGTGTCTTTTCAGCTACGATAGTAAAGTATTTCTTTCTTTTCTTCATTCATATTAATAATCCTTAAACAGGAAAGGTCACCCCCCATGATAAAACCTGAGAAAGTGACCCTCCAGCTATTCTCATCTATCTAAGACCCTGTTGACCGATTTTGATAAATGAGCATTACTGTATTATTATCATACGGAACTGTGTTTTTGTCCAGTAGTATTTTGTTATTGCAGTAATTGATGAATGGTTATTATTGGCGGGGTGGATGGGATGGTAGAAATACATATTTAGCACTTTTTGCTATTGACGTAATTTTTACGATTGATATAATGCATTAAGACCTTTACAGATTATCTTTAAAGTTTTCTGATTATCACTAATTGAATACTACAATAAGAAAATGGCTTACGCCAAAAGCCATTAAAATCTTATTATCTCTTCAAAGATACTTAATCAATACCTTTAAAGATTACTGTTAAGATGTGGAATCACCAATCAAGGAATTATCCTTTCAACTTTCGCATGGCTTCGCGTTGTCATGCTTCTTGCTTTCGCCTTGTATCTGTTCAGATAGTCTATCAGAATCCCTCAGAGAGGGCTAAAATAGCTCCGATTACAATTGCATCAAATCATCATCTTTGATAGAATAATCAAATTGTTAGAGATGAATGTAAAACATCGGAAACGATGTGGTAATTCTGCTGTAACGGCTCATTTAGTTGAGTTTGTAACAGATTCCAGTAAGCCCACCCGATTAGCAAATCATCAAAATGACAGACAGGTGAACCATACGGAAGATTTAACCACTCCCCAAAAGTTGGTTTCAAGCTCTACAGCAATCTGTAACGGCAATCCTTGCAACTTTCAGACATTCCCATCTGTTAAGCCATAGACAATCCATCACGGTGAAAAGGGTTCCTTCCCATCAAGCGTTAATCGCTGGTGGGCTGAATGATTTTCCACACCGGAGACTGGAAGAATGAAACCTACTGTACAGACATCAAACCGATTTTTGTTTCTTACCGGAAACGAAGACTTCACCATCCGAAAAACTGCTGCTGCAAAGATTGCCAGAGCACGCGGTCAGCGTTTCTTTGTTCACATGTGCAAGAGACATGGTGCTAGTGAACATTATTCAAGCTGCATGGCTTGTGTTGAATGCCAGAAACAATGGTACAGGGATAACGGTAAGCATAAGCCGGATCCAGACATCAAACCTTTCATCTCAGTTTACCCACTGGTTAAGATGACTTTCAGAGGGTTACAATTCCCGCAAATCTTCCGCTAAGGGCCTCTCAATGGATGACGAAAAATTACACACCTACCTTAAAGCTATTGGTATGGGGTGCTTTGTGACGTATTACAGCAAGTTTGCCAACACAACCATTTCACGTGCTGACCTTATTGAGCTGCTGCATACTCAGGAAGGATACACAGAAAAAAGCTGTGGGAGCCGCACCAGTAAAGCGAGAGCAATCATTTCCGCAGGGGCAAGTGAAGAAGCATTAAGGCTAATTATTGCGTCTAATCGTGTGAACGATGATTTAAGAGATGAGGCCAGAAAGTTACTGATGAAAATTTTTCCGTAAAATCAGGGTATCACTCGTTATTTTCGGCCTTCATTGATTGCTGGAACATATCTGTGAAGGTCTGGAAGATTTGATGAGCAGATGAATACCTGCTTAGAAGGCGAACCTGAGAAAGTAGCGGTTAACAAGCACTTTTTTGACATATCTGCAATGAAATCAATCAGAAAGCCCCACACAAAGCAGGGCATAAATCTTCACCAGTTCGATTAAGCTAATTCTTTGAGGTTCTTACTAACTTTTGCCACCGTTGCCCTAGAGCAATTCACCGTTTCCATTACGTCACTGTAGGACATACCAGCCTGTAACAGCTTGGCTATTCTCTCATTGCGCTGTGTGTCCTCTGGACGGCCTTTGTACTTACCGTCTGATTTGGCCTTTACAATGCCCTGAGCCTGTCTTCTCTTACGGTCTGTGTAATCCTTTCTGGCAATAGCGGCGAGCATGTCCAGCATCATCCCGTTTAACGCCTCAAGCATTCTGCTGGTGAACTCATCCCCTGACTGAATAAGCTGGTGGCTTGTTGGCAGGTCTAAGGCAACCACTCTCACACCTTTCTCATTAATCAGTGACCGTAACTTGTTCCAGTCTTCACCGCTCAAACGTGACAGGCGGTCTACCTGCTCCACTAAGAGAACATCTCCCTTCTGTGCAATCTCAAGCAGTCTGAACAACTCAGGACGCTGTAGAGATGCACCTGATTCATTCTCTGTGAAGTAGCTTGAAATGGTCATACCGTTGGCTGTGGCGAACTCATCCAACTGACCTTTGGCGCGTGTTGCGTCTTGCTGAGTGGTGGAAGCTCTGAGGTAAGCATAGACACGTGAAGTCATGATAGTGAACCGTAGCAGTCTGTTTAAGATGGTTCAATTATATCGGTCTGTTTTGCGTGGTTCAATAAATCATTTTTGGAGTGAACTGGTTCAGTAAATCGGTGCCTCTTGAGGTATACCTAAAGTGAACCAGACCATGATGGGAAGTCAGAGAAGGGGTTAACAGAGAGGCGATGAAAATCAACGCCCCCGATGAGTTAGCCTTTTTGTGCGTTAGCTGCTGCAACCCTCACAGCACAAATAAAATCACCCATACCAGCGCCAACACTGTTTCCATCGGCTACGTAGTCGCCCTGAAAATCTAATCTCCCATCCATACCGAAGAAACTCAGCTTTCCGAAGCCATTGTCACAATCCGCATTTTTGATGCTGACTTTGTAGTATTTGATTGTCTTATCGCTTTTGTTATCGAACATCATAAGGATAGATGACTCGCCTTTGATGTTTTTGAAAGTACCTTTTTTAGCTGAATATTCAGTGGTGTCATTAGATGCAACGGAAATCCAGTTGCTCGAATTATCAGCAAAAGCAACGTGTGAAACAAAAAGAGCAGACAAGCCCAGTAATGTGATTTTCTTAACCATTAACCCCATTCCACTTATAAGAATTTTCTTGATTTTAGCCATGCTTTCAGCAACGTTCAATGATGCATCATATGAGCTGCTATTTATCAGGGGTTAGATAGTCTGATTCCCTCTGTACCCCATGGTGAAACAGTAAAACGCCCTCAACCGTTGGTATCACTGGGCTGATGGTGAAAATTCAGATGTCTTGATATACTGATAAACCCTGTTAATAAAGTGATTATTTATGCAATTTTCGCAGTATTATTAGGGCTGTGGTGTTTATTTATGCACATTTCAAAAATGAAAAAGGGAAGCCGTCAGGTCATAGCGTAAATTCCTCTTGCTAAGAACGTTTTGTAACTGGCTTACCAGACTTCCTGAACTCTTCATCAGATGTAATGACGCTGAACATGTCGATGTCTCTGGGTGACGAGGATGATACAACTTGCTTCATTAAGTCCTGTGATAACACAGGGGATAAGTCTCTTGATTTACCAATTACAGTACCGTTTCGAAGCGTGATTATTATCATTTCACGTTGTAACTCGATGGATTGTACGAATTTTGACAGTATGAGCTGTGCTTCTACTCTTCCTGCTTTGGTCGTCAAGTCAATCTCCGACAGGTGATGTAACGGCTTATCACTCAAGGTTTCACGCTGATTGAGTTCGTCTAATTCACTTTGCATGTTACTGCGTTGAATGTTCAGTTCTTTGACCTGTTCTTTAAGCTCTGTAACATCATCCAGTTCGAGAAGCAGGGGAGTTGCCTTTTTTAGCTTGCTAGTGACCAACGAGATTTGATACTCAATCTCAGCTTTTCGTTTATCGGTGTTGTTACCATCAGACCTCTCAAGGAAGCCAACGATGTTATCAAGCATCCATTTATCAAAGGGTTTACGTTTAATGGTAGGAACATTGCAACGTCCATCAGGGACATTGTTACAACGGTAGACTCCTTGATAGGTTGCCTTGACGCCTGTGGGATGCACTGAGGCACCACATTGACAGCGAATGATTCCCTTAAACAGGTTGATAGTAATTGGATTGTCACTGGCTGGCGCTCTGCCTACCCGATTTTTTGACAGAATTTCCTGAGCCTTATTAAAGGTGGCAACATCAATCGCTGGTTCATAGTAGTTGGGGATAGCGGGGCGGTCATTACGCTTGGATGCCGCCAGTGTTCCAACGGTTGACTCAGAGCGTAAGATAGTACGGACAGAGTGAACACTAAAGCCATTCGCTTTTTCACGTCGAGAGAATGACTTAATGTTGTTTGCCTGAAGGTAACGAGCAATGTTGTGAAGAGATTCACCTGAAAGGAGCAAATCGAAAATTGTCACAACGGTTGATGAGTGCTCGTTAAGTTTACGAGTATCAGGGTCTATCCAGCCAGGGACATTTTTAGTCAGTTGCTGTTTACCTTCTAATGCAAGCTGTGCTCTATGCTCCCATGCAGCACTTACCTTGATTGATTTCTCTTTTGATTGCTGATGTGCGATGTGTGCGGCTATCTTCAACTGAATAGATGTATCAAGGTCATCAATATTGGTGCTGGTGTAGATTTTGCCTGATTCGAGACAAATCACATCGACACCTTTACCCGTAATGAGGTCTACAAGGTTTTCGGTATTACGTGCTTTCTGTCGGTTAAGACGGGTTTCTGATTCGACAAGTAAGACTGTTTGCCCTGACAGGTACTTGCCATCCTGTATGTTTTGAAGCATTCGGCCAAAATCGCCTTTTAGATGGTGACCGTGATATGCCGATGCACCTTCATCTGAGAATTCATCGACAACTTTTGCATCAGGGTTATCTTTCAGCCATCTCTCAAATAGACCTTTCTGGCGGCGTATTGAGTCACCACGTTCTTGTGGCTTACTGCTGAAACGAAGGTATGTAATTACTTGACGCATGGTGATAGACTCGACGTAAATGATTATCAATTAGCAAAGAACCTTGAAAAACTATGGCTTATGCTACCTCGCCGAATAGCTCAAATACAATGACCCTTGATTTACCTCGCCGCTTTCCGTGGCCAACGCTGCTGTCCGTGGCTATCCACGGTGCCGTTGTGGCGGGGCTGCTTTATACCTCGGTACATCAGGTTATTGAACAGCCTTCTCCGACGCAGCCGATAGAGATCACAATGGTGGCGCCGGCCGATCTTGAGCCGCCTCCGGCGGCGCAGCCTGTCGTGGAGCCCGTTGTTGAACCCGAACCTGAGCCGGAGCCAGAGGTAGTGCCTGAACCGCCGAAAGAGGCGCCGGTGGTGATCCATAAACCGGAACCTAAGCCGAAGCCCAAACCTAAACCCAAGCCTAAGCCGGAGAAAAAGGTTGAACAGCCGAAGCGGGAAGTGAAGCCGGCAGCAGAGCCGCGTCCGGCCTCGCCGTTTGAAAACAACAATACGGCGCCGGCGCGTACAGCGCCAAGTACCTCGACCGCAGCGGCTAAACCCACCGTTACTGCTCCGAGCGGCCCGCGGGCGATCAGCCGCGTTCAGCCGTCCTATCCGCCGCGCGCTCAGGCGCTGCGCATTGAAGGGACGGTACGGGTGAAGTTTGACGTTTCGCCTGATGGCCGCATTGATAATCTGCAGATCCTCTCTGCTCAGCCGGCGAATATGTTCGAACGCGAGGTGAAAAGCGCGATGCGCAGATGGCGTTATGAGCAGGGAAGACCGGGTACCGGCGTAACGATGACCATCAAATTCCGCCTGAACGGCGTCGAGATTAACTGATAAAACGCTGCGGCGGACCGGCAAGGTCCGCCGTGAAGCTTGTTTAACGCATTTTCTCCATCAATACATCATCCAGCGCCTGCTGGGCCGTTACCAGGTGCTGGCCGCCAAACAAAATCGCTCTGTTCAGCAGAGTATAAAGCTGATAAATCGGCTGACGATCGAGAAAACCCGACGGCAGAGGCGAAACGGACTGATAGCCGTCATAGATTTGCGGGGGCTGTTCCGGATGCATCGGCAGCATGGCTAAATCGCACTCGCGGTCGCCCCAGTAGCAGGCGGGATCGAATATATAGGGGCCATCCGGCCCTAAGGCGCAGTTGCCGGACCACAGATCCCCGTGCAGCAGCGAAGGCTGCGGCTGATGGTTGGCCAGTCGCTGCTGTACCATATCGACTAAGGTATCGATATCGCCAAAGTGCAATCCCTTCTCCGCCGCGAGCTCCAGCTGCCAGCCGATACGCTGCTCGGCAAAAAAAACCGACCAGCGACGCTGCCAGGCGTTGGGCTGCGGCGTGGTGGAAAGATCGTTATCAAAATCCAGACCGAACTGCGGCTGATCGCTCCACTGATGGAGGTGGGCTAGCTGCTGGCCAAGCAGAAACGCATTGTGCGCATCCAGCGGACGGGGAGGGAGGTACTCCATGACCACGAAGCTATAGTCGCGATCGCTGCCGACGGCAAAGACCTGCGGTACGCGAACGGTTTTGCTTCGCGACAGCAGCTCCAGCTGATCGGACTCGGCGGTGAAGATAGGCAGAAGTTCCCGTTCGTCGCATTTCACGAAGTAATCTTTCCCGCCGAAGCGTAAATGCCAGGCGGAATGGATCTCTCCACCGGGCAGCTCGGTTTTCAGTTCGATTTCAGCGTCTTCGGTATGCCAATCGCGTAAAAGAGTACTGATTGCTTGCCACATGCTGTCTCTCCCCATGTTTTCCACCATATCATAAGGTTAGCGCATTACTACCGGGTAAACCTGGAACTGACGCACAACTGACGCTTTCCGTTGCGCTAAACGCACTTATTGAGCTTTTAACCACTCGGCGAATGTGGCCACAGCGATTTCCGCCGGGCGGCCAAGGGCCGCTTCCGCCAGGCCAGCGCTGAGGGCCTTAACTTCCTCGGCCGTCTGGCCGCTCAGCAGGCCGAAGGTGTTGGTACCCAGCTCATGGGGCGTGCCCTCTTCATCATTGAGCGTCAGTACAAACCCGGCGAGTACCGCTATGCCTTCTCCATGACGCTGCTGGAGATTCCTGCCGGAAAGCGGGA
>OGXT01000940.1_pt1 | contig 31967 bp, 20 predicted proteins | sample 1576361 | NCBI WGS metagenome assembly OGXT01 (sample SAMEA3541514, study PRJEB24748) | human gut metagenome | biome: human gut; feature: human-associated habitat; material: faeces | place: China | collected 2012 | reverse complement strand
GGACAACGGCCTTTCACGCCGTCGACAGGGGTTCAAATCCCCTTGGGGACGCCAAAGATTTCAACAGGTTACAGCCTGTTTATCTATCTAGACTTTTAGGGTTACAAGCCCAGGGTTACAATCCCTCAAGAACTCGTACTTCTTGAGGGATTTCCTTTTTCAGCAGGTCACCCACAACCTGTCCAATCCCACTGCCGCCGAGCGCTGTCACGATCTCTTCCTGATCCGTATACAGCCCGGCGCTTTTTGTATACCGGTCAGTCGTTGATGCCCGGTAATGTCCCATCAGTATCTGAGCCGCATTCAGGCCCAGCTCCATAAAGGCAATGGCCGCGCTCTTGTGCCGGATAGCATGAAAACCGAACGGCCTGACTCCCGCCCTTTCGCATAGTTCACGCATAAAATGCCTGCGCTGTCGAAAGGGTTGTCCAAGGTGAGAGTCGCACTGCAACTGCATGAAGACATTTTCGACCTTGCAAGGCCGGGAGTCATACCACCACGACAGGGCCTTGACCAGCTCCGGGTGGAGCTTCAACCAGCGAACTCTTTCCTTGCCGCTTCCGGCCTTGTGATCCAGAAGGCGGATTTTCCCTTCTGTCAGGTTCACATCCTGCCAGGTCAGACGAAAGACTTCTCCGCGACGCGCTCCGGTATAGAATAAGGTCAGCAGCATGATCAAATCCTGCCCTCTGGCCTGATGCAATACCTTGATGATATCTTCTTCTGGAGGAACATAGCGTTCCCTACGCGAAACCGCAAATGGAGGGATCTTCCTGAACGGAGCGGCTATTTGTGGGAAATCCTCTACGAAGTCAAGGCCCCACGTCCACGCCGCCAACAGATTCTTGCGGTATTTGTTGGCGACATTTCCCCCTCTCGCAGCATAAATCCTGGCCAAGAAACGATATGCCCGCGAGGAGCTGATCTCATCTAGGGCTGTAATCCCGGCCTTACCGCAGAAATCGAAAAACTCCCGCATGACAAGCTGTTTTTCCACATAGGTCTGACGGCTCATCGTTTGCTGGGCATGGGAGAGATAATCATTCCCCCAAGCCATAAGCATTTCCAAGTCCGTGCGGGTCTTCTCTTCTTGAAGAGCCTTTACGAGCTGTTCCTCTTCCCATTTTTTTGCGGCCCGCCATTGTGGTCCGAATTTTCTTCCGGGAGGGAACATTTTGCAAGCGATCTGTTTCCCACCTAGCACTACGCGGGCCAGCCAGCGGCCTCCCTTGTCTGGTCTCAATGTCGGCATGGAAATACTCCAACACTGCTCCCCAGTTGAAACGCCAGCACTGTCCCATGCGCCTGCCGCCGAGCTGCGAGGCTACCCTCTTCACTGTGCGAGGGTCAAGTTTTAGTATCCTGGCAAGCTGTTTCAGGGTCAGGAAGTCATCGGGGGAATAATGTTTCATGGCTCAATCCACTATTATGAAGCTCGCAAAGACGAAGATATTTCGCGACGAGCTCCATCATTGATGTGCATCCATTTTGCAAAAGCATTTTTTCTCTATGCCGTTTTACAGCACTTGGAGATATGGAAAGTTGTTCAGCAATCTGTCTACTACTAAGACCTTCAAGAATCAGTAAAAATACTTCTTTTCCTCTCGGAGTAAATCCCATATCCGCGAGGGCAGCGTTTTGGCATGGTATATTTGTATACGAAAACAATACCTTCACGGAAGAGTGATACGACATCCTCTTACGAATTTCTGCCAGATGCTGATAGAGTGTACCGATTTTAATGCCAAGGCAACTGCTTATTTTTTTTGAGCGAATGACCGTCAAGAAGCATTTTCAAAATTTTTTTGTGTTGCTTGCTCAGGCGTACGGTCTCCATCTTGGCCTCCTAGAGGGATGAAAAACGGTAAAGAATACCGCGTATGTACCATACTCTAGGAGCCTTGGGCAGTGGCCATTTTTTATAGTAAAGAACTTTTTTGAGGGGTTAGATGTATAGTATCAACATATTTCACCTGTCGCTGGAGGTTTTCTCCACTTGAGCACGGTCTTGGGATTAATGCCATACTAGAGCAATTTCAGTTTGAAATGCTTCGCATTTCAAACCATAATGTCTGTCGTTTTGCTGAAAAAAACGCAGTTTTTCCGCCTAGTTTTGGACGGGCGGCGCTGTGCTGCCGCCTCGCGTTTCAACCTTTTCAAAGGTGAAACGCTCTAGCAGCTAGAGCTTTCGTACTCTTCTGACTATTTTGGATTGCGTGATGAATTGCCTCTGTCGTGCGACGCAACCGTGTAGTATCTGACCCATAGCAGCTCCTTCAGGAATCCTGGCAGATGCACATCATATAAATATGGGGCGGTACACCTAGAGCCAGGACTAACTATCGAGAGATGTTTTCCTGCGGAGTGACATATAATGTACACCGTTACCTGTCAGTACATTATGTGCAGTTTTTGAGGAATATGGGGGAGTTTGAAGGGGGGGAAGCCCCCCCCCTTTTTGCCGCAAGCAAAAGGAGAGTTCCTTCCCCCCTCAAGAAAAACGTGATGAGTCCTGAGCCGAGTAATATCGTCGCTCATCTGCCTTGACACAGTAAAAAACGATATTATTTTATCAGTCAAAATCTTAATCTGGCATGGAGATACAATGGTCAATCTCACTCGTAACATATTGGAATCTGATAATCTATTCGATAAAATTGCTGACGAGCTAAATATTCCTCCATCATTATACAAGACCGCAGTGGATCGCTACACCGCTATTGGTAATTGGCTTGGAGAGATAAACCTAACTGATGTCTTCGAAGGGTCAAAGGATCCAATTCCAGAGGAGAAAATAGAAGCTCACATTTTTCCTCAAGGCTCTTTTGCTTTAGGAACTGTTGTTAAGCCTTGGATGAATGGGGAAGAGCAAGAGTACGACATAGATCTTGTTTTTCAAATTGATCTTAACGTAGGAACTAAACAACCCTATGCCTTAAAAAAAGCCGTAGGACAAAGGCTCAAAAGTCACGGCCGATATTCTCAAATGCTGAGAAAGGAAGGTAAGCGTTGCTGGACCATTGCTTATGCCGAGCATAATAATATTCAATTTCACCTTGATATCTTACCGGCATTAAATGGAGAAAGTATATCACAGTCACGATATAGCAACAAGGAAATCAGTATTAGTGATAAAACTGCTCCTAACCACTATCAATGGCTATTAAGCAATCCTAGAGGTTATCTTGAATGGTTTAAAGAAAAAAATAATATCGCTTTTAATAGAATTAAAGCTTTTGAACGCGAAAGAGTGGCAGCCATGGAAGCCATATTTGCAACAGTCCATGACGTGCCTGATCAGCTTGTCCGGACGCCTCTCCAAAAAACTATTCAAATTCTTAAGCGACATAGAGATATACGCTTCAATGGGCTTTCTAATGAAAAAGAAAAGCCTATCTCTATGATCATAACAACCCTAGCTGCACTCTGTTATGACAATGAAGAAAGTATATCTCTCACCCTTGAAAATATTATTAACAAGCTACTCCTGTATAAAAAACTTTTGTATGGCGAATGTGCGTATACAAATATGCACAAGTTGATAGAATATGCGGACGAGAAATGGATCATCCGTAACCCCGTTTGTTCCGGAGAAAATTTTGCCGATAAGTGGCATCTGGATAATCATAAAAGGGCTAAAGCCTTTTTTCAGTGGCTTGACTGGGTTGAACAAGATATGGCCGCGCTTGTTGAGCAAAACGAGCAGGGGCATCAAAGGACTTTAGTGGAAGAAATGTTCGGTTCGAGAGTGGCTGCCGCAGTTGTTCCCCTGACTGCAAGCACAGAAATATCAAGCCTCCTGATTAGCAATGCTTATACTGGAGATATTGTTGTTGATTCTCCACCACAGCCGTGGAAATATGAGGAAAATATTCAATGCCCTTTGGTCTAAGCAAGTTAACGGAGTATTTTCCCTCTCTCAACGTAAAAATAAAAGGCAAAGGTGCTTTCGAAGTCGTTGGAGATATTTATGTAAATGCTCGCTGGGGAAAGTTTATTGTCGATGAGTTGTTTTCAATAAAAATTACTGCGGTAAACTTCCCTGAACTTCCCCCTGTATGCATGGAGACATCAGGAAAAGTTATAAACTATCATGTAAACCCTAAAAAAGACTTATGTCTTGGGAGTCCACGAGTGCTTCATGAAGAATTGATGGCACATCCCGATATCGTCTTCTATATTAATAAGTTTGTCATACCTTTCTTTTTTTCATTCAGATATCATCAACAATATGGAGTATCTCCTTTTGGCGAACTCGCACACGGCGGTGATGGCCTTTTTCCCAGCTATAGAGAAATATTTAAGACGAATGACTTAGCCATATGTACACTTTTAACATATGGAACTAAATTGTTATATAGAGGCCATCACCTTTGCCCTTGTAATAGTGGGCTGAAATTAAGAACATGTCATGGTCCAAAACTGAGAGCATTATTTAAAGATTACCATCCAGCTCTTTTGCTGATAGATTTAGAAAATTGTGTACAGTCCCTGAAAAGACGCAACATCGAGCTTCAAAGAACTTTTGAAAAAAGATATGCTAAGGCAATCAAAATATTAAAAGCTCAAGTTAAAGAGTGTGGTAAGGCTTAAACGGAGCAGCCTTTGTGTCTAGAAATATACTTTGTATCTTTTCGAGATACTGTCGTGCATTTTCTTGGCCTATGCCTGCTAACTTTTTACTCTGCCTTACGTCATCGAGGGCGACATCACCTTTTGGAAGAACAGAGCTAATTCGCAAAATTTTCTCCCCCCCCCTATCATCAAGCAAGAGCTTTGCCATCCCCAATGAGCAGGAGCTTTGAGAGTTAAACACCAAGTCGATCAACCCCGATTTCCAATCAAAAAGACCTGCCTCTTTCCCCGCCAGTTTACTGTATTCTGGAGTTTCCTCTGAACACCCCAAACTTAGAACTCGGATATCCTCTTTAGGCCACTCTAGTACGGATAACCCTTCAACAACTCCAACTAATGTAGGGTTATTCGCAAACATCCCCCCATCAACGAGAAATCTATCCTCAACAGTTTTATGGGGTGGAAAAAAATAAGGAGCTGCTGCTGTTGCAAGGGCAACATCTTCTGCCTTCATAGTATAATCCATTTGCAAACGAGAGTGGTGTGATGTTTTGAACATACAAATAGCATTATTTACTATATCAAATGAAGGGATAACTAAGCGAATTTTGCTTTGTCCTAGCAGTCTTCCCTTAAATTTTTCTGCCAAAAGTGTCTGTAGCACCCTAGAGTTATATCTAGGAGTGCGAACTCCAAATAGCGATTTGAGAAAAAACTGTTTCTTAAATATTTTTTCTCCATTATCAATATATAGTGATAATATTTCTCTCGCAGAAAAGCCAAGTCCAAGCCCAAGAGCAATGATACCTCCAGTAGAAGTTCCGACTATCAAGTCAAAATAATCAATAATTTTTTTACCAGTTCTTTCTTCAATATTCGCGAGAAAAGAAGCAGGGGCAATACCTTTGATTCCTCCCCCATCTATGGAAAGTATTTTGAACATATTATCCTCCTTTAGAGTGTATTTAGAATATGTTAGATTTATACTTTGTGTAAGTTAGATAGTGTTTACACGAGATTTGAGTTATAAGAAGCGCATCAATTCTACAAGGATGTGCTTATGACGAATCCTCAACGCCGCCATGACATTTCAGATGCTGCATGGGCCTTATTGGAACCTCATTTACCTGGGCAAAGCGGACAATGGGGAGGTGTAGCAAAGGATAATCGCCTCTTCATCAATGCCGTCTTCTGGATATTGCGTACTGGCGCGCCGTGGCGAGATTTGCCGCCGGAATATGGCAAATGGGGAACCGTTCACCAACGCTTTATTCGTTGGCGAGACAAGCGAATATGGGAAAAACTCCTTGAAATATTGATTGATGATCCAGATTTTGAATGGTTGATGATCGATGCCAGCCATTGCAAAGTCCATCCCCATGCGGCAGGGGCCAGGGGAGGTAATCAGGGCATGGGGCACACAAAAGGGGGCTCAACAGTAAAATACACCTGGCCGTGGATGCGCATGGTATGCCGGTCAGAGTTGCTGTTACAGCGGGTACCACAGCGGATTGCACACAAGCCGTAGCCTTGATTGACGGTATTTCCGCTCAATTCTTGTTGGCGGATCGCGGATATGACAGCAATGAGATTATAGATAAAGCCATTGAGACTGGTTGCGAAATTGTTATTCCTCCCAAAAGGAATCGCAAAGCACAGCGTTGCTATGATAAGACTCTTTATCGCGTGAGGCACTTGGTGGAAAATGCTTTTCTCCATCTCAAACGGTGGCGCGGCATTGCTACTAGATACGCGAAGATGCTCTCATCGTTTGAGGCTGCCGTACAAATCCGCTGTATAGCGATATGGCTCAAGCTGTTAACTTAACTCGTGTAGACACTATCTAGTTTTCGTCCAGTGAAGGTTGTTCACCCTTTCCAAGTTCGGTAAGTTGGAAGTTACCACACTCAAACCAGCAAACGAACGAGGATAAGGGGGAACAGCCATAAGAATGCCAAACTTACTCCCAGAGGTCGAGAAAAAATGATCCGCCGGATGGAGACCATGCCTGCCGCTGCTGTTGCGGCAGGATTTGGGATAATTCTGCGAACAACCAGAACATGGAAAAAACGCTATCGCGAAGGCGGGAGTGACGCTCTTTCAGAATCCTAATCAGGATTCTAAATCCTGCCCAGTTAATCTCGCAAAATAAATTCCCCCTATCTACAGATGTAGCTCCTATTCTACGAATATTTAATCTCCTATGCGTTCAGAATGGTGTACATCTTTTGAGGAGGACATTGCACTACTCTCCGTGCTCTCAATATCCAAATGGGACACAGACAAACTCTCGCCATTCTCGGAACAAAACTGCCTGATCAGATAGGCAGGAATGATGATTCCCTCGTTTTTGAGCAGGGCACACAGTTCTTTGGGGCCATAGCCTTTTTTCAATGCCTTGCGCAGGTCACTTTCCAGCAAAAGAGCCGCTTCCTGTCGCGTCTTGCGTTCTGTCTTTTCCGGCAAATCCTGAAGCATCCGCCTGGCCTTGTTTATCTGCTCCGGGCGAATATTGGCAAACTTGGCCATAACGCATTCCTCCTGTTGAGCTTTGTCTGCCAGACTACCAGAAATTTTCTCATGTATAAAAACAGGCCACTTCACGATAGGGGTTTTTCGAGGCAGGATGGTAGTTGTATTACACAACTACCATCCTGCCAAAGGGCTTCGCCCTCTGGACTCCCGGAATGCTCGGCGCTGCGCTTCTCGCATTCCAAAGGCAAAAGGCATGAAAGGCAAAAAAAGTAAGCACAAGCCCAAGGCCGACGCCTTGATCTCATTCCGCCTTACCGCAGAGCAACGAGATGCTTTTCAAAGACAAGTAGAGGTCACAGGTTTATCCACTTCCGAATACATCCGCCGAAAGATTTTTGGCGGGCGTCCCCTTATTGCCCGGACTGACGCTATGATGATTCAGGAGTTGCGCCGTATTGGAGGACTGCTCAAGCATAACTTTGAAACTCTGCGGCAGGTCGGGGCCAATAAGATGATACTGGAGCAGCAGGAACAAACCTTGCGTCTGCTGATTTCCGTCATCGAGAAGATGGGGATGCATAGCCATGATCGTTAAAAAAGTTAAGCGCACATCTCCTAACAGACCGAAAGCATGGCAAATAGGCGACTTGGTGGACTACATCCGTTTTCCACACGACCGCAAACCACAGGAAAAGGTCGAGCATGCGGGAGGAAAAAATTTTCTGACATCGACACATGTTGGGCAAAAGGTCGAGATGATTGCGCTGGCCCGTGAAAGCGTCCACAGCAAGATGCCAGTACAGCACTGGATTTTTTCCTGGCAGGAAGGAGAGCAGCCTACGCGAGAACAGGTTGACGAAATCGTGGATATTTTTTTGGCCGGAATGGAGCTGGAAGGACATCAGGCTATCTACGCGCTACATCACAATACGGACAATTATCATCTTCATATTGCTGTTAATCGCATGAACGCTGAGACAGGCAAGGTCATACAGCCGCATCGTGGCTTTGACATCGAAGAAGCCCATAAAATCCTTGCGCGTATTGAACATAAGCAGGGATGGCACAGTGAAAAAAATGCCCGCTACGTCATGCTGGAAAATGGAGAGATAGCCCAACGTCGCTCCCTTGTGCGGGACATAAAACCGCGCGCTGCCGCACAGGACATGGAGTGCGCTACTGGAGAGAAGTCAGCGCAACGTATCGCGCAGGAGCGGGGACATGCCATTATGCAAAATGCCGCATCATGGGAGGAGATGCACGCACGGCTCGCGGAAGTCGGCTTGCGCTTCGAGAAAAAAGGTTCCGGGGCCGTCATCTGGGTAGGAGAGATTGCCGTAAAGGCTTCCTCGGTAGACAGGTCTTTCAGTTTGAAAAAATTGATCGGCAGATGGGGGCCGTTTATTGTGGGAACATATCCGGCACAGAAATCTCATACCCCGGAGCCTGTCAGTGCTGTTGTGACGAAAGAATGGCACGACTATCAACAGCATTGTGCCGAGATACAACAAGAAAAAGAGGACAAAAAATGGGCGGAAGCAGCTTTGCGGCAGCGTCAGAGGGAACAGAGACAAAGTGCTCTCTCCCGCCTTGCCCGCTATGGGGTATCTGTTTTGAACATTGCCCGGCATTGCTTGAAGGTGCAGCAGAAAAGGGAAAGGCTTTTGCTGCGCCGGAGCAGACAGATAAACAAATGGCGGAAGTTGCGCTTTGAAGCATGGCTGCGCGCCCAGGGGCTGAATCGGCAGGCCGCCATGTGGCGTCATCGTTCTGCCCTGGAGGAAAATAGACACACCCCCGCCCCCATACCGACGGCAGCCCCAGAGCCGAAAGGGCTTGCCGCTCTTGAAGCCTTCCAGCGCTATGCTGACGCCGTGGATGCGGATTGCTACCGCGTTACCTGCATCAGGATGGAACAGGACGGAGGAAAGAAGGCTTTTGTTCTCGACAAAAAAGGCGGTATCACACGAGGTTTTACGCCGGAGGAAGTTGCCAGGCATCTCCCGGAAATGCTCCGGCTCCAGCAGCGCGGCGAGAACATCTACTATACCCCCCTGTCCGAGAACAAGCACCATATTCTTGTAGATGATATGTCGGCAGAAAGCCTGATACGGCTGCAAAAGGATGGTTATCGTCCTGCGGTCATACTGGAAAGCTCGCCGGGAAACTTTCAATGCCTGCTAACGATTCCCAAATTGGGGAGCCGCTTTGACAAAGACGTGGGGAATCGTCTCACCGAGCGGCTGAACCGGAAGTATGGCGACAAAAATATCTGCGGCTGCATTCACCCGCACCGTGCGCCGGGCTTTGAAAATCGCAAGCCGAAGCATCGTCGCGACGATGGAACCTATCCGGAAGTACGGCTGCTGTTTACGGAGAGGCGCCAGTGCGGCAAGGCTCTCCTGCTTTCCCGCCGGATTGAAGGGGAGTACGTCGAGGCCGAAAAACAGAGCCAGACTACGCGCGTAAGGCGTGCATATCCTCAGAGCAGAGACCCCGGCGATGCCGTCTCCGCCTACTGGGCACACCTGGAAGATATTCGCAGGCATTTAACCATTGAGGATTACTCCCGCGTGGACGCCATGATTGCCCTTCGCCTTCGTGCCAATGGCCATAGCCATAATGCCGTCATGGAGGCCATATTTCACTGTGCTCCTGAAATTCGGGAAAAGCCTACTGGCAGGAACTGGAAGCGCTATGCCGAGCGCACAGCGGGATATGCTTTCGGTATGGCTGGAGACAGTGCCCTGCAAAAAAATGAGCGCTATCGGGCTGCGTGGCTGAAAGTCGAGGGAAAGACGCGAGAGAGGGAAGCCATGCGGCACAGATAACTCTGTCTACTTCCCTTCCTGCGCATCAAGATATGCTTCCAGTGCCGCCCGCACGACATCAACCTCCGAGCGCTCCTGTTCAAAAGCAAAGCGGCGCAGACGCTGATTCAGGCCAACAGGCAAGGCAAAGGACTTGACTTTGACGGCCTCTCCCTTTGGTCTGCCAACGGGGCGTATTTCAGCTTTTTCCACAGGGGACTCTCCTGATGCAGCCGGGCCAGTAGTCTCAGTCGGTTTGAAAAGTTCATTTACTTTCAAAGTATTACCCTCGATACGGTGCTTTCCTCGTTCGCCAAGGCCCATATTCCTATCTCCATATTTTCATATATCGCTATGATTATTTTTTAATATGGAAAAATAATCATATTTTTCTTGTGCGTGTAAGAAATTCGTTGGCAAGGGCGCCGTAATCCTGTGCGCCAAAGGACTTCGCCCGGTACTCAAAAATGCTCTTGCCATTACTGGGGGCTTCGGCCAGAGCGACATTGTCGCGGATGCAGGTAGAGAACAACATATCCCCCAAACTTTCCCGCAGTCCCTCGGCCACATCCCGATTCAGGGACTTACGTTTATCGTAAAAAGTCAGGAGAACCCCCAGAAGAGACAGTGATGGATTGAGGGCCTCCCGTACGCTTTGCATCGTCTGCTGGATCAGTTCCAGCCCCGCCAACGCATAATATTCTGCCTGAACCGGGATCAGCAGGCTGTGCGCTGCGGTCAGGGCGTTGACGGTCAACAGCCCCAGTGAAGGAGGACAGTCAAGCAGGATGTAGTCATAATCGAGACCCAGCAAAGCCTTTTTAAGCAGGTTTTCCCGTCCCATGCGCGTTGCAAAGGCCAGTTCGGCCACGGCAAGATCCCGCGACGCCGGGAGAAGATGCAATGTATTGGACAGAGGGAATACTGCCTCCGGGACAGCTCTGTCTCCTGCCATGACTTCGTAGGAAGAGGCCTGAACATCGGCAGAGGCCAGTCCGCAGGCATCCGTCAGATTTCCCTGGGCATCGAGATCAACCAACAGGGTTTTCATCTGGCGGCTCAGGGCCATTCCCAGATTGTGCACTGTGGTGGTCTTGCCAACGCCCCCTTTCTGATTTGCAACCGCGCAAACATGCATAGCGCACCTCCTGTTTTATATAAAAATATATCTATATTAAAATTTTTTCATGTCAATATTTTTTCATATGGAAATATTAAAAAGCAGTTTCCAAGTCCTAGAAAAATCACCGTCTCCCCGTCCGCACAAAAATCTTCTTAGACGTAACACGTTAATAATAAATAAAAATATCAGTTTCCCCTTCCTGACAGTCGGGATTCTCTCCCTGCTTTCCTTGGCCTGCCGAATAGGGTATACAAAGGTTTCCTCAAGATTTTTCAGGAGTTCCGGCAATCCATGAAAATTATTGACAATATCAATATTCTTCTTGGCGATGACCTCAAAAAAGCACTTGGAAGAAAGGGCCGTCTGAAAATAGCGGCTTCCTGTTTCTCCATGTACGCCTATGAGGCATTATGCAAAGAACTCAAGCACCTGGAAGCCTTTGAGTTCATATTTACGGAGCCGACATTTGTACCGGACGAGGCCGCAGGCAAGATCAAAAAAGAGCGGCGTGAATTTTTTATTCCCCGGCAGCATCGGGAAAGCAGTCTGTACGGCACGGAATTTGAGATACAATTACGCAACAAGCTGACGCAACGGGCCATTGCCCGGGAATGCGTTGACTGGCTCCGGCGCAAAGCCACGTTTCGATCCAACCGGACACAGGCTCCCATGCAGCAATTTGCCTGCGTGTCATCCCCGGAAGGAGAAAGGGTCTACTGCGGCATTCAGGGATTCACGGCTGTGGAGCTTGGCTATCAGAAAGACAATGCCGTATCCCGCATGATCAACTGTCTGGAGGAACAGCCCTTCACATCAACCTATCTTGCCCTGTTTGACCAGATTTGGAACAACGCCGACCAGCTCCAGGACGTGACGGAAACAGTCTGCGACCATATCGCTTCCGTCTACACGGAGAATGCGCCGGAACGCATCTATTTTTTGATACTGTACCATATTTTCCGGGAATTTCTGGAAGATGTGGATGAGGACGTGCTGCCCAACGACAGGACAGGCTACCAGGATACTCTTGTCTGGCAAAAGCTGTTCAATTACCAGCGCGATGCCGCCACAGGGACCATCAACAAGCTGGAGACCTACAACGGCTGCATCCTGGCGGACAGTGTGGGCCTTGGTAAAACCTTCACGGCCCTGGCTGTCATCAAGTATTATGAGCTGCGCAACAAGTCCGTGCTGGTGCTGTGCCCCAAAAAGCTGGCTGAAAACTGGGTGACGTATACGCAGAACCTCAAGACAAACATCCTGCTGAAAGACCGCTTCAATTACGACGTCCTGTTTCACACAGACCTTTCACGCACCTCAGGCCAGACGCTCGGCATCGATCTGGGCAAGCTCAACTGGGGCAATTATGACCTTGTCGTCATTGATGAATCACACAATTTCCGTAACAACGACGTCTATAAGGACAAAGAAACACGCTATCAGCGCCTGATGCGCCGTGTTATCCGGGACGGGGTCAAGACCCGGGTCCTCATGCTTTCCGCCACCCCGGTGAACAACCGCTTTACGGATCTGCGCAACCAGCTGGCCCTTGCCTATGAAGGACACTCCGCGCAATTGAGCGACAAATTGCGCAGCACGCGCAGCATCGAAGAAATTTTCCGTCAGGCACAGACGGCCTTCAATGCCTGGTCGCGCCTCCCCCCGGAGGAGCGTACTTCACAGGCCATTCTGGATAGCCTGGACTATGACTTTTTCGAGCTGCTGGACAGTGTGACCATCGCCCGTTCCCGCAAGCACATCCAGACCTTTTATGATACCCGCGATATCGGTTCTTTCCCGGAGCGACTCAAGCCCCTGTCCTACCGTTGTCCCCTCACGGCCCGGGCGGACGTCCCGGACTTCAATACGATCTTCAAGGAACTTTCCCAGCTGAAGCTGGCGGTATACGCGCCGCTGAACTATCTGCTGCCAAGCCGTATCGCCAAATATGAGGCGATGTACGATACCCGTCTGGGGGGAAAGAAGGTGCTGCGTCAGGCGGACCGTGAGCGCAGCCTGCAAGCGCTGATGACCACGAACCTCCTCAAGCGGCTGGAAAGTTCCGTGGAAGCCTTCCGCCTGACCCTGGGGGCGCTGCTGCAAAACTGCGAACAGGCGCTGGAACGGATCAGCGCCTTCCGCCAGAACGGCAAAGCCAGTTTTTCCACTGAATGGCACGCTGATACCTGGGAAGAGGATGAAGAGCTGGCAGGTTTTTCGGATGCGGCTGTCACCGGAGGCAAGATCAGCATCAATCTGGCGGATATGGATACGCTTTCCTGGGAGCAGGACCTTGCCGCGGATCAGGGCCGCCTTGCGGGGCTTCTGGCGCTGATGCGGGAGGTATCGCCCGGCGACGACAGCAAGCTGCAACATTTGCGGCAGCTGATAACGGCTAAAATGGCTCACCCCATCAATGGCCACGGAGAGACAGGCAACAAAAAAGTCCTTGTCTTTACGGCGTTTGCGGATACAGCCCGCTATCTGTATAGCCAGCTTGCCCCCCTTGTCCGGGAACAGGGAGCGCACTGTGCGCTGATCACGGGCCAGGGGGCGCCCAAATCCACCGTAAAGAAGGCCTACGGTTTTTCAGAGCTGCTGACGCTTTTTGCACCGCAGGCCAAGAGCAAGGCGCTTTTACTGCCGGAGGAGCCTGCCGAAATAGACGTGCTCATTGCCACGGACTGCCTTTCCGAAGGCCAGAACCTGCAGGATTGCGACTATCTGGTGAATTACGACATCCACTGGAATCCTGTGCGCATCATCCAGCGCTTTGGCCGCATAGACCGTATCGGCTCTCCCAATGCCCGCATCCAGCTGGTCAACTACTGGCCCGACATAACGCTGGATGAATACATCCGCCTGAAAGAACGGGTGGAAAGCCGCATGGTCATCGCGGATATCACGGCCACAGGCGACGACAACGTGCTGACCGCCAAAAGCACGGACGTGGCCTACCGGCGGGAACAGCTGCGCCGTTTGCAGGAAGAAGTCATCGAGATGGAGGACGTTAGGACAGGCGTTTCCATCACGGATCTGGGACTCAATGATTTCCGCATGGACCTGCTGCACTATATCAAGGCCCAGGGGGACCCGGGGCAGGCGCCACGGGGGCTGCACGCCGTGGTCCCGGCCCGGCCGGAAACAGGTCTTTTGCCCGGGGTGATCTTTGCCCTGCGCAATCTCAATGAAGGGGTGCGCATCCAGCGGCAAAACCGCCTGCATCCCTATTATCTGCTCTATGTGGGAGAGGACGGCAACGTGCTGGCCGCCCATACGGAAGTCAAAAAACTGCTGGATGTGCTGCGTGCCGCCTGCAAGGGACAGGGCGAGCCCCTGCGGGAGGTGTGCCGCGTGTTCAATGAGCGCACGGATGAAGGCCGGGATATGGCCCCCTATTCCCGTCTGCTCAATGCGGCCATCCAGTCCCTGGTGGAGAGCAAGGAAGAAAGCGATCTGGACAGCCTCTTTTCCGGGGGCCGGACCAGCGCGTTGGTGGATACCATTTCCGGGCTTAATGATTTTGAACTGCTGGCCTTCCTGGTGGTGATCTGATGCCGTTTTTTTGTTATCCTGCGGCGGCCCTTTTCGGGCGCACCCTGCCCAAGAACAAAATCTATGAGCGGGCCAGCGTCACGCCACGCCTGCGCCAGCTTTTTGTGGAACAGGTGGATGCCATCATCTGGCAGTACAAACTGGCCCCGGAGACCATCAACCTGCGCCCCACAGCCGCAGTGCCGGAGATCCAGATATTCCGCATCCGCCTCCGGGGCAGTGAGCTTGCCGCGGATATCCTGCACTGCCTGGATACAGCCATCCCTTCCCCCCTGCTGTTTGAACTGGAATGGGAAGAGCGCGTGCAGGTGCGAGCCTGTTTCAAGCAGGCCACCGCACCGGAAAAGGCCGGGGGCTACTTCTGCTCCGTCTGGCATGAGGCCGGCACCCCGCGCCAGCCCTTGCCGCTTGTACTGGATATGGAAGCTCTTTATGCTGCATTGCTGGAACCATTGGCGCCGTGGCCGCGCCGCGAGCATGAAGCCCTGCCGCAATGGATGCAGCGCCTGGAAGCCATTGCCGACTGTGAACGCCAGATGGCCCGCCTGGAAGCCCGCCTGCGCCGGGAAAAGCAGTTCAACAAAAAGATACCCCTGAACCGGGAATTGCAAGCGCATAAAAAACTACTGAGAGAATTGAGCTGTGTGTGATATTGATCTTTACGAAATGAATGAATTCTTAAAAAGATACAATCAACATTTCCAGGAATTTAGTTTGCGCTTTGAACGATTCAAGGAAATTCGAAAGCAATATCAGCAAACTAAAGATAAAAAACTACTTACGGATTTTCGTTGCTATATGGACATGCTTATTGTCCAGATACGTTCTTTTTGTCTTGAAGGGGACAGTCTAAATAAAAAAAATTATACAGTGCAGCATTTTCTCTATAAATTCGGTCGCAGCGATTTAGCAGATAAGATTAATGATTTTTTGGATCAACCATTATATGGAAATAAAGATGAAGATGACAGCTACTGGAGTATAAGAAAATCTATTAAATTTGCATCAGATAGATATATCTGCCACCATGACAAATTATCGAATTTTGAATTTTCACAAATTGATCTTATTCTTGCTCATCTTAGTAATCCATATTTTTCCAACAACTTGGATGCCATCATAAGTGAAATATCGGAATGTTTGCTTGAAACCCATAAACAGTTTCTGTGTCATGCCCTTCAAACATCGAAAAAGGATTAACCATGCAAAAACTGAAAATGCACAGCCCTGACATGACGCAGGAGCATATTGCCCGTATCCGGGAGCTTTTTCCCAACTGCGTGACCGAGGCCCGGGGCAAGGACGGTTCCCTGCGCCTGAGCGTGGATTTTGACCTTCTGCGGCAGGAGCTTTCCGGCAGCATCGTGGAAGGCCCGCAGGAGCGCTATCATCTGGACTGGCCGGGCAAACGCGAGGCCATGCTGGCGGCCAATGCCCCCATTGCCAAAGCCCTGCGCCCCTGCCGGGAAGAAAGCGTGGACTTTGACACTACCAAGAACTTGTTCATCGAAGGGGACAATCTCGACGCCCTCAAGCTCTTGCAGGAGACCTATCTCGGCAAGGTCAAGATGATCTACATTGACCCGCCCTACAACACGGGCAACGACTTCATCTATGAAGACGACTTTGCGGAAACTTCCGAAGCCTACCTTTCCCGTTCCAACCAGAAAGATGAGGTTGGCAACCGCCTTGTGGCCAATCCGGACAGCAAAGGCCGCTTCCATTCTGCCTGGCTCAGCATGATGTATCCTCGCTTGAAGATATGCAAAAATTTGTTATGCGATGATGGAATAGTTATCATTTCTATTGATGAGAGAGAACATTCAAATATAGTCACCATAGCAAATAGTATATTTGGTACAGATAATTTCTGTGGTGAAATTATATGGAAAAATAGTAGTAAAAACGATCAGAGTTATATATCTATTCAGCACGAATATTTTGTTGTTTATGTAAAAGATAAATCCATAAATAAAGGAGATTGGTTAGAAAGAAAAAGTGGCCTTGATGCAATTTATAAAGCTTTTTCGGAATTTCGCAAATCGCATGGAGATGATTGGCTCGCAATCCACAAAGAAGCGTTAGATTGGTATAATCAGTTCCCAGCATCTAATCCGATAAAGGATAGCAAACATTATAATTGGATGGACGAAAGAGGAATATATTTTCCAGATAATATTTCTGGTCCAAACGATGGGCAATATGTTTATGATGTTATCCATCCAGTCACTAATCAGGCGGTAAAAATACCTTCACGAGGTTGGGTGTGTCCAAAAGAAAAGATGCAGCAGCTTATAGATGAAAATCGTGTTCATTTTGGTGCAGACCATAATTCTGTCCCTTGTCTTAAAACATATTTGCAGAATACAGAGTATCAAAGCCTTACGAGCATGCGTTTTGTTGATGGTCGAGCAGCATCTAAAAGATTGAAAAACTTATTTGGAGAAAAGGTTTTTACAAATCCAAAAGACGAATTTTTATTGAAAGATTTATTTAAAATAATGGGCGTACAAGAAGAAGATATAGTCCTTGACTTATTTGCAGGATCTGCAACGACAGCTCATGCCATCTTTGAATTAAACAGAGAAAATAATACACAGTGCAGATTCATACTTGTCCAATATCAAGAAAGTCTTGAAGAAATGTATAGAAATGCTAAAGGAAATGCCAAAAAAATTACGAAAAATGCAATTTCTTATTTAAAGAGTAAAAATAAGCCATTAAATATTTGTGAAATATCAAAGGAAAGGATTCGGCTTGCAGCAAAAGAGCTTATCAAACAATATGACGGCATCCAGCTAGATTTTGGCTTCCGCGTGCTCAAGGTGGATACCTCCAACATGGCGGATGTGTTCTATACGCCGGACGCCCTGCAACAAAGCCTGCTGGATATGACCACGGACAACATCAAGCCCGGTCGTACACCGGAGGATCTGCTTTTTCAGGTGCTGCTGGACTGGGGCGTGGAGCTGACCCTGCCCATCCGCAAGGAAAGCATACAGGGCAAGACCGTCTTTTTTGTGGACGACAATGCCCTGGTGGCCTGCTTTGATCGCGGCATCGACGAAGCCCTGGTGCGGGAGCTGGCCGCCTGCGCTCCCCTGCGCGTGGTCTTCCGGGATAACGGCTTCGTCTCTGATGCGGTCAAAATCAACGTAGAACAGATTTTCCGCCAGTTGTCCCCGGGGACGGAAGTCCGCTGCCTGTAGGAGGATATATGGAATCCGCAGCTTTGCATGCGCTTCTGCACCAGCTCCTCGCTGCCTGGGAAAATGAGGTCGTTGAGTTCAAGGAAGCCTCCAAGGATTACAAAACAGCAGAAATTTTTCAGTATTTTTCCGCCCTTTCCAATGAAGCCAACTTGCGGGGGGCGAACAGCGCATGGCTCGTTTTCGGCGTAAGAAACAAAGACAAACAAATCGTAGGAACAGACTTTCGCCTTCAGCATGACCATCTGCATTCCCTGAAACAACAGGTCAAACAATCGACCGGCTCCATCAGCTTCAGAGAGATTCACGAACTGATGGTAGAAGGGAAACGGGTCCTCCTGTTCGAAATTCCCCCTGCTCCGCGTGGTATGCCGGTGTTTGCCAACGGACATGCTTATGCACGGGCCGGAGAAAGTCTGAAAGGTCTGGATATGTTCCAGCTGGACACCATACGAAACCAGACACTTGCTGAAGACTGGTCTGCCCAACTTGTTGACGGGGCAACCACTGCGGATCTGGATCAGCGTGCCTTGCAAAAGGCCCGTCAGGACTTCATCCAGAAACATGCCAACAGGCTCTCTGCCGAAGAAGTTATGGGCTGGTCGGAAGAAGCCTTTCTTGGCAGGTTGCGCTTATTGCACAAGAACAAACTGACTCGTGCCGCGTTACTGCTTTTCGGCAAGCCAGAAGCCTCCGTTTTCCTCAACCCGCATCCGGCCCAGCTGACATGGAAGCTGGAAGGGGAAGAAAAAGCCTATGAGCACTTTGGCCTTCCTTTTTATCTGACATCTTCAGAGCTTTATAAAAAAATCCGTAATATCCAGCTTCGTATTCTACCTGACGATAGTCTTGTGCCCCTGGAAATGTCAAAGTATGACCAAAAAGTCATCATGGAAGGTCTGCACAATTGCATAATGCATCAGGACTATCGGCTTTCAAGCCGAATCATAGTTACAGAATATATTGACAAAATAAAAATGGAGAATGCAGGCGATTTTTTTGAGGGAAAACCAGCTGACTATATAGAAGGAAACTGTACCCCCCGTAAATATCGTAATACCTGTCTGTCTCAGGCCATGACGGAGTTGAATATGGTCGACAGCATGGGGATAGGCATATCACAAATATATAAGACCCAAGCCAAGCGATACTTTCCATTGCCGGATTACACACTGTCAGAAGATTCTGTTTCTTTGACGATATATGGTAAAGTCGTTGATCTAGCCTATACTCGCCTGCTGATTCAAAAAACAGATATTTCACTGTCTGACATTCTTGCACTTGATCGTATCCAAAAAGGACTTCCCATTGAAGATAAAAATATCATACAACATCTTCGACGCGCCAATCTGATAGAAGGAAGAAAACCCCATTTTCATATTTCCGCTGCTGTGGCACGGCTTTCTCCTCCTGAAAGTCGTGCCCGCTATGTACGGATGAAGGGACAATCAAGGTCCTTCTATGAAGAGCAGATTCTTAGATTCCTGCGTCTCAAGGCCGCTCCCCGCCACGAGATTGAAGTGGTATTACTGGACCAGCTTAGTACAGCTCTGTCCACGGAACAAAAGAAAAGGCAGCTTGGCAACCTGTTACTCGCCCTGAAACGAAAAGGGAAAGTGCGGTGTAAAGGTGTGGGGAAAGCCTCCATGTGGGAGATTGTCCAAGAAGAGGGATGCCCCCCGACGGGGAAAGGCGACATTGCGTAAAATGTGTGCATTTTTGGCACCAGAGGTGACTAATAATAAAAAAATAGTAAAAAAATAAATATGTTATAAGAAAAAATAGTCGAATGATTTTTGCAATTAGTCGAATCATGTCGCCTAAAAGCCTGCTTTGTCTGCGGCACACAGTCCGCTGCCTGTAGAGAGGAACGAGTATGAAGATTGAGAAGATACGCCTGAAAAACTTCAAGGTATTTCAGGATGTCACCATTGAAAACATTCCGGCGTTCTGCGTGATCGTCGGCGCCAACGGCGCGGGCAAAACGACCCTCTTTGACGTGTTCGGCTTTTTGAAGGACTGCCTGACCTATAATGTGACGCGCGCGCTCCAGGCGCGGGGCGGTTTTCAGGAAGTGTTTTCACGAGGACACGAGAACGAGAACATTGAACTCGAAATCCAGTACCGCCTTCCGCTGACAGGCAAGGAACGCCTTGTCACCTATCTGGTGGAAATCGGCTTGCACAACAAACGCCCTGCCGTTGTCCGGGAAGTGCTGCGCTACAAGCGCGGCGCGTATGGCTCTCCGTACCAGTTCCTGAAATTCGCCTATGGCAAGGGAGAAGCCGTCACCAATGAGGAAGATTTCAGCAAGACTGATGAAGAGCTGAACCGGGAAGAACAGGACCTCGGTGCCGTGGACATTTTGGCCATCAAGGGCCTGGGACAGTTCCAGAAATTCAAGGCCGCCAATGCCCTGCGCCAGATGATCGAAAGCTGGCATGTCTCCGACTTCCATATCGATGCCGCACGCGGGGCCAAGGAAGCCGTGGGGGAATATGAGCACCTTTCCGCCAGCGGCGACAATCTGCAACAGGTGGCGCTCAATCTGTTCGAGAACCACCGTGACGTCTATGAACGGATTCTGGAGGCCATGCGCCAGCGTGTGCCCGGCGTCAACCAGATCACGACTCAGGATACCGTGGACGGCCGTCTGGTGCTGCAATTCGGCAACGGCATTTTCAAGGACCCCTTCATTGACCGCTTCGTGTCTGACGGTACGCTGAAAATGTTCGCCTACCTCGTCCTGCTGCACGATCCCAGCCCGCATCCCTTCCTCTGCGTGGAAGAGCCGGAGAACCAGCTCTACCCCCGCCTGCTGCCCGAACTGGCCGAGGAGTTCCGTACCTATTCCCGCAAGGGCGGGCAGGTGATGGTCTCCACCCATTCCCCGGATTTTCTTAATGCTACGGAAGTGGGGGAAGTTTTCTGGCTGGAAAAGGGCGAGGACGGTTTCAGCAAGGTCTGCCGTGCCGCCGATGACGCCCAGGTCGTCGCCTATATGGAAGAGGGGGACAAGATGGGCTATTTGTGGAATCAGGGACTGTTCGGCAAGGCGGACCCGCAATGAGCACACTTGTTTTTTTGCTGGAAGAAGAATCCGCCAAAAACATGCTGCGCCCTGTGGTGAAAGAGCTGGTCCCGGAAGATATGCCGGTGCAGTACATCACCTTCAGCGGCAAACAGGATCTGGAACGCCAGCTGGTCAAAAAAATCCGCTTCTGGCGTGATCCGGGCTCACGTTTCATTATTTTGCGTGACAAGGATTCCGGGGATCGCGGCGTCATCAAGCAGCGCCTGCTGGCGCTTGCCCAGGAGAGCGGCAAGGGGGATGCCTGCCTTGTGCGCATCGCCTGTCATGAACTGGAGAGCTTCTTTCTGGGGGATCTGGCCGCTGTGGCGCAGGGGCTGGATCTTCCCGCTGTGGCCAAAAAGCAGGCCAAAAAGCCGTATCGCACACCGGATACCATCGCCAATGCCGCGGAAGAGTTAAAGAAACTCACTTTTGATAAATACAGCAAGCTGGCGGGCTCCCGCGCCATCAGCCCCCATCTGAAACTGGACGGCTCCAACCGTTCACACAGTTTTGGCGTGCTGCTGGAGGCTATCCGACGACAGGTGGCTTTGATACAACAAGCAAACACAGTGCCTGAAGGGTAATCCACTTTTTGTGATTCTCGCCCGAGAGGGCGCTCCAGGCCCCGTTAGGAGGCAATTTATGGACTGCCTCCGCCATGCTCCAATTTGCCAGCCCGGTGCAGGGGAACACGATGAAACTCAAATTCAAGATACAGCCTTTTCAGACTGCCGCCGTCAACGCCGTTGCGGATTGTTTTGCCGGGCAAATGCCTAATACCGGACTGGCCTACTCCATCGACCCCGGACAACTGGCCTATGCGGGCGGCTATCAAAGGACAGACCTGAGCGAGGCCAAGACAGGCTTTCGCAATGCGCCCCTGCTGCTTTCCGGGGAGCAGATACTGGCCAATGTCCAGAATATCCAGCGCGGAAGCGGGTTGCCGGTATCATCCGCCCTTGTTGCCAGTGCGGGTTGCCCCATCAATCTGGACATCGAGATGGAGACCGGTACGGGCAAGACCTATTGCTATATCAAGACCATCTTTGAACTGAACAAACGCTACGGCTGGACAAAGTTCATCATCGTGGTGCCCAGCATCGCCATCCGTGAAGGGGTGTCCAAATCCCTTGCCATCACGGCGGATCATTTTCTGGAAACCTACGGCAAGAAGGCGCGCTTCTTCACCTATAATTCCAGCCAATTGCACCAACTGGAAAACTTCTCGTCCGATGCCGGGATCAATGTGATGGTCATCAACATCCAGGCCTTCAATGCGACGGGCAAGGATAACCGCCGCATCTATGAGGAACTGGACGACTTCCAGTCCCGGCGTCCCATCGATGTCATCAGCGCCAACCAGCCCATCCTGATCCTGGACGAACCCCAGAAGATGGAAGGTGCCAAGACGCTGGATGCCTTGAAAAAATTCAAGCCACTCATGATCCTGCGCTATTCGGCCACGCACAGGACAACACACAACAAGGTCTATCGCCTGGATGCCCTGGATGCCTACAACCAGAAGCTGGTGAAAAAGATTGCTGTGCGCGGCATTTCCGCCAAGGGCATGTCCGGCACCAGCGGCTATTTGTATCTTGAAGGTATTGAAATTTCCCGACAGGCTCCGGTGGCCCTGCTGGAACTGGAGATCCGCCAAAAGAGCGGTATTGCCCGGCAGCGTCGCCGGGTCCAGAAAGGAGACAATCTCTTTGTATTGTCCAATGAGCTGGACCAGTACCACGGCTATGTGGTGAGCGAAATCGACGCCCGTACGAATATCGTGGAGTTCACCAATGGTATTCAGATCACGGCCGGGGAATCGCTGGGAGACCTTCAGGAAAACATGCTGCGCCGCATCCAGATCCGCGAGGCCATCCGGGCACATCTGGAAAAAGAGCGCCGTCTGTTCCCGCAAGGCATCAAGGTCCTGAGCCTGTTCTTCATCGACGAGGTGGTCAAATACCGGGATTATGCCCAGGAAGACCACAAGGGCCTGTATGCCCGCTGGTTCGAGGAAGAATACAATCTGCAAGTCAATGACTTTCTGGAACACCGGATTCCCATCGGGGAAACGGCCTACAGGGAATACCTGGATGGAATCCTGACGGCCCGGACCCATCAGGGCTATTTTTCCATCGACAAGAAAAAACGCATGGTCGATCCCGCTATCAGCAGGCGGGGCGAAGACAAAGGCCTGTCCAATGATGTGGACGCCTACGACCTGATCCTCAAGGACAAGGAACGTCTTTTGTCCCTGACGGAGCCTGTGCGCTTCATCTTTTCGCACTCGGCCCTGCGGGAAGGCTGGGATAATCCCAATGTCTTTGTGATGTGCATGCTCAAGCACAGCGACAACACCATTTCCCGGCGTCAGGAAGTAGGACGAGGTCTGCGCCTGTGCGTCAATCAGCAGGGAGACCGCATGGATGATCCGGCCACTGTCCATGATACCAACGTCCTGACAGTGGTCGCCAGCGAGAGTTACTCGGATTTTGTGGCGGGCCTGCAGAAGGAAATCAGCGAGAGCCTGGTGGGACGTCCGCAAAAGGCCGACATGGAATACTTCCTTGGCAGAGTTCTGCATACCGCCGATGGCGCCAAGGTCAAGATCGATACGGGCATGGCCAAGGACATCTACCGCTATCTGCTGAAGAATGACTATATCGACAATGATGATGCGCTGACAGCGGAATACAGACAGGCTCGACAGGAAGGGAAGCTGGCAGCCCTGCCCGCCACGTTGCAAGCTGCGGCGCAAAGCCTCTTCCAGCTGGTGGATGCTGTCTACGACGCAAGCCAGCGTCCTGTTATCGAAAACGACCGTATCCCCAAGGAAAACCCGCTCAACGACAATTTCAAAAAGAAAGAATTTCAGGCCCTATGGGAAAAAATCAACCATAAGGCCGTCTATCGTGTGGAGTTCGATTCCTCCGAACTAATTGAAAAATGTATCCAGACGCTCAATGGTTCACTGCGGGTGACACCATTGCACTATGTGGTTCGGACAGGAGAACAGCTCGACAACCTTTCCGAAACCCAGGTCAGGCATAAGGATGCCTTCAAGGTCACAGAGACCAAAACAGAACATTATGCCAATTCTGCTTACTCCAGTGTCCGCTATGACTTGCTGGGCAAACTGTCCGACAGCACAGGGCTGACACGCAAGAGCCTGGCCGCCATCTTGAAGGGCATCCATCCCAGCACGTTTGACCTGTTCCGCCAGAATCCCGAAAGCTTTATCAGCGAGGCAGGCCGCCTGATCAATGAGCAAAAGGCGGGCTGTATCATAGAGCGCCTGAGCTATGACAGACTGACTGAGCGCTATGACAGCCTGATTTTTACGGAAGCCCAGAGCCGACAGGATCTTTCACGTGCAGGCGAAAGACTGCGCAAGCATATCTATGATTATGCTGTGACGGATTCCAAGACGGAGCAGCGGTTTGTGCAGGAACTGGATACCGACCAGGATGTCGTGGTGTATGCCAAGCTGCCCAAGGGATTCTTTATCCCGACGCCAGTAGGCAACTATAATCCCGACTGGGCCATTGCCTTCCGGGAAGGCAGCGTCAAGCATATCTACTTTGTTGCCGAAACAAAGGGCTGTATGGAGAATTTTGAATTGCGCACTATTGAAGAAACAAAAATAAGGTGCGCACGAAAGTATTTCCATACCGTGAATGACAGCATCGCTCCACAGCATGTCAAGTACGATGTTGTCGACAGCTATGAAAAGTTGATGGAAATAGTTGTGAAATGATGGTAAATTTTGCTTACAATCAGCCTTTTTTGACTCTATAGAGTATTTATGAATTTATTTTACCCTGCACACTCAATTTTTTATACAAGTTATACCCACGATAGGCATCGTCGTATAAAATCTTTGCGAAATCTAATACGTCATTACAAGCATCAAATGCATCTTCTGATGTTTTTATAATTTTAACTTTAAGATTATGTGCAAAATCACCTCTTGTTATAGCTATAGCTTCTATAGAATTTATCAGCCTATCCTCAGGAAGATTTAATCCAACATATGGGAGCATCGTTATGAGATACTTTTTTGAAACACCATGGTTTCTCGATATATTCTTATTTAACATGGTAAAGCGTTTTTCGATAGCATCTCTTATAAAATCATCATTTGATTCATATTTTTCTATGTTTTTTTCATCATACAATAACAACAAAGAAGCCATGCAATTGTTCAAAATTTTATTTTTATCAAAAAGATCCTTCATAACCCTATAATAAATATCGCATATAGATTCAACATATCCTTCTAAAGCACTATGTATAAAAGTATAACAGAATTCTGTGTTTATTAATTCTATCTCTGTTGGCCCATATACACTACCTCCTCCCAAAAACGGATCTATAGTCTCCTTAAATATCAAATTTATACGTCTAACAAAATTATCATATAATTCGTCTAATCTTTTCATTTTACATCCCTATCGAATGTAAATTTATTATTTTCAACTCCAAAAACTTCTTTCACAATATTCTTTAATATGTCAAATCTACATGCATAACTTTGAATGGTTTTCGTTGTTGAATCTATGGATAGTTTAAAATCTGTATTTTCAGAACATACTAACGCAAATTTATTAATAAACTCTTCTTTTTTCTCCTTTACCACCCTCACATCGATTCCATCAAAGCATAACACAAGACACTCAAATAGCGCTCTATTAAATCTTGGCTCCTGATTGGTCGCAGAAATATATTTTCTACCGATCTTTTTATAGTCATCAAAGACAATCTTTAACACATCAATAGTATCATATAATCTACGAACATAGAATTTTACCATCTCATCGAAATTACGCCACTCTTTATTAATTCTTTTCATACTTTCATCCAAAAAAACCTTCAAATTACCATTATATTCTTCCCAAAAAAAATTAAATGATATTATACGTAACAATATTTCAACATCAACAAGTCTTTTGTGGGCTGCTTTAAGTCCAAGGACTTTTCTTAAGACATTATCCCGATCTGTTTCTTGGATAAGAAATGCAGAAAATTCTCCCCTTATCAAAGCTTGGCGCAATTCTTGTGTTGTGAGAGGAACTGATCCAGAGTTTAATCGATAAAAAATATCAAACAAAACACCCTCATCTTGATAATTTATAATCACACTGCATCTGAGTAATGCATTATCAAGCATCCTTTTATATTCATCCATACTATCAGCAAAATCTGCATAGGACTTACCGTTTAGTATTGAATTATTTTTCAACCTTTGTAACCTAGGTTTTGTCCACACATTATATCTATCAGGCATACAAAAACCAGCTATAGTAATAAGTCTTTGTTTTCCATCTATAACAATAAACTTTTTCCTTTCATGCGTCTGTTCTGCCAGTACAATTTCAGGAACAGGAAGTCCGTATATTAATGACTCAATCAGCCTACTTCTTTTGTTGTCATCCCAAGCATTCCTTCTTTGAAACTCAGGATTCAAATCAACGTTCCCCTGTTCTATTTGACTTATAAATGTTCCGACAGTCCAATCTCTCGCATATATACTAATATTTTTATACTCATCTTGGTTTATAGTAGAATCTTCAATATCTGATTCTAGACTAATATTTTCATCAAAACAAATACCATCCTCAACATACTGATTATATCTCTTTTCTTCCGGCATATAAGCCTCCTTTTCTACAGTTCATCAACCTATGAATCTCTCAAAAATATAAACAACATTACCATATATGGCAAGAGAAAAACTTCGTTCAGTATTTTAATAAAGAGTGACACCCTAAGAATATCAGAAGATATGGTTTTATTTAACTTACTGCCAATACACTTAATACAGTTCACACTAAAATATGTCATAAACTACTCAAATCTACATAAAATTCAATACGCATTATACTAACTTTGTGACACTAAATAAATTAATTATCATATAGTATATTAGTTAATATATTATAATCTGCTACTATAATGCAAAATATTTAACGTAAACCTGTAGCTAAGCTCAATACTATCTAAAAGTAAATTTATACTTATTGTCAGCATTACTTTTATTTGGCGTCCACTGCGAGATGTAGCTGGCATCCTCCTGCATTCGTTGCAATTCTCGGATGACGGCGCTGTTATTCTCGCGTGCCAGCGCCAGCTCCGCCTTCTGGGGGAATTCCTTGCCCAGGGCGTCCTGTACTGTTGCCAGTTCGGCCTTTTCCTGTCGGCATTTCTCCCTGAACTTTTCCATACTTTCGTCCAGTCCCTTGCCCAGAAAGTTGTCCATGCGCAGGAACAGACCGGACAGGCTAAGCTTGTCATCGAACATGTAGATCAAGTTGTCGGGCCTGAACTCCTGCTCGCCGGGGCCACTGACGACAATACGGAACCCATCCTTGCCGCCACAGGGTTGCGTATAGCGCACAATGTGCATGGCAAAGCCCCGGTAGAAACCGAACAGGGCCTTTGCGCCGACATTGCGCGTAACCTCCTTGACGCAGCCCAGCAGCAGGTCTTTCATCTTGTCGCCGTCCTTGTCGGTCAACAGCCCTTCATCCGTGCGCAGCTCGATCCGGATTTTTTCTTTGTCTTTTTCCCGGACAATATGCGTATTGGCGTCGCGGCAACGCAGATTTGCGGCATGGTCGGCTTCTGCTGCGGCAAGACGCGCATCCGTGCCTTCGAGCCATTTCAGGCGGTCACGCAGGCGATGCTGGCCACGCTGATGCTGGGAATACAGCGCTTCCAGCTTGCGCAGATCGGCGGCAAGCTGCACCTGCATGAGTATGAGCGGATTGCCGGATGCGGCAGCCTTCATTTCCGCCGCGTTGGCGGCCTCGCTCTGGACATCGTCAATCACGCGCTGCAACAAGTCCCCCTTGCGGAATTGCTCAATGGCAGCCGCCTTGTACTCGATGGTCTGCCACATCCGGGCGTCATAGGTCTGCTTTGTGGCATAGTTGTAAATGCCCACAGAGAAATTGTCGGGATCGCGCTCATAGAACAGATTTCCCTGCCGGATGATGCGTCCGTTCCGCTGTTCCAGGTCGGAAGGACGCCACGGCGCATCCAGATGATGCGCGGCCACCAGCCGTTTCTGAACGTTCATACCCGCCCCCATCTTGCTGGTGGAACCAAGCAGAATGCGAACGTGCCCGGCGTTCATGTCGGAAAAGAGCTTTGCCTTGCGGACATCGGTATTGGCCTCATGGATGAAGGCAATCTCTTCTGCCGGAATCCCCCGCGCAACGAGCTTGTTCCGTATATCGTCATATACGGAAAAGCGGGATGACAGCGCAATAACGGCATCCATATCAGAAGCAACGGTCGCGTCCTCGCCGCTCTCATCTCCCTTTTTAAGGCTGTCCGTGCCGCGAGCCGCCAGTTCCTGCCGTTCCGGGATCAGCGTCCCGTCCACGTCCAGCAGCGTTTCAAATTCCGTATCCCGCTGAGGGCTGGCATCAGCAGAGAGTACCTTGCCACCCTTGGGGGTGGACAGATCGCAGAAAACAAGCTGCGTTCCTCTGTCGGCCGCCGTGTCCTGCCAGATGCGATGAATGCGCTCGACAGCGACATTGATCTTGGAGCCTGCGAAATCCTCGGCTTCCGGGAGAATCAGACGAAAATCCAGCCCTGCCTTGCGGGCGTCATTGGTAATCTTGAGCGGATTGTCCCGGCGCGGGTCTGGCGGCAGGTTCTCCATGCGATGAATAATGCTGTTCATGTATTCGGCCTGATCCGGGGAGCGTTCGGCCACGTCATTATAGGGCTTGCCGCCGGCAACAGGGGGCGTCAGAGGACGCAGCCCGGCCTGCTTTGCCTGTTCGTCAAGATCGTTCTTGGTGACGACATCGGCAAATGTCCGGTACATGGAGAGCAGTTCCGGGATATTCTGGAACTTTGCAAACCGGCTTTTCAGCTTGTAATTTACCCCGGTGGCATCAAGTTCCCAGCCGTTGGTAATCTGGCCGAACGTGGATGCCCAGGCATCAAAATGCTCGATGCCCTTGGCCTGCAATTCCTCATACTGCATATAGCGCTGGAGCGTGTAGACTTCGGCTATCGTGTTCGATATGGGCGTGCCGGTCAGGAAGTATACGCCGCGCCCTTCATTCTTGCGTTGCAGATAGCGGCACTTGATGAACAGATCGAGGGCCTTGGCAGAGCCGGTGATATTGCCCAGACCGGAAACATTCATGGTCGTCTGATAGGCAAGATTCTTGAATTCGTGACTTTCATCCACAAAGAGCGCGTCAACGCCCAGATCGGCAAAATCAACGGACGTATCTTTCCTGCCCGTTCCGGCCAGCAGAAGCTCATAGCGGGCCTCCATCTTTTCCCGCTGTTTCTCAAGCTGCTTGATCGTCGCCCGTCCGCCTTCGGCTTCCTTGACCGCTCCAATGGCTTCCACGACAGCGTCAATCTGCTCCTTCAGAATTTCCTGCTGAATGTCACGAGGCATGTCGATCTTGCGGAAGGAACTGTGCGCAACCACAACGGCATCCCAGTCTCCCGTTGCAATACGGGAAAACAGGCGTTCCCGGTTCTGTTTGGTGAAGTCCGTCTTGTCTGCCACAAGGATATGCGCATCGGGATAGAGCTTGTAGAACTCATCCCGCCACTGATGCAGCAGATGGTTGGGGACGACGACCATCGGCTTGGAGACAAAGCCCATGCGCTTGGATTCCATGATGGTGGCAATGCAGGCCATTGTCTTGCCCGCGCCGACAACATGATCGTAAAGGGCGGTTCCTTCCTGAATGGCTCTCCAGACAACGTCTTTCTGATGCGGGCGGAGCTTCACTTCTGCGGAGGCCCCGACCAGCTCAAGGTGGGAGCCGTCATAGCGGGGCGGCACATGCGTATTGAAGCGGTCATTATACAATCTGGCCAGACGCACCCGCCGGTCGTCATCCGTCCATATCCAGTCCACAAAGGCCTGCCGGATTTCATCGGCCTTTTGCATGGCAGCCGCCGTCAGCTCCTGATCCAGCTCCATAATCGGCCTGCCCTGTTCATCCCTCTGGCCGGTATCCTTCTCCACCTTGATGGGCTTGTTCATGAGCAGGGCTTCGATAATCCTGCTTGCCGGATATTCGGGAATGCCCCAGACGCTGGTATTCAGGGCTCCGTCGGTAATGCCGACATGCGCATTCCACCTGCCGAGCGTCGGCAGATATTCCACGCGCTGAAAGCCGTGCCCGCCATGCAGATGTTCAATAAATGCGGATACCACGTCAGGCGGCATCCAGGTTGAACCAAGTTTTACCCCGATATCCACGGCTTCGATGTCGGGGGGCTGCGCAGCTGTCAGGGCTTCCACATTGCTCAGAAAACGGCTGTCCGTTCTGGCGGCGTCCTGTGCCAGCCGCAACTTTTCCCGGACATTGCCGGTCAGATACTTGTCGCGTATCTCCCAAAGTTCCGTCCCCGGATTAAGAAAAATCAGCCCCTGCCCCTGCAACTCCTGCCGCACAGTGTCGGCAGGCTTCCCAAGGAGCTGCTCCATACGGGCAAAGTCCACCTTGCCGCTTTCCCTCAAGGCAATAAGCAGCGCATCCTTGGGACTGTCGGCAGTCTGCGCTGTTTCCGCCGGTTTAAGAACGCGCTGCCGGAAGATGGCCGCCTTTCGTGCGGAAGCCGGTCTGGCGGCCCTGCCGGTCTTGCGGGCCATGTCCGGGGAAATGCCCTTGTCATACTCCATTTCCAGAGATTCCAGCAGGGCATGTTCCGGGTCTTCCCGCATAAGACTTCTGTTTGTCTGGGAATTGAGATGGCCGTATTTTCTGACAAAGGTGTCATACTGCGTATTGAGCCTCTGTCGCAGCGAGGCCATGCGCCCTTCATCGCCGCTCCCCTTTTCCTCATTGAGCAGCTCGCGCACGCTGTCCCTGATTTGAATCATGGAAATCAGACGTTGCCGGGCAGCCTCGCTCTTTGTGGAAACAGGTTCATAGCCGCCGTCGCCAAAGTTGCCGGAGGTCTTGAAAACGATTTTTCTGCTTCGGGGTTCGAGGCAGAATGCCCCCATTTTCAGCGCCTGGAAGTAGGCGGAGTCAATAAACTCCCGGTTCAGCGTCTGTGAGGCCGGCGCTTTTTCCTGCTGTTGCTCTCGCGGCCTGAACTGTGCCGCGGGCAGGATCGCAAGGCGGGACTCGATCTCCTGTCCCAAATCCGTAGCGGGACTGTCTTCGACGCAGTTCAGCGCATCGGCAAACATGCCCCCGGAGTAGACCATTCTCCCGATGATCTGCTCCGGGTGTGCGGCAAAGAAGCTGTTGACGACAGCAGGCCGCCTGATGCCCTGCTTGAGGTCGTCAACCTCAATTTCTGACGTGGTAATCCAGTCCCGGCTGCGCTTGTTTTCGCCGTTGTGCTTCTGGAAAAAGACAATATCCGTCGTAACGTCCGTCAGGGCATTCTGACGGAATGCCGTCTCCGGCAGGCGCACAGCCCCCAGAAAATCAGCCTGATCGGCAATATACTCACGAGCGGACGAGTCTGCCGCATCCATGAAATAGCGGCTGACGACAAATGCCGCTATGCCGCCCTCACGGAGCAGCCGCATGGACTTGGCAAGGAAGTAATTATGGATGGAAAACTTTTTCAGTTCCGGGAAATCCGGATCATACAGGGACTGCTGGCCAAAGGGCGGATTCCCTATGACAAGGTCAAAGTTCGGAGAAAGAAGACCGGAAGATTGAAAGCCCTTATTGCTATGGCTTGATTTGGGATACAAATAGCTGGCGATAGCCGCCGTCGTGGGATCAAGCTCCACGGCCAGAAAACGCGCATTGAACTCTTCCGGGCAAAGGCCGATAAAATTACCGATGCCCGCCGACGGTTCAAGGACATTCAGTTTTTTCCCGGAGCCGACGCCCAGCCGGGAAAGTCCCTGATACATGGCCCGGATGACGGTTTCCGAAGTGTAATGCGCATCCTGGGTGGAACGGCGGGCGGCAGCATAATCACCCGGAGAAAGAATCCCTTGCAGCTCCCGATATTCTGCCGCCCACTGCTCATTCTTCGCATCAAAGACCTGCGGCAGGCCACCCCAGCCGACAAAGCGCACCAGCGTCTTCTTCTCTTCCGGGGTGGCCAGTTTTACGCCGCCAGCCTGTAGCTGTTGCAACAGGCGAATGGCGGCCACATTGTCCGCGGATTTGCTTTTT
>OGXT01000937.1_pt1 | contig 32030 bp, 45 predicted proteins | sample 1576361 | NCBI WGS metagenome assembly OGXT01 (sample SAMEA3541514, study PRJEB24748) | human gut metagenome | biome: human gut; feature: human-associated habitat; material: faeces | place: China | collected 2012 | reverse complement strand
TGCGGTCGTAGGTATCGGTGTTGTAATTCGCGTCCGCCCACCAGCCTTTGGGGATTGTGGTGGAATTGATGATGATATTTTCCCGATAGGTCAGGCGAATGATGTTGCTTGCCACATACTGCGTGCCCAGCCTGGTGCTGCCGCTATAGTAGCATGGAATCGCCCCGGTAGTACTGCCGTCTGCAAGCGTCAGGTTGAGCGTTACATTGCTTCCAGATGCTACAGGCAGCCAATAGGTGATTTGCAGTCCATCGTGAAGGGCTGCAAAACTTACGTTTCCCGTCCAGGCTGCGGTATACGAGGTCTGTGTACCCACCACAAACTCCGGACCGGAACCAGTCACTGCGATGGCGGCAAGATCCTCCTTGTATTGATCGCTGCCCGTGACGGTGGACACAATCGCGTTAGGAGTAATTTTTAGTTCTGCCTCAGAAACCCTTTCCTCAAGATCACCCACAGTTGAGGAAGTATCATCAACTGCAGATTGTATACTGTCTATATCCGCCCTCATGTCAGCAGAGGCAACATCCACAGCCTCCTGAACGCTTAATCGAATCGATGTATTACTGGATAAATCAAGTGACTGTCCTACATCAGCGGCTAAGTGATTTGCGGTAATACTATGTGACTGGATTCGATCAGCAGAAAGAAACCCTGCAACCATTAGGTCTGCACTAAATCCCTCTCCTGTTCCAAAGGTTCGCCAGTCCCAGGAGCCGTCATCATTTTTCTGATTAGCTATCATGAACCCTTCGCCACACAGTTTCATGACGCTACCACCATTTGCCGCTTCAAGAATTAAGTTGCCGTTCTCATCCGTATACCAATTTGACAGAGCGGAAGATAAGCGTGTTTTAAGTACATCAATCATACCCTCCAACCGTTTGGCAGGGATAGAACCATTATCAGAGATAGCCTTTGCACGATCATAGAGGGCCTTCTTATTATTGAGGATCTCGGCTATACCCGTGATTCTGGCAATCACTCCGTCTAATGACTAGCTTCCAATACTTGATAGGTCATTGGAGATCGTGATGTTGTCTTTGTGTGGGGACTCAAGGTATTCCGTCAATTTTGTCACATACGCTTGGTCATTTAACCGCTACGCCTCGTCCCAGATACGAAGCGCCATGTTGGGTTGAAAAACCTCTTGCTCATAACCACTAATACTAGAAAGGTTCTAAATTGAAACGGTATATGTCACCGATGGTTTGGACTATGTCTCCATGATTTCTGTCGCTTCAAGAAATAACAGACTCTCTTGTCCCGGAGCATAAGAAGTGTTACTCCAATAGCCATCACGGAGCATGTCTCCCATAGCCTCAGCAAAACGCTGCTCAATCTCTTGTTGGCTACACAGAGATTCTTGAAAAACTCCTTCTGTATTTGCTCTTTGTACAGCAAGCAAAACAGCACGCCGCATAAGTGCATAAAGCCCCTCAGACCCAGAAGTTCCAGTATATAATTCTTGAATAGCAGTTTCTGTCGCTGAGATTTGTTCAATGATTGCCTGTCGTTTTTCTGAAGCTGTTTCTTTTTCCAACTGCCGATTCAGACTAGCAAGCAAATCTTGTTTAGCCTCGATCGCCACCTCTTTTCCACCTATTACCGCAGATGCACGCCGAATCCATTTGACTGCATATTCTGCTCCAGGAGGAAAAGTCTTTCCATGTTGTTCCACATATGTGAAATCTGAAAGCAACGCCGTTATTTCATCTGTATCCGTGATTTCAGTCTGCTCTAGCTTTGCCTCGCCGCCAAGAATCGTTCGCATGACGACGCCATCGTTCAGTACATAAAGCACATAGTCGATCTGTCCCCACAGTTCATTAAGCTGGTTATCCAAATCAGTCAAAGCTTCCGCCTTCTCTGCGAGATTCGACTTTACTGCACCTATATCTCTCAAATAGGTGTTGAGCGCATTTTCGTGCTCTGGCGTAAATACGCCCAAATTACGAAAGTAGTCAAAATTGAGTAGGAAAGACAATCCCGTCGGATTAACAGAATCGATACCAACATAGCCGTTGTCACCATACTCTCCTGCAACATATAGGCGGGTAACAACGTTCTCCGCGTCCTCCTTTCTTTCGACTCCAGTTAGGTTCTTGCCAAAGTTCAATTCAAGCATGCTTTCATGGCGGTTGAGACTATATATATTGACTGTTCGCGTCTCCCCATCATAATCGGGATATGCTGAAAACATTTTGCAAATATCTGAGATCTATGAGTATGTTCCGCGACGGCTCTCACTGGAAAGGGAACGTATTTTTTCCGTCTGTCCATCGGCTTCATAGAAGGTTTCACAGAATCCCTATTGCCATCCTGTCCCGGCAAGTGCTTGTTGAAGCAGATATTGCGCCGTACCAATGCCGTTGAAGTCATCAAAAGCAAGATCCAGATTCTTTTTGTTAAGAAGAGAACAGACATGCGCACAATTGACCGTTGCTGTGACACTCAGCCCTTTGTGACTGAGTAGTGGAGTATTCTATACAAACCAATCAGTTTTTCCATCCCGTTCCAGGCAAATCAGATAACCGCTGCGGATAAAGTCCCACCTGTAATTCCTCTGGCTATTGATGGTCTGCGCCAAGGAAAACGTCTATTCTTTCCATCCCGTGATTTCAGTCGTCAAACGAACGTCATATGCCTGGCCTTCCGGTTTGAGTTCAGAGTCATACAGTTCACAAAGCTTGACCCTGTTCATATCGCAGATGGACATCCGCCATAGCACACGCTTCACCTCCAGATACTTTATCGCATTCGTGGGAATATCTGCACACCCAAACTTGAAAGCTGAACCTCTCCCGACAATTCAATCTCATTCATAGTTACTACTGGTGTGGATGTGTTTCCGCTTGAAGCGACCATTCCAGACACGATGGCATTATTCGCATCTGTAACCTGCTGAATTTTAAACCATCCGTCCAAATACAGATACTGACCTTTCATATGTGGGAGAAATCCCCCAGTTGATGTTACCGCGTTGCTGCCTTGTGTATGTCCAACGAACAGGGAGCGAACAAATGGGGTACAAGGCGCAAGCGTAATGTAACCTTCATCATGAAAGGGAAAGGCCAATGCTTTTTCATCGCCCAGAGACGTATACGTTTGTCCCAACCGGCTGTCCAGAACCAGGCAAGCCTCTGGCAGCAGGCTCGTTTTTTTCAACCCGACCACCCTACACCGCTGTCCGGTGGTAAAGTTACGGATGAGCAATCCATCTTCACCGACATCTCCAGAGAGCCGAAAAAGAGTATGGGCTTCTTCATAGCCAGGATTATAGAGCAAAAAACTCATGCTGCCCGGTGCCGGAGCGGGCGGCATGAGCTCCGTCGGAAGAATACCCGTCATAGTATACTCTGTTTCGCTGCAGGATCCATCATCCCATACATGAATTAGCTGTCCAAAAGGATCATGACATGTAAAAAAAGCCGTGAACATTCCACTATACCGACTACCCGCCGAAGTACTATGGTCGTAGAGAGAAATCTGTATCCGTTTTGATGGAAAAACTTCATAACTCACAAAAGGCCTCTCGTCAAAAATCAAGTTACCACGATTCCGTCGATCCAGCCAGCGGTAGATGCATTCCATTTGCGATTGAGTGATATCTTCAAAAAAGCAATCGAGTTCAAAGCTGCGACTTTTGACACGTGCGCCGATGTAATAGCCGCCATCCCGGCCGTCAGTTGTCTATTCCTCTGTCTCAAATTCCGGCATACTGCTGCCTCTTGCTTTAGCGTCTGGATGGTACCAGCATCCCTATTCGCTGCTATGTATTCCTGCAAAACGGAAACCATTCATTATCCCGCCTCCCCGTAACACTTATCCGATACGGATACCGCCCACTACCATACCGCGCGTCACTTTCTCCATAATCTGTTCCCCTATACGCTCGGCCATTTCTTCATAGTCATGTTCGGTTTCCAATCGTTGTACTTGAACCGTGATACTTTCAATATTTAATCCCTGGGGTAGCTGTTTCTCCTGTATCGACGGCGTCACTGCATTAACAGGCGCACGCAGCAAACGAATGGCATGGAGCGACTTAACCATGTCCTCGAACAGTTCTGTCTGATAGGGTGAAAGTACCCGCTCCGGTTTTTGTTTTGTTCCATCCAGCCACGCCAAACCAGTAGTATTCACGATTCCGCCTTTCGCGTAGGCTGATACGCGTATCTGAGAATACAGGGATCTTGCCCATTGTCCAATCATACTGGAGCTGCTCCCACCAACCTCGCGGCAAATCGAATTGATTTTGGATTGTGCCGCTTGCCGAGCCGCTTCTTCCGTAGAATATCCTTTAAGAGTACCCCCCTTTTTGCTGCCAATTGCCGGATAAGTCGCTTGGTAGCGTACAACCTTAGTACCGCTGGATTTCCCCCCGGAACTCGAACCGCTGCTGCCGGAAGAGGTAGTTGGCGTATAATTGTAACTCTTGATCTCATCCGATACTGTCTTATAAGCAGACCGCAGATCTTCGAGTTTTTCTTTCCATTCGTCCACATATGCCTCAGCCTGCAGTTTTCCCGCAACCCGATAATCTGCAGAGTTCTGCTTGAGGAATTCGATAATCGCCTCGTCCCCTTGGGCAATGATCTGTTCAACTTCATCCCAATAGGTTTGTGTGTTACCTCGCATATCATCCAACATTTCTTTCCAACCAAGGCGCATTTCTTCGCGGGTTGCATCGGTAGCTGCTTGATAGTCCTCATGATTACGCTCCAACCATGCTATGATCTCGCTGTCTGTGCCGGTCAGCAAGTCACGAATCTCTTCGATCATCTTTCGTGGATTAGCGAGAAGTTCTTCATAGTAGTTTTCTACATATTCCATGTAGTCATCCAGAGATTCAATCTGCGATTCGATTGCCGACTTTTGTGCATTCACTTCTTCTTCTGCCAAATCCCACGCAATTTCTTCACGCAACTGAGCAATCTCTTCCCGAAGTGCAAGTTCTTCCTTTTTTCGCGTCGGATCAGCACTGATACGTGCAAGCTGTTCTTCCAGTTCGGCTAGAGCTTCCTCACGATCTTCCTCTTCTTTGAGCCTTTTACGTGCCTCCAACTGCTCATCCAGCATCTCCAGCTCATGGTTGAGCGTGTCCATTTTGAGCCTAGCTATCTCGAGCAATTCGTCCCGCTCTTTTTCATAGCGCCGAGTGAGCACTTCCAACAGCTCATTTTCAAGATCAATGCGTCCTTCCAGCATACGTCTGTTCAGTTCTTCTCGGTCAAGAATCGCCTCATGGATGGTGTCACGTAAATCAATTTCCATTTCACGGATTGTGTCGTGCCACTCATCGATTTCCTGCTTCAATGCTTCCAAATCGGAGGCGTTCTCCTACAACTGTCGTGAGTATTCCTGATGAGCAGACTGCAATGCTTCCAAATCAACCATCGCTTGCTGATAGTTTTTGCTGCCCTCCTTGTATCCAGCAAGTTCAGCCTGTTTTTTTTGAATTTGCTGGTCAAGCGTGTCAATGTACCGACGCAGGGAAGTGCTGTTATCCTCAACGATGCCCTTTTCTTTTTCAAGATAGAGGATGACGCCTTGGATTTCTCCACGGGCTTCATGATAGCCCTGCGCAAGCTGTGTCATTTTACGGCGATGATCCTCTATTTCCTGCACCGAATCCATCTGGTCCAGGGCCTTTTGAATGCTTTCGGATACATTGACACTGGAGCTTCCGCCGCTCCCACCGCCGCTGCTTCTGCTGCCTGAGCTTCCACCAGAGCTTCCACTGCTGCTTCTGCGCAAAGGATTACTACCTGTATAACGAAGAACTGTCTGGTTGGTATTCAAACGGCTAAGACTCCAAACCCCGGAAACAGGATTCCACTGTGCTCCTTCCTGCGGCATTGTGATGGTTTCAAGTTGCCATTGACCAGTGGCAATCAACGCCTGCACCACATCTGCAGCTAGATTCTGTACGCTAATCAGGCCATTAGTCAATGCAGAAAAGTCCGCCACGGACGTTCCGGTAATGGTTATGAAAGCAGCTTCGTTAAGACGGTGAAACGCCGCTTCACCTTCAGCCAGCGCCGCGGTAATCATAGGCCCGACCATGTCCCAGTTTTGCAGAAGAACATTGGGATCAATATTTCCTAGATACTCTGCAAGGACATCAATTTCATCTGCAGCCACCTGTGTATGATTAGCCATTTTCTCGGCTGCTTTCTGGTACTGTTCGTTAGCCTTTACAGCAGCATCCGCTTCAGCATTGTATTTCCCAAATGCATCAGTAACATCAATTGCTCCATCCTTCAGGTCTTCAATCGCGCGCGCGGTCTGTGTGAAATACCGAGCATTGGCCCCCTTTTGAGCGCTGTCCAGTTCCTTGCCCAGTATCTCAATGCGTTTTTGCGTATTTTGGGCATCGCCTTCCAAATCCGTTTGCGCGTTCCCGAGTTCAGATATTCCCTCAGCTAAAGCTTGTGCCTCTTGATTGGCATCATCCAATGCTATGACAAGGGAGGGGTAGGTCTGAGCAATGGATTGCTGGAGTGCTTCATCAAAGCCATTCCAAGCTTCCATTGCAGCCTGTACGCCCTGAATCCCTCCATCGCCAAAAGCAGCAACCAGACTTTCAATCTGTTCATGATAAGAATCGGTTCCAGCAAAATTCGCAACTCGCGCATCACGCAAGTTCTGAGCCATCTCCGACAGACTGAGATCCTGTGCCTCTTGCCGCAACTCACGAAGGCGGGCAATAATCTCTTCTACATTTCCGCCGCACTCGGTTGCAAGGTTTGAAATATCACCAAACATGCTAGACATGGCTTCCAAATGTCCAGCTTCATCCAACTCTGCCAGGGCATCGTTCCACGCGAAAACAATATCCCTACCCGCACCTTCTGCCTGACGTATCATGTCCGCCAAAAAGGACATACCGCCTGCGTAGTTGTTTCGCTCTGCGCCAGAAAAAAAGCTGTTTTTTTGCCCGGCTGCTGCCGCACGCGCGGATTTTGCCTGCAATTCACTTACTACGCCGTATGCTGCCGCCTGCTCATATACAGCTGCTGTAGTTTCCTGCGTCAGTCGCTTTGCCTGCAGTAAGTATTCTGCCGAACCGCGCTGCAGCTTTGTCAGTTCCTCATATTCTGCTTCCAGCAAAGCGTAGGCGTCCAAAGCAGAAAGAGGATCGTATTCTTCATTTGACGAATCGATTGCCTTAACTGCATCAGCGAACGCGCCCGTACGCTCAAGATCGGTCTGCAACAATTCGAGATCGGTCAACCTGGCAAGAGACGAATACAACTCATCTGCGCTTGTGGTGCCATTTAAAAGTGTTGTTGCCAACGTACCATACTGCTCAAGCAGTTCGGTGATATTTATACCCTCTTCGCTTAGACGCATAAGCGCAGCATAAAATGCGCTGGCTCGATCCTCTGCTACAGATACCTCCGCAATTACATCGCGCATGGCATTTGTCCACTGAGTGGTTTGCTGTTTCAGGCCAGCCGCGGTGTTCTGGAAGTACTCCTGCCACGCGTCTTTTCCTGCTGCTGTTTCAGCCTGCTTCAGGCTTGTTATTGCGGCTTCAAAGTCTGCGGCTGTGGCTGTTCCTTGGTGCAGCTTGTCAATCAAAGCAGGCATTGCGGCCGTAATTGCTTCGATCGCTTCGGCAGACATCGCTTCAAAAGCATTGGTCACGCTTTCCTGTCCGCTTCCAGAAAGTCCAATCATGGATTTTAGGCCTGCTGTTGCCTCATTTCTCGCCAGTGAATCAGCATGCAGGGATTGATAGGCAGCGGCAATCTTGCTGGTTTCGGCCTGAGCGTCATACACCGCCTGTCGCATAGTGTCAATGATACCATCCATGCCTGTGGTGATCCGCCCATCTGCATCCATAATGGTTGTATCAATCCCATTAAACATGGTAAAAAACGCTTCGACAAATGCCTGCGCTTGTGCCAGAACTTCTTCCTGCGTGCCGTCCGGAATCAACAGCCGCGCCCAATCTTCAGCATATTGGTACAGCCCCTTTCCTCTTGGCGAAAGAAGCTCCGACCATAGCGCCGAGCCATTCAGCTCTGCCATATCGCGTTTAGCCACTTTGAGAGCGTCTTCAAGTCGGGCTGATTCAAACAGTTCTGCCCACGGATTTATTGCCTCAGCAATGCCTTCTTTCCACCCATCCAAAAGCATTCCGGTAGATGTGTCGACATACTCCGCAATCCCTGGGTAGGTATCATATAACCCTTCCAAGAGTTCTTCGCCGATCTTGACAATCTCCGCTTCATCGGAAATGCCAAGTTCTTTCGCCATTTCCTGCGCACTTTCCATCACTGCAGCATGCAGATTGGTAAGCTGTCCTTCCGCTGTCCCAAGCTGTTTCAATACGATGGCAAAGCCATTAGCCTCTTCCCGTGCCATCGCTAACCCCTTGTAAATATCCGTCGTATTCATTGAAGCCAGCGCCTCAACGGCTGTCTCAGCCTCTTTTCGAACAGTCTGCAAGCTCTCTGCAGTCAGTTTCGGTAGCAAAGGTAGCGGTTCCTGACCCACTTCTCTCAGTTCGTTGTAGGAGGAAAGAATCTCATTGATCTGCTCTATCAGGCTGTTCGCAATATCAAGATCCGGCTGTGCGCTCTTCATCTCTGCTTCGTACTGATCCAAAAGGCCATGAAGCCGAGGATTGTCTTGCACGATGCTGTACAGTTCTTCCTGCTTTGATTTCAGCTCGGCCGCGATTGCAGTAAGTTGTTCCGAAGTAATCGCCGCTTCCTTATCGACCGCAGAAATCGTATCCTCAAAGTATCCTTCAAGAATGGTTTGGAAATACTCGGGCATATCCGTCGTTTTAGGGCCTTCAACAAACACATGGAGACTCTCTGCAACTGCCTGCCATGCAGCATCCAGCTGATCAGCTGCATTTGCACTACTTTCCTGTGCTGACAATCCCAAATGGTCAAGCGCTGCAACCAGATCATTAGTCCAGACAAACCAGCCATCCACCAGAGACATCTACTGATCATCAATTTCTGCCCAGTACATTTGTTCCTGAATATGGTCTATGTTCGAGAATTCAAGGATTTTACCGCTCACATAGGTGGGAAAATCGGTATACTGCGCAGCATCGCTCTCAAGAAACTTTTGATATTCATGCCACAGTTTTTCATTGTTCCGTGCGTCTTCAAGCGCTTTCTGTGCCTCTGTTACACCTGATATATCCTTAAAGGAGGCCGCTGCCTCCTCACGCTTGAGATTGTTGATTCGCTGCTCCATTTCCGACAAATAGCCGTTTACTTCACGGATAGCATCCCCCTGCTGTACGAAACTACCAGTTGAATCTGTCAAGGCTTCACGAAGTATCATGGAACTGCTTGCGAGACGTTCGAGGATCGTATTCATTCGCACTGACTCTTCCTCAGTGCGGTTTGTAATCGCCGCCAGCGTTTCATACTCAGAAGCTAATTGTGCAACTTCATCGCGGTGTCCGGTCAGGGTTGAGATCTGCCGTGAGTAATCAATTGGCTCAGCTGCCTGTGCTATACTTCCGGTGGCAAGTGTAACAAGCGAGGCTACCGCACCGATCGTGGCGAGAATCGCCCCTGCCGTGCCGCCGGACAAGGCGCTGAGAATGCCTCCACCAGCTTTCTATACCGAATAGGCCGTCTTAATCGCTGTACTCAGCTTATAAACCACAGCAATTAAAGCTGTTACAGAAGCAATGATCACTGAAAGTTTCAAATTCCATCCATCCATTGCTTCCGTGCCGGCTGTAAACGTTTCAACCAGGCCAGCCATTCCTTCATAGAAATCCTTCATCCATTCGGCATCCAAAAGCGAATAGAATGACTGCAGGGCCGCAACCAGGCGATTTTGCGACGCTGTTACTGATTCCTGCCAGATCGTATACTTCTGAGAAGCTGTTCCAGCAGCATCCAGTGCACCGGCATATAATTCATATGCTCGGCTACCGCCCTCGACCCCCTTGGCCATGTCATTCATCAGGGCAAGAAAGGAGTTTTGTTGTCGGGTGCCCGCCATCGTCGTAGCAATATAACTTTGCTGTTTAGCATCCAACATGTCCCATTGAGCAGCAACATCATCGAAAATATCCGACATATCCCGCCAATTGCCTTCGCTGTCCAGAAGCATGACATTGATAGTTCCAAGCGCTTTGGCTACATCATTGAGTTTTGTCTCATCTTCTTCTGAAAAGCCTTTTTGCTTTATTGAATGCTAACGTGCCATAATCGAGTTAAGTGACGTGCCAATAACTTCCGGCGCCTGCCTCGTCTGCTCAGAAATCGTGGCAATATATGCACCCAGCCATTCAAACGTCAAGCCAAACTCCATTGCTGAGGCACTGGCCTTTTGCATGGCGATACCAATTTCATCAGGTCCCGATGCTGAAGCATCGCCAAGATAAGCGAAAACATCTGCTACTCGCTGAGCTGAAACTCCCATGGTGTTGGTAGCGGCTGTAATCAGCGTCGCCGCTTCATCAAACTCCATAGCGGAAATCTTCGCATATTGGATGGTTGCTTCGAGGCGGCGGTTAACTTCTTCTTCAGACAAGCCTTGACGCCAGAATTCAACTGCAGCTGTTGCGATCTCCGTCGCTGATACATTCATCTCTCTGGCCTACGTACGGTACTGCTGTCCCATTCGGTTTACGTCAGCCTGCGATTTGCCGGTAACAATACGGATTTCATTCAGCTTGTCGTAATATTGCTGGGCAAAATCTATGGCATTATCCCACAAAGAAGATAATCCCCGCAGAACAAGCATGGTTGATGCCATCTGCAAAAGTCTTTCTGCGACGCGATTCAGTGTGCCGTCTAGCTTGGCAGCGCCATCATTTATGCCATTGAGTGTTTTTTGATGTGTTGCTTCGGCATTCTTTGCTTTCTCGATGATATCGAGAATACGCTTGCGAATGCTTTCTTCCAGGCTAAGCGAAGCCACCTTCTGCTCAACGCTGCTTATCTCCCCAAGCGCGGCTTTCGCACTCTGGTTCCAATAAGTCTGTCCAACCTGATTTCCGTTTTTCACAGCCGCACTATATTGGCGGTAGCTGTTCGTTAGCTGTTTGTATGCCTGTTCAACGCAATTCAACTCCGCCATTCCTGAAGCTGCATACTTAGCTGCCGCTTCATTCACACTAAGCATTTTTTCCTGCTGTGCGGCTTGCGCTGCTGCATACTTGGCACCTAAAGCTGCCTCTTGCGCAGAAAGCTGAATGAGTTTTGAGCGGGAAATCGCCTGCTGGTCGAGTAGGCTTATCATCTGATTGTTGGCATCAATTAAGCGGCCAATATCTGCAATTTGACTTTCCAGATCAGCCGCCGCAACCGTTCCAGATTGCTAGGTTAGGCGCTTTGTCTTAAGAGCATAGATCCTCTTGAGGTATTCGGCCTGTTCTTGATAGAGCTTATTGGCATACTGTATGTCCTTGCTGAGCGTTGATTCTACAGACATGGTTCTGTGGAGAAGCTGTCCATTTTTATATACTTCCGTAATGCTCCTGCCTAAATCGTCATATCCCTTACGGGTCTGAGTGAGGTTTCCGTCTGCGTTCAACTTCTGTGTAACCGAGAGAAGAGCTTGGATCTCTGATGCTGCTTTCTTAAGCCCGCTTACCATCTGGTTCCCGGACTGCGTCGTCTGACTGGCTGCTTTTTGAATCTCTTCCTTATAGCACGATAGCATGGTTCGAATCTGCTTCTCAACCACGTCGCTCACATTTAGGTTTATCCCGGTGCTAATAGATTTCTAAAGCGCGTTTGAATCCGCTACATCTTTTTTCAAACGAGAAAGATCCAGATACTATGTTCCGACCAGTTTATTCTGCGCTTGGGCCAACGTCTCACCACCTCGTAACACAGCAAGACGGGATTGCCTTATTTTGCAATCCCGCCTACTCCATTTTGATTCCATGCACCATATTCAACTTCGTTTTGATAACGTAGAAAGTTTAGCTCTGCACCATCATCCAGAAGATAGCTGCCTTTTCCCAATAAAAATTTATAAAAGGCACTTGACTTTAGAGCAATCACTGCCTGACTCTCGGGCAAATGATATACCTCGCTGATTTTCCTGATGATCTCTTGCCCTTGTGTTTCGATCAAAAGGCTTTTATCCATAGAATCACTTCCCGCTTGTTCCTGTTTTCAACAGTATAACTGAGGAAGCGACGTTCGTCAATTCTCTGCATTGCTCTCAGGATAGGCTTTCCGTGCCAAAGGCACACCAGTATAAAGGGCAGGGGACCGATGCAGTACTCCCAGCATCTCAATGAGTTTGGAATTCAATCCTTCCGCCTTGCTAATCGTTTCTGTCAGCGATTCGGTGCCCAGCAATCCTTTCAGCAGCTTGCCAATCTAATGTTCCAGCGCATGCTTACGCTCAAAACTGCACTTTGCAGCATCTACGATCCGACAGGCGATTCTATCCACTTGCGCCAGATCCTCAGCCACCACCTCAACAATCTGAGGCCATAGTTCATAAGAGGCAACTGCGTCATAAACCTCATACCTTCCCTGCGGAGTATCGCTTTCCTTCAGATCAATATCCGTATAGTATCTCAAAATCAGAAAAGAACGAATCAGCTCCGCATTATAGCCCTCATAGGCAATCCCGCCTTCTTCATCAAATACTATAGCTGCAGCAGCATAGTCCTACGCCATTTGCTCCTTCTCCTCCCATGGCAGAATACGACGGATTCGAATCGTCCCATCTGCCGTTTGAAGCGGAATCTGATATTTGAATGCATCCTGATTCACTTTCATTTGCTCACTCCTCCCAAAATTGTAATCTTGGAACGACCGATGAAGCTGGCTATGTTGTTCATAGCTTGAACACCTCTGTGTGTATCGGAGATATTGAAAGGATTGCTCTTTTCAATCATATCCCAGCTTTTCTCGCAAAAAGCATTGCCTGCATAATTGGAAATCGCCTCAAAGTGGAGTTTATAGCCTAGTTCCATGAGCACATCGTTGAAGAAGACATAACTCATATTGTTGATTTGTTCTTCATCGGCAATCCCCAAATATACGGCTACCATTGCGACAGCACGATCAAGTGTCACCCCTTTCTCGCCGTCTGCAGGTTTTTTTGCTTTTGCTCCTTCTCGTCGATTCGATTTACCCGTCGAAAGATAGAAAGCATCTGTTCGATGACTCCTGTATCCATGATATCATAGTATTTTTGAATCAATTCGGCATCATCGGTTACAGCGATCAGCCAATCCATGAGGGCCTTGTCTCCGTCCCTGTTATCCCCAAATGCTCCTGCTTCCATTGCCAGAACATCTACAAGCGGATATAGCTCCAGGATTTTATAAAAAGCTGCAGTCCGATTACGTTGGTATCGCAATTTAGTAGGCTTAATCTCCACCAGAGTTTCGCCGATGATGATGCTGTTTTCGGGGCTGCCCACTTGGGGCAGCCCCTTTGCATCCTGTACAGCAGAAGGGAGTTCCTTACGCTTCTCTGCCATCGTCAGCCTCCGTATTCTCTGCGGCCAAGATTTCAAATTCCGCCTCCCAGTTCTGGAGCAGATTCATTTCCCTGACAGCTGCTTCGATCATCGCGATATCCACTTTTACCCCTCTGCGTTCGAGTTCCTCCTGAACATATTCCAGTTTAGCTGCGCCCTGTCCCGCACCGAACACTTGCTCAGCTGCGTAAACAAATACACGGACGGTTGCCAGAATGTAGTTTTGCTGCTCTTGCGTCGTTCTGCATTTCAGCCAAGGAATTAATCGAGCTGTGACCAAGGTTGCCAGCAAGCCAAGCTAAGCCAGCAGAATGGGAGTCAAATCAATCATCTCCATGTTTGTACCTCCTCTCAGATCCATCCTATATGTTTCTGTCCATCAGGTACTACGGTCTATCAGGTCCAGGAAACCGTTGCGCCCTCAGTGGGCGTTGTGACGATCGAGCCGTTGGCATCCAGAGGCTCATAATACAGATCGTACATCTTTTCGTCCGCGCGCTTCGGATCAATAGCTGAGAAGGTCACACTGTTGGTCGTGGCACTCTTATACGAGTTGTCAAAACCCGGTAGCGCAGTCACACGCACACGAGGAATGTAAAGATGCAGCCACCCCTTAATGGAGCTTTCGGTGCAGTCCGTACCGCTGGAATAAACCGGCCAGTGCGCGTACAAGCTTCCCTTTGCAGTCGTAGAGTTGGTTTTGATCGTAGCCACTGAAGCAGCATTTACCCTGCGCCGATAAGCTACACGCAAGGTATCGCCTGCCGAGACATCTCCTTCAAAAAACGTTACAGTCGTAGACGGCGTACCTTCACTGACCACGGCGACGGTGAATTTTCCCGTAGCAGCCTCCGTAGCAGCTTCAAAGCCGTTGATGCGCACGCTTCCAGTCTGCGTTTCATAGGGGATGGTAATCGTCAGGTCATCCGAAACCTCATAGAGCTTGCTTTCCAGCGTAGCCACATCTGCTTTCTTCATTGCTACAGCATTAGCCATAGCAAACATATCCAGCGAGAATTGTGAACTGGCGAAGGTGAACTCCTACGCTTTATCCGTTTCAATAAATGCCAGTGGGTAGTTGCCCTGGCCTCCGGTAATGCTAAGTGTGTTATTGGTGGCCGCCATGTTTGCGGTGCTTACTTCATAGTAAGAAAACACCGCACCATCACAGCGTTCAAAGTCCTAGTTGGGGTTATCAGCAATATAACCTGCAACTTGATCAATATACTGCATCATGTGCCTCACTCCTTATTTCAGTCATCTTGAGGATTAATAACAATTACTTCCCGTCCCATTTTTCGGGCATAGCTGATTGTATATTCTGTTCCGCCTCCCTGACCGTCATAGACGGCAATCAGGCAATCGGCATAGTCAACCAGATATCGGTTGCGTTTGTGCATGCATCCTCTAGTATAGTGCTCGCTCACATGAACAATTCTATCCGCGGAAGACAGTAGATGATAGTATCGTTTCTGGTCCGCTTCGTTCCACGATACTGCCTGCTTCACATATGGAACAATTGCCCATAGCTGTATTTTCCCATGCGGAAACACTTCCCGTAATTGCAGTACCGTTTCTGCAGCCCACATATCTGTTCCTCTTGCCATACCTGTCAAGAACGTCGTCACGCCTCGGCGAGTCATACGCAATGTTTCGCAAAACAGCTTTTGCTTCAGCAATTTACACTTTGGGTTTTCTTCATCCGCTCCAAAAGGCAGTTTTTCAGGTCTGTGACCGGTGAATGCGCATGCTTTCATTGTTTATCTCCCTTCAAAAACATCATGTTTGCAATGTATGCATTGCAATTCTACTTGCTCTTACTTTTAAAATCAAGGTTAGTTGCAAGACTATCATTGCAAACGTCGTTTGGCAGGGGGGAGCAGCTGTGAAACTTCGTCAGGATGAAAATATCGGCCGCAACATCCGTGCAATGCGTATTGCTTCTCACATGACGCAAGAGCAAGTAGTCGCAAAGCTGCAACTCGCCGGCTGCGATATTTCTCGAAGTATCTATTCCCAAATTGAAAGTGGCACATACAATATCCGCATCAGTCAACTGGTTGCCCTAAAAAATCTATTTCATGTTGAATACAATGACTTTTTTTCTGGATTGGACGATAACGTGTGATTCGTGAAAAGTATTTCTAATAGAGTACTATTTCAGTACATGCCATATACGTTTTCCACGTACTATTTTACGTTATTTGCTCATTTTAATCAACGTCCATTGCTCTCATAATAGTAGCAGAAAACGTAGGTTATGAGGCTATGGCATGGAGAATTGGAAGTATGACCCGAAAGCGGTTGGTGAGCGCATCCGCCGCAGGAGAACCGAACTTGGTCTGACGCAGGCACAACTGGCAGAGCAGCTCGACCGATCAACAAAATTCTGCGCTGACATTGAGCGTGGAACATGTGGTATGTCTATTAACACACTTATGCAATTCAGTTGTGCGCTTCAGCTTTCGCCTTCCACACTTTTGATGGGAAGTTCATTGCCCTTTGCTACCGGCGTGGATTCTGTTCAACAAATCATGAATGCATTGGCAGAATGTACCGAAGAACAGAAGCAGAACATTTTGCAAACGATTCGTTTATTTACCAAACGAGGTTGACGGTTATGAGGTTTGTTTATAGGAAAAGACAGTGTGAAACCTTCGATAACCGACTGTCTTTGCCCCCAAATGATAATCGTCTTCCCAGGTAAAGCGCAGACCGCAAACATATGGTGAACCAGTCAGTAGTTCTTTTAGCCGCTGACTGATTTTTTTGTCCCTGCGGCAAAGTCGATCGGTAGAGATGTTGTAGAGACTGTCCTCCTTCACGTAAATGTCAAACTCTAAATACTTCTTTGTGATATGGGGGTCGTTGTTCAGTTTCGACCCTTCTGTCTCATAATAGACCACACGGACTTTCTCATCTGTCATAATTACGTCCGGCATGGCGTCCTCTACGAAATACCGACTAATAAAAGCACGGATGTCTTTTTGCTCCTTTATAGGGATGAGTAGAAGATTTCGGAGTTCCGCATCCGAAAAGATCACATTTCGCAACACATCATTCCAACAATCATGCCATGTATGAGTTTTGCGCATGCTGTACCACCTCACCCCTCACGGACATACACATTTCTATAGAACGTGCTGTCCGGTTCTGCAACAAAGGAGTTTTCCAGCCTGCTACCGAATCTAGTCTGCATCCTTCGCATTGCGTTCTCCACAAAGCGATTGCCGTGTTGATTGAATTCTTCCGGCAAATCGTATTCACTTTTTGCCCGTGAGGGATGCTTTCTGGCAAGTTCCTCATCCCATACGCTTCTGCCTGCAGGGCCTGCATGAATGGCTACTCCACCAGCTGCGCTACCAGAGCCTTCGTTGACCACCATGGCGCGCACCTCGTCTGCCTAGCCTGATGGAGAATATCCGAAATCTACGCTGATTCCGTCCGATGAAACGACGGTCGCCACATGTTCGAGGTTCGCAGCAATCTCCGCACGCCATGCAGACTTGCCCGGCGCGTCGCCGTGCAGCGTTCTGCCAACCTCGGCACGCATAATGGAGAGCAGCACGTCGCCCTCTGCGAGCAAGCCCTGTCTTGCGTTTTCGGTCAGCGCGGCCATCAGCGCGCCCTCATCGAGGAAAATTTCGTTACACCTTCCGTTCACCCGTCCTCACCCCCGGCCACCTTGCGCGCCATCAGGTTGATGATCCCGTAGGATGCGTTCATATCAATCTCCGTTCCCACCCAGTTGACCACGCGGTAGCGGGAACCGTAGAGCAAGAATTCATCACCGAGGCGGATTGCTTTCGTCGCATCGTTGTACTGCACCTGTACGTTGAGCAGATGATCCGCGCTAATGCCCGGCGTGTTGTAACTGGCCGCGTAGTCCGGGCGGCCGGTGTACTCGCTGAATACACATGGAATCGCTGGTGCGATCATTGCGTTGTGTGCTTCTTCCAGCAAATAGCCCCGCTCGTCCAACACCTCATCCACATGTCGGGTAAATTCCAATAACGCATTGCAGTCTACAGCCTGCGTAGATTGGTTGTTGGGATGCCGCTGCACCGTCCAGTTCAGCATGAAGATAGAGCCATCCTCACGGATCACGATGTCGCCTTTGCGGATAGGTACCGCATAGCTGGTCTTAAAATTGCTGCTGGCGTCGCTGTTTCCGACCTTGGATTTCCATTCAATGGAGAACAGCATGGCGCGCAGCTTGACCGGCTGGTATCCCTCCTGCAAGCGCGCGTACCAGTCACGCACCAGCTCAAAGTTCCAATTTATATTTGGCACATCCGTGTCCAGCCAGTCAATGAAGTCCTGTTCAAGTGACGTTGGAATATAGAACTTCATTCCCATCACCCCTTATAACAGCGTATAACGGGTCATCTTGTAATACAGCACCCGTTGTCGTGCTGCCTATTCGGCGATGGTCTGACTGATATTCGCATACGGTTTATCGGCATTGGTGATGGTCATCGCATCGGTGGAATAGCCGATGATCCGGTTGACGTCCGACTGAACGCGTCGGTAAAAGGAAATCTCAGCGGTCGTCAGTACGTACTCGTACTCATCCGCATTCAGTTCCGGCACATCGTCCACGTCGCACTGGGTATACCGACCGGTCATGACGTACAGGTGCCTCACAGCCTGTCGCGCGATCTCCAGATAGTCCGCTTCAATCATCTCCACGGGTGTTTGTTGCCATTGTGTGCGCTGTTGTAGCTCCGTCGCCAGCTGCGTAAGATCCATCATGGAGGCTCACCTCATTCCTCGCGGATAAATTCGCGATTCGGCATGCGCTCCTTTAAGAGTTGCAGCTTACTTGCCGGCAGATCCATCTCCACAGCCACGTCGCAGATTGCGTCCAATAGATATGGTTCCCGGATGCCGTCCAGCCAGGCCTTGACCTGTGGCGCGCGCTGGCTCAGGTGTTTGCGAATCGCCTCTGCATCCAGAGACTCCACCTGAGCGCCTTCGACAAATCCAAGCTGTGTGGCCAACGTCCGATCCTCCAGTCGCAGCTGCTTTTCTCCTTCAAACAGCGTCGGTGCAATGCTCGCCAGATACTCGATCTCATCGCGTGTCAGCAATGCAAAGCTACCTGGTTTAATCGTATATTCCAAGCCATTTTGTAAAGCAAGGCCGATGCTGTACTTGCGCTGGTTGTAAACCCTCGTCTTGTCCACGTCCTCACCTCCCCGGAAGGCGGCACTGGCCGCCTTCCGTCTTTGTCATTATCATCAGTTCGAGCTGTCCACGTACACGCTCATCGCCGGCGTCTTGCCCGTAACCACGCCTGCGCCAAACCACTGATCCAGGCGAACCTCATAGGCAAGGTCGTCGATGTTTGTGCTTTCGGTAGACTGGACGTCGCCCTCGTAGAGCACCTTCAGCGGGCGCATATCTGCGCTGGCGGCAGAGGGCAGGATGTACAGGCGCTTGGTGTCGATGACCGGCGTCATGTTATCGCTCAGATACGGGTTGACGAGGTTGATCACCTTCGCGCCATAGTACACACCGATTACGCCCGTGTGGATCACCTCATCGATGATCGAAGGCGAGAACTGCTGTGTGCTCGTTGCCGCGGTAAAGCCCGTCTGATCCGCCAGTTTGGAAATGATAGCGATATCGCCCAGCAACGCCACCGCGCCCGTGCGCATCCAGTGCTGGATCTGCGGGTTCAATGCCGTCTTGACAATACCGGAACCGGTCGCGTAAAACGGTGCGGTCCAGCTGGATGCCGCGGCATTAAGCACCTGCTGAATGTACTGAATCTGCTTGACGTGCATCTCATAGGAGGCATCGCGGATCAGGTCGGCCATCTGCACTCTGCCGGTGCGCAGTTCGTAGACGTTGATAACCGGCCGGGCAGATACGGCAACTGTATCCAGCGTGACCTGCTTGTGCGCGATCTTGCTGCGCGCTGGTGTCGCGCCCTTGGCCTGAATGAACGCGGTGACGCCTTCCAGTTTCGTTCGAAAAGCGGCCTTCTCGCCATAACCGACGCGCTTTACATCCGCCACATGCGTGAGCCAGTCGGTCTGCGGCTTGATCATCTCGTTGACCGTATAGCCCACCAGCTGCGCAATCTGATACTTGTTGTGCGGGGTGGGATCCGAGGCCAGCTCCGCGATCTACTTCGCGGCCTTCTCAGCCTGGTCGGAATCCACTTTTTCACCCTGCGCCTGTGCGACGATCAGCTTGACCAGCTTGCTGTCGCTTCGGATTTCAATCGGATTCATATCGGTTTCCTCCCTTCATCAGCCGCCGACTTGCGCGGTATACTTGGCGACCGTGCCGCCTGCGGCAGGCTGTACGCTGTCGCCAACAGCCAGCGTTGCGTACAGTTCCGAGCTCACCGTCATGATGACCTGTTCGCCCGGCAGCAGCCGCTTCATGCGCACATTCTTGTCGGCAGCCAGCGTGTAGTCCGCTTCGTTCCACTCCGCGCTTTCGTCGACTTCCCACTCGTTCTCGACAAAATACACCTCATCCGCGCCTGCGCTGACCACATTCAAGCGCAGCGCGGAATTGCCCCAGAGTTCCGTCTTTTCCTCAACGCGCAGAATTGTATCCTTGACGGCGGTAACTTTCTTCACACCGTTCGAGGTGATCTCAGCAAACACGCCATTGGTCAGCGCCTCGCCCGACAGATTAGCGCCGTCGTAGACGTGGCCCATCAGCTTCGTCACATATCCAGCCATACTCTTCAGCCTCCCTTTTCAAGTCCTGCTCAACAGGTCGTCATACTCACCCTTCGCGGGGATGCCCGCGCTCATGGCATAGGCAGCGACCACCGGTTTAGCCGTGGGCTTTTCCTCCCTGAGCGCTTCAGCGACCAGCGCGGCATAGTCCGCCTTCCGGATGGCCTCGGCCACAGCTTCCGCCTGAACGTCCAGCCCCTGCGCTTCGGCAAAGCGGGTCAGTTCCTGCTGCTTTGCCGCCAGTTCGGCCGCTGCCCTGTCCGCACGTAGCTGCTCGACCTCCGCCTGGAAGGGCGTAAGCTCCGTCACCTTTGCCTCCAGTTCTGCGATGCGGGCGTCCCTTTGAGCCATCTGCTCGTTGGCGGAGGCCAGCGCAGCCTCGGCCTGTTCGCGCTGTCGTTTTTCCTCCTCCAGTTCTTCTTCCTTTTTGCGCATTTCTTCATCGTTTTCGCTCTGCTGCTCGGCCAGCATCATTTTGGCCTCCAGCTCTGCGATCTTCTTATCCTTTTCATCCATGACTTCCTCATCCTTTCCTTCATCAGTTTCAGCCACGAGCATCAGCGCCGTCGCTTCGGGATAAGCCGGCGTCGATACCACCGCCATGCCAATCAACTCGTTGCCCTCCACCGCGTCGATCACGGTCATGCCGTCAACTTCCGCAAGACAGGCGACCTCGATTTCAAACGAGAATGCCAACGTGCCGGCCTCGTACATCCGCAGGATCGTCTCGCACAGCCGCAGGTCGCGTTTGGGAATGCGCGCTTCGCCGATCAGGCTGACGCCGAATTCGTCCGTTGCCCTGGCAAAAGAAAAGAACGAGCCGATCTGCTCGCTCTGAAACTGGCCGGTTTGAGAATCCAGCATATGTGTCAGCCCCGTCGTGTCGCCGCGTCGCAGGCGATAGGCGTCGGCGCACTAGGGCAGGCAGGTATACCTGCCGCAGTTAGCGACGATATTGTCAATAAACGCCTCGCTCACCGCATAACCATTGCGGTTGGGGCGGGTGGAAAACATCCGCATCTATACCGACATGTAGATGTCGTTGGACTGCGCCTGCGCCATTTCCACCTGCGAGGCATAAAAGGTTACTCTTTGCATGTTTCACTTCCTTCACAGGCTGCCCTCGGGATTCGATGGTTTGGGCTGTTTTCCCGTCTGCGACTTGAGCGGATCCGACGATCTCTCTCCGTCGTCCATTTCCGGCCGACCCTGCTTGCCCTCGCCACTGTTGGATGCATCCTGAGCGGCAGGGTTTCCGATCGGCGACGTCACGGGTTTCTCCGCCTTTTTGCGTTCCATTTCCTGATCCATATCGTAGCCGTGGGTTTGCAGCATGGTACGCGTGGAGATCACACCCTTTTGCCAGAGATCTCGGCATACTTCCTGGAACTTCTGACTGTCGGTCAGGTCCACGGGCGGGAAAGTAAATTGCGGAATGTTTCCCGGCGCACTATGCGTAATGCTGCCATGTTTACCATTTAATCGCTCGTTAACGCGGTTCATAAGTTCGCAGAAATCATCCCGCGCCTGCTTGATGCGCATTGCAGCTGTCTGCATGCTGACCTGCGCACTGGCAAAGTTGCTCCCATCCTCGGCGCGACCGGAAACGATGATCCCTGATATACCGCCTGCCGAAAGAATTTCCGCATTTACATCCCGGTATTTATCGTCCGAGAACATCTCGTTGAGATCAGGTTGGATCACTTCTGCCTTGCACAGGTGATTGGTTGTCGCCAATGCTGCCCCTGTCATTGCCCGTCGAAACAGCGCGTTTACTGCGTTCAGTTGCGTAATGTCCGGCATGATATCGGATTTGCTGTCACCATAGGTCACATGCACAAACGAGTGAGCGCCCAGGTTTAAAAGCGAGGATTCGTACTGTGCTATCTAAGCCTTGCGGCGAAACGCTGCCAGACAGGTCGCTACCATGGGGATTGCATAGCGCATCCAATCCTCCTTGAGCGACTGCATCACAAAGGTGTTTTCAGGGTTCATCTGCACCCAGTCCGACCCGCTGCTCAGCGCATCCGCCACCTCTGGAGGAAACCCCTCCAGACGCACCTCAAGGTCTTCATCCTCCAGGAAATCCTTGCGTGCCTTTATGCCCTGCTGCTTCATATCGTCCCGCACGGATTTACAGTTGAATTCCTATACTGGCTCGCCGCCGATCATTACATTGGCGATGCGAATCAGGTGTACCGGCAATGTGATGATGTTGCCATCCTCCATGAGGTAGCAATAGACGTTACCGTACTTAAAATACTGGTAAAAGATCGACCGCATCCGGTCTTTCAGATGGATGCGGTCATAGTAGTCCAGGTATTTTGCCTTCACCTGCTCGTTCGCGCCTACAAGCCGAAACTCACCCGAGAGAGCAAATGGCGTATACACGCCATTAATAATCCCTCGAAAGATAGGATCGGCATCTACAAAATAATCTGCCAGTTGAAACAGACTACTGATATTACCCTGCTTGTCACGCAGGATGCTGTCGTAGTCATAGTTGGCGAGATCTCCTGTGTAGGTGATAGCTCTATCGTTATAGGTCATAGTCGAGCGCGTTTCCTCTCTTGCGCCAACAGCGATCTCCGCCATCCTTGTTTTACCGGGCTCGTCTCTCGGCTGAGGGGTTTTTCTCTATTTCTCAAACCAGCCCATACAAATCTCCTCCGTCAAAATATCAGTTTCATGCGATCGGAATGCACAGTTGCTCACAACTTGCTCACTACACCAATCACCGCGTTCACTGGCTACAGAAGTTTTCGTTTGCGTTCTTCCTCCAGTTCCGCGATAAAACGAACCGCCATGGCAAGTGCGGAATAGCGGTCCTTGTGTTGATTGGTTCGGGCCACCTCGTAAAGCACGGTCCCGCCCGTGCCTGAACGCATGACAATATTGCCCATTTCGATCTGTAGTGCGTCACTTTCCAGATAGACTGCCTTTTCCGGGAGTGTCAGCTTACGCTCCTTTGCCATATCATCTTCGCTCTCTTCGTCGGTTGCCAATTCTGCAAAGCGCGAAGCCACCGGAAGTTCTAATGTCCTCTGTTCCTACGCAACACGCAGGCAGGAAACCAACTGCTGATTGATTTGTGCATTGGCCTTGACGCTGCGCAGCATTGGCACGGCGTTATGAATGATCGTACGTTCATCATCCAGCGTCCAGGGCGGGTATTCCTTGCCCTTTTCATCCGTCCATGGCTGCGCAAGGAACTGCGGGAATGCATCACCTAATCCGCGATGGTCAAACACAATGCGAACGACCCGTGGAAATCGAGCATACGTCCTGCGTACTTCCTCTGCCAGTGCATCCAGGCGCTTGCCGTGATATGAACGCATATACACCAGCTTTTTTAAATACATTCCGTTCTCCAACTCGATAAGCTTAACGATGCAAACCACCGCGTTATCTGCCGTACGATCACTGGATGTGGCGAGATCCACGCCCATAATGTAATCCGACGAGCTGTTTATCGGCTGAGCAAGTTCTACACGTTTGAGAATGCGGCATCCCTCTGTCAGATCGTAAGGGAACATACTGCCCGATTCTGCGCCTACAAAAACACTGCCGTATTCCATGGCAAACTTTGTTTCTGGTATCTTGCGCTGTTCAGATCGAAAAAAAGCCATGTCTGTAATCCCTACGCGTGCCGCACTGTGATAGTCCAATGCGCATGCAAAGCTTGTCGGATCTCCCTTAGAAAACTCCCTCAGTGCGGCCACAAACATGGCATAGAAGTAATTGCTTTTGAGACAAGCGGAAGTGATTGAGATTGTCTTACTGGCATAGTCAACAATGCCGCGCTGATGGCATATGTCGCGCTTGGTGTTCTTCACCGGAGCGATAACGGCATCCTAATCGTCCGATTTCACTTCAGGACTCTCATCAACGACGACAATCTTTGCACGGTTGCCTCGCATGGTACCCACCGAAAAGCTCTCTATCTTGGATCCGTTTTTCAGTGTACATATGCCTTTGTTGCGAGAAAGCTGCACTGGTCTATGACCATCACATTGGATCTCACGCATGATCTCCGGGTTGCGGATGAAGTAGTCCTGTATTTTCTTGACGATCAGCGTCGCTTGCTCCGCTGTTCCAGACACTACGGCGATCAGGCTGCCAGGATAGAGTACGCCAATAGCAAGGCAACACAGCGCCGTCAGCCACGTCTTGCCATAACCACGGCTCTTAACCACCATGAGCGTATCCGCGTTGCCAAATTGACGCGCAACAACTTGCTGCGTATCCTTGAGCTTAATACCAAAATAGTGCTGGATAAATACATCCTAATGCGTGCGCCAGAAATGGATTTGCATGGCCCACAGCTTTACATTGCGGATATCCCGAATTTGCGTGATCGTCACATAACCACCTGCTCAAGTCCGACAGCTGCCACGGTATGTCTGAAATCCTCAACAATCTTGTCGATATCATCTGGCGGGAAGCTCACAGGCGGCATGTCCAACTCCCCACTCATCTCGATCTTCGTCACAATCGCTCCCAAAGAACCCAAACCTGCCATATCACCAGGTTTGCGCTTGCATGCAGCAAAGTTTGCGCTCTTACTCAGATTATCGAAAATCGCTTGTGCCTTCTCCCACTCAGCAACACTGGACTACCCTTGCCGCATCCGATTGTATTTAATGTCTGCATCCAACGACGCCTTTGCTGCCTTACGAGCATAATCCTGGATATTTTGATTATCCAGCACAAAGCCTTCTTCCAGACGGGCATAGTAATCGTCCAGATAATCAATCTCCCGCTGAGTATAATAACCGTTCCACACTCTGGAATATAACTGTTTTTCAGCTTTCTCCTGCGGAAGACTGGTCTCATCTTCTCCCTTGTCTGCTATTGAAAGAGGACCGTATCCGCCTTCTTCAGTCATATTAGAGACATATCCATATAGGTTTTCAAGATTCATGACGCTAAAAAACGCTCGAACAATCGCTCGGTTTTCCACGGCTTTTCGTCTCTCGCTCGATACATGGACGTCCAAATAAACCGGATCATTTGCAAGGGAATACCTGGCTTTCTTTTCTGCTGCATCATATAGATCACTTGACCAGCGGCGATTATTATACCAACAATATGCCTGCAGCGATTCTCTGTCTGTACAATGCTTTATTGCGCATTCGCGGCACCACGCATCGTGAAACGATTGGCAGTCCCATCCGCGGTTGGCATAAAACTCATTTAGAGGCTTGACTTTTCCGCAGCGTACGCACAATTTGCTGGGGATGCGTTTTTCTTTCCGTCTCGAACGCGTGCTTTCAGCTGCCATCCGCTTCACCTCCCAGGACGATCGGGTAAGAACAGCGGCGTCCATAACCACGCTCAATCACAAACGCCAGTGCACCCGGCTGTCCGCCGTATCCCTATCGCTGCGCATAATCATCCATGCCGCAGAGACTTGGCACACGTAAGATCACAGCGTTTCCAGAATCAGTATAACCAGAAATCATTTCTCGCTCTCGATGCTTATGTCCACAGATCATAAAATCAATCCGCTCATTGTACAGCTACATTGCCTGCTTTGCTGCTTCTTCCATTGTCCGCGTGTCTGTATCATGGGACAAAAGAATGGTATACCCCTGTACCCTAACCAACTTCCTTTTACCTGCCTGTTCGTCAACTCTGACTGACTGTACACTTCGCAACCGTTCCGCCATATGCCATAAAATGATTTTTTCCAGGTTTTCATTTTCAAACTCGCCGCGCCGGCTGCCCAGCGGACGAATTTCGGAATGGTTTCCATCAACGCCATAGACCTCAATATCAGCATCTGCGGCAAGTGTACCAATCCAACGAGCCATGTATTCCGAAAATCTCATACAGCTTTCCACTACTCCCCAACGCAGCCTCATGAGTTGATTTGCCCGGAGCATACCGTCCAGCGCGTCACCACATAGCAGTAGCACGATACGCTCAATTTTCTCTTTTTTCAAAATCAACCGCGTCTGTGTCAGCAGGTCGGCCATACGAGCCTCAAAAATCGCAGGATTGTACGCATTGATCACTTCCTCTTTCAAGCCACGAATCGTCCACTCAGCGCCATAATGACAATCCGCAATGCATACAACCAGTGAACGGTGCGAATCTACATTGACGGTACGACCAGGAACGACCTGTATCGTTGGCATGTTCCGTGCGGCTTGAACAACCTCTTCTCTCAACGCCTCACTACGTGATTGCGCACGACGCGCCTCATTGATTTCATTTCTCAGATCCCTCAGTCGTTGCGGGTTATCCTTTTCTAGTTCCGACATGTCTGGGTATAACCGTAGCATCCCGGCATCCGATGCAAGCTTGATTCCTGCGCCCATTTTGCGTAGATGATCAGGATGCAGTCCCGAATCAAACAGTTCTGCAATTTCAGACCAGTCAAGATCAGATGCGCCGGTTACCTTGCTGTACATCTCGCGAACCTATTCCTGCTTGTCCATGCTGCGTAGCACCTCATTTCTTTTCGCATAATTGTACATATTCCGTATCCAGCAAACAGGCGGATTGATCTAAGAACATCACCGGCTTCCCGCCGCTTTCGACGATTAGCACCCTATCCATATCGTATAACTCGCCTTCACGCGTTTGCCGAGGCGCATACTGGACAGCCTGCTCAGATATACAAAATCGCCGTCCACCAAAAACGAAGCAGTTGTCTGTATCCACCGAGACAATATGAATTATACATCCGGGATGTCTTTCTCGGATGCTCTGCAATCGTTGAAAGCGAGTCTCACTTCCTCTTTTTTTCTGTTTCTTTCGTTCGCTTCGCCTTGGTACATGCGCATCAAGCCGATCTAAAAGGCATTGAAATCGCGCTTTCTCTTCAACAGCGTTTCCAAGTGAGTAGCTTCCAGCGTCCAGCAACCCACCTACCCAGGCTGGGCAGGAAGACACGCTGATTTCCCGCCCCCTGTGCTTCATTTCTTCGTGCTCCGTCAGCGTGTCTCCTGGGCCATCCCGCAAAAGAAGATACGCACAGCCATCCAAAAAACGCTTAATTCTCTGTTCAGCTGATCCTGGCTTCCAATCATCACTCATCCAGTGACGCAGGCAATATTGCATCCAGGGCCGCAGCTATATATCTTCCACGATCGCTTGCTTGGATTGGATCGGGTTATAAAAAATCGGCTTTCTTGTGCCGTTTGGCAAAATTATGTCGTATCTTGTGGCCATGGTATCTCCCCCCATAACGTATATGAACCGTTGAATCCACCTGTCAACATTTCGGGTGTTCTCGCAATCACTAGCGTCCCGTCCAAACAACAATCTCCACCCTAATTAATATATTAACCGAGATTTCTGCTTGTCAACATGGCCATTCTTAAGCTGCTCATCTGCAAAGCGTCTCCATTGTGCATTGTTGGCTGCAACAATCCGTCCGACCCCATCACGGAACAATCTGCAAACAGCCTGTCTCGAACACCCTCGTTCTTGAGCAATATCAGTTTCCGTATAGCCTTGCATGATCAAATGGACAACCCAACTCTGCTCCTCCGTCATTTCGCTTTGTTCTATCAGTCGGTCTAAATCCAGATAAGTGCAAAGGATTGGTTCAGCAATATCTGACACGCCGCTGGATTCCACCAAGCCGCTATATCCCAGACGAATCGCATAAGCTCTATCCAGCCTTATACGATGCTTGATCTATTCTCTAACAACCCTTTCTTCACTAAGTGGGACGTAATCCCACTCATGCAGGCCACGTCCTTCATTACGAGTTTCCATGTGTACAGATCCCATATTGATCACTCTCCTCAGATTTCATTCAGCTGTGCTGTCGTTTCCAACGAAGTCATCCATTCATATTTTTCTCTACGGCGATCATCTGCTGACAGAGAAGTCAGTCGCCTTATATCCGCCGCACAAATGAGGTTCCTATCCAGCAATTGATATGAAATTGAGCCATTTGGAAGCCTTTTTCGTGGCAGCCTGATGTGCCACAATTCTTTGCTAGGACAGCGGCTCCCAACGACGCTCGGGTTTTTCAAGCCAAGAATTCTTGCACATTCACATGCTGGATACAGAATGTTGCCACGATGTTCATACACGATCAGTTTTCCAAAGTTCGGATGATTGAGGACTCTGCCCGCACTTTCCTGATCAATACATTTGCCTTCCAACTGCTCCTCCATGTTCATGAAACCTTCTAACCAGTTCATATGTTCCTGCCATTCTACAGTCAAGAAATGCTGTTTTACTACCGACTGCGGTAGCAGCGTACAGATGGTTTCATGGTAACAGTGGTCAAAATTATGCATGAGATTCTGCAAGGTTACTCGTATGCTTGAGCATCGTGCATCTCCGCGCGGATGCGAAACAAGATATCTCCGACTCTCTGTGCGATATCCACCTTCGTGTTGGTACACTCTCTTTTCCTTCAGAACGGTTACGGTTTCTGCTTCCTCCAACTTCCTAAGTGCCTTTCGAATCGTCACGACGCTGATTCCGATTGTATCGGACAAACTCTTCATGGAAATCCGCTCATGTTTCATACGGTATCTCGCTAACAACAAAAATATCTAACGGCGTGCCGCTCGTGTCGGCTGTGCAAGGATTATTTCCATTTGGTTAGTATAAAGCTAAGTGCTTCCTCTTGAATAGCCGTTTCCAGCGTCATTGAATCGGTCTGAATAGGCCCATGCAATCAACTCATCTATATCTTGATATACCTGGCCAATGGTGGAGCGGATTAGGGAACGATCTTGCTCAGCATACCACTCTTCAAGCCGTTTACGGCAGATTTCTTCAGAACTTCCGTGCACACGCTCGTAAACAGCGATGTTGCGCATAATATTGTGACGCGTACCTTTTTGCACCAGCTTTGTTCCAAGACGTCGGCTTTCGGTAGACGACGTTGGAGCCTTTTCCCGAATTTGGGATGTTTTCATTACGTACTATGTTGGTTTCGAAAACGAAAAAGAAAAAAGTTTCTGCATTTCTCGGGAGTCAAGAGGTTCGATACTTAGCAGGTAATCAGGCTCACAGATCTCTTCCATCGAAGAGATCTCGATAAACCAACATACTTTCCCCGTTCTTGGATGAACTGACAAGGGCAACTTAATAGCAGCCTTGTCTGTTGGGCGAAACTCCACCTTCTTCTGATCCAGGCAGCATTCTTCTATGATATACCTGTACAGGTTAAACAGGATATCCGTCTTTATGGTATCGCCAAAAAACAGTTCGACATGGTATCCCTTGCTCCCACTGAAGGAGCCATAGATCTTCTGGGTCGGTATTCCCATTGTATTCTATCGCTCAGTCAGGTTCCTTGCCGTTTCCTAGCTGCCGTCATCCACATCAAAGCACATGAACTTGCTGCCCTGATTTCCCGCGAATACAGCGACAGCATATTTATGCTCCAAATGGTTGCGAAGTACATTATCGCTTAGGTAGCACCAGGAGCCGTCCTTATTTTTGGGTGTAATGATTCTTCCATTTGGCAGACACAGCACATAGCGTTGCCTGCACGAAATATAAAGCTCTATCTATTTTTTAAGGAGTGCCTCTTTATCGCACATCAAATACCCCCTTTTCTCAAAATGTACAACTCTGGACTGTCTACACAATACAGAAGCCTGCTTTTCTCCATATACAAGAGATGCAAAACCCCTAAAAACTTGCATTCTATAATTTCCAGTCAGCACCTTGTTATGGGTTTCCCATTTATATATAAAGGTGTAGTTCCTCAAGGGTGTAGTGAGTCAAATAATAATCATCTTCCAGGACAATAGATATCTTTAAACTATACTCATATCGGAGAATATCCCCGTCTACTAATGATACATAGGTTCTTTCATATCTAATTGCGCCTAATTCAGTTTCATCGTCTCTGAAAGATCGTCTCGCACCCACGGTATATTGCAGATGTATTTTCCCTCATTCTGCAATCAAATCCTGCATAATGTGCCATATTCCCGATATATCTTCGAACGATTTGCAATATATGCATGTGAAGATCATGACTTCTGGGCAATCAGATGATAAGAACTCAGATCGTATAGCCTTTTCTCTTCTGATATTCCCCGTTCAGTGCTGATGTTCCCTTATGCCGCATGTGCATAAAGCTCTGTGTCGAATGCGCTGAATTATGTCCAACGGCATTCAGACACCTGCGTCTTTGTCTGGCATTATATATAATGTAGAAATCCCTTTTTCAGGATGTCAGATGGCAGGCATAGGGGTTTTTCTGGCTTCAGTCCGTTTTCAGACGTAAAACAGGACATAATATAGCATTATGTCACGTTATTTTGACCTGTTTTTGTCGGTTTCCCATCTGCCAAACCACCATGCAAACAGCTTGCATAATGGGCGCATATTGGGCGGCAATGTGCGCAGCTTATTCGGGAAAACACGTCAAGCATTTTTACTTGACAATTCTTTTGATGAGCATATATCAAGCGCCTTTTTTTACCCCTTGTCTCTGCCGCTATTTTGCCCTTGCCTCGCGCGCGCACGCGTTATAGGGCAAAGCGCCCAACAAAAAAACCTGTCAACCCGGAAAATTGCACAATTTTTTTTGCGTTGTATCAGGGCGGATGTGCCTGATGGTTTGATAGCCCTAAAAAAACTGCTTCTAAAGAGCGCGAAAAACGCGCTTTTTTCGTGCTGTCTGCCCTTGCCAAGCATCAAAAAATTCCCGTGCTATGCTTGACCTGCCGAAAGGCGCGGCGACAAACCACGACGGACGGCAGGAACACGGAACCCCACGACGACGAACAGGAGGGATGCATGTACGAGCGGTCACGGCTGATGTGGCACTTGCGAACATAGTCAAGTGTTCGGGCACCATGTGCCAAACATGGCGCGTCAAGTGCAAGGCTTGACAGGTGGTAACTTTAGAACCTGTGCCTATCCCATGGGCGCGATATGCGAGAAAGCGCAAAAAGGCGACTTTGTGGGCGTGGTGGAAAAATTGAATAGGCGTATAGCGGATTCAAGGCGCGACGCGTAGGAATCTTTCACGGTGGAACATAGGTTGCACAGGATGTCCCTACCCGTGGTATGCCGAATAGCATGGGGTTACTGTCTGTTGGGACAGACCATAGCAGGCGGCAGGATTGCCAAAGGCGGGAACAGGTGGGAATTATGTTCAATGCGGCCCGTTTGTCCTTCGATTGGTGACGGAATCAGCCTGTATCTGTCGGGATGCAGGAATCAGTTTCTTTGAATTTGCTGTACGTTGGGACTTGCCCATGTCGTAGAAAGGGCATGGGCTGTCTGTCCCCACGGTAAAAGTCCGTGGGCTGATGACGGCATGAGCCGAAACAGACAGAGAAGAAAGGGGTATCACTATGTCCAAAACTGCCAAGACCATCGTCAACGCCATGAACACCAACAACGAAAAGCAGGAGGGAATCAGCATGAAGAAAGCAACCAGCAACACCACAAGCGAAGTTATGAACGCTAAAGAGTTCAAGCAGAAGTCCTATGACGCCTACCTTGCCTATGTTGATTTCATCGAAGGGAAGAAGTCTATCTCCGAAACCGTGGATGCACTGTCTCCCCTCATGGCTGCTTATGGCTTGATTCTCACGCTGGAGAACCTCGCCAACCTGCTGACCGTCAAGATGACCGCCTACGGCAAGGACAAGGGCGAACAGGCGAAGAAGGTCAAGTCTATCTCCACGTTCCGCGCTTTTGTCAAGGGCGGTTGGAAGGATGTCAAAGCCGCTCCCGTGCACTCCAACGCTGGCAAAAACCCTGCCGATGTCAAGACCTCCGCGAAGGCCAAAAAGCCCACGAAGGCCGATATGGAAGCCAAAATCGCCGAGCTGGAAGCCCTGCTCGCCGCGTCGAAGTCCGAAGAACAGAAAGCCGCTTGACGCTCTATTCTCCCTGTTGCGGCGGCTCCATCCTTGCGGT